>Ga0315287_10004227_pt1 | contig 13960 bp, 10 predicted proteins | sample YL17G11_0_MG_FD_205037 | JGI IMG/M metagenome (GOLD analysis project Ga0315287, IMG submission 205037) | Sediment microbial communities from Yellowstone Lake, YNP, Wyoming, USA - YL17G11_0 | ecosystem: Environmental > Aquatic > Freshwater > Lake > Sediment | place: USA: Wyoming | collected... | reverse complement strand
TCGATGGTGTCGCCCACCACGAATCCGTTGAAGCTCTGCATCGAGAGGCCGCACTCGAAGCCCTGGAGGACTTCGCTCATGTCGTCCTTGAGATGCCGCAACCCGGTCAGCGGCCCCTCGTGCACCGCCTGCCCCTTTCGCATTACGCGCATTTTCGCGCCGCGCAGGAGGTGCCCCTCGAGTACGTAGCAGCCCGCGATGGTTCCGATGCGGGAGGAGCTGAATAGCGCGCGCACCTCGGCGCGGCCCGAGACGTACTCCTCGAAAATCGTCTCCAACATCCCGGTCATGAGCAGCCGGACTTCGTCGAGCAGGTCGTAGATCACGTCGTAGCGCCGGACCTGGATGCCCTCATCCGCCGCCAGGCGCCTTGCCGGCGTATCCACTCCCACCTGGAAGCCGATGATGACGGTCGGCTTGCTCGCCGACGCCAGGCTCACGTCGGACTCATTCACGTCGCCCACGCCGGAGTGGAGGATCTCGAAGCGCACTTCCTCGTGCCGCAACTGGCTCAGCGCGGCGGTGATGGCCTCGATGGACCCCTGCACATCCGCCTTGAGGATGAGGTTGAGGACCTTCATCTCCCCCAGGGCGAGTAGCCGCGAGATCTCGGCCAGCGAGCGCGGTCCGGTAATCACCAACTCGGCCTCGCGCGTCGCCGTGCGGTGCCGCGCGGCGATGGCACGGGCCTCGCGCTCGTTCGCCACCACCTGGAAGAGCTCGCTCGCCTCCGGCGCCCCGGACAGGCCGATCACCTGCACCGGCGTGGAGGGCCCGGCCTCGGTGATGCGCTCCCCATGTTCATCCATCATGGCGCGAATCTTGCCCGACACGGGTCCCGCGACGATAGCATCGCCGGTCCGCACCGTCCCCTCTTGAACCAGCAGCGTGGCCACCGGGCCGCGGCGCTTGTCCAACTCCGCCTCCAGCACCACGCCCTCCGCGGGCTTGTCCCTCACCGCGCGGGCCTCGTTCATGTCGGCGACGATCACGATCATCTCCAACAGATCCTCGATCCCCGTCTTCTGCAGCGCGGAGACCGGTGCGTAGATGGTGTCGCCGCCCCACTCCTCGGGCACCAAGTTCTTCTCGGAGAGCTGCCGCTTGATGTAATCCGCCGACGCATCCGGCCGGTCCATCTTGTTCACCGCGACGATCACAGGCACGCCCGCGGCCTTCGCGTGGTCGGCGGCCTCGATAGTCTGTGGCATCACGCCGTCGTCCGCGGCCACCACCAGGATGGCGATGTCTGTCACCTGCGCGCCGCGGGCGCGCATTGCGGTGAAGGCCTCGTGCCCCGGCGTATCAATAAACGTGATGGTGCGGCCCCGTACCTCCACCTGGTACGCGCCGATGTGCTGGGTGATCTGCCCCGCCTCTTGGGCCGTGACGTTGGTCTCGCGGATGGCATCGAGCAGCGTGGTCTTGCCGTGGTCCACGTGGCCCATTACGGTCACGATGGGCGGCCTCACCGGCGCGTCCGGCGGGGCGACGCGGCGTGGCACCACGCGCTTGGGGGCAGTGGGGGCAACCAACTCCTCGATCTCAGGAATGACCGGGGCCGCGACCGGCGCGGCCACAGCCACCGGCTCGGGCTCGGGTTCCGGCTCCGGTTCCGCCGCCACGGGGACGGCCTCCACCTCCACGGTGTAGCCCCACTGCTCGCCGATCAGGACCGCAAGCGTGGGTGACACGACGTCGCCCTCCGCGAGGGTCTCCCCCATTCCCGCCGCGGCCCCCATCACCACGTCGGCGTCGGTGTCGAGGGCGGTCGCGAAGTCCGCGATCGAAACCGGCGCCTTCAGCCGGATGACGTTGCTCGGCCCTTCCGCCTCGGGTCCCACTGGAGCCGGGGGCGCCGCCGGCGCGGGCGCGGCGGGAAACGAGCGGACCACTCTGGGGGCGGGAGGGGGGGCGACTGGGGCCTGGGCCGGCGCGGGAGCGCCGCCCTTCCCGAGTCGCGCGCGGAGGATCGGCAACTGCTCTGGGGGGACCGTCGAACTGGCGGTCTTGCCGCCGACTCCCAACTCCTCCAGGAGGAGCAGGATGTCCCGACCCGACACTCCCAATTCTCTGGCGAGCTCATGAACTCTCATGCTCTGCCCATCTCACCTCTTCACTCGCCTCTGCGAGTTCAGCTTTCCGACGCCGCCGGGGAGAGGTGTCGCCGCAACTCCGCGATTACCTCGTCGCCGACCGCGACTCCCAGGGCGCGGCCCAGCTTTCGCTGCTTGATCGCCTTTTCCAGGCAGGCCGCGCTCCGGCACAGATACGCGCCTCGCCCAGCCAGCTTGCCCGTCTCATCCAGGAGCACCTCGCCCTGCGGAGTGCGGACGACGCGCAACAGGCCCAGCTTAACTCCGACCTGCCGACAGGCGAGACAGGTGCGTTGCGGCACGTGCCGCGCGGGCATAGTTGCTATGACTCCTGACTATCCGCTACCGGCTCAGGCTCCTGCGATTCCACCTCGGCCGGCTCGCTCACGTCCTCTTCGTCCGCGGCGGAGGCCGACTCACCCTCGGGTGCCGGAAGCACGACTTCAGCCGGCGCCGCAACCTCCGCGTCCCCGGCGGGAATAAGCTCCTCGAGCTGCGACTCGGTAGCGGCGGCGGCCGCGACCGCCGCCGCGGCCTGCGCCTGGGCCGCAGCCTGCATCTGCGCCACCTGCGCCTCGCTGCGAATATCAATCCGCCAGCCGGTCAGCCGGGCCGCGAGCCGCACGTTCTGTCCCTCTCGCCCGATGGCGAGCGAGAGCTGGTTGTCCGGCGCGATCACCAGGGCGGACCGCGTGGTCTCGTCAATGGTCACGTGGCTCACCTTCGCGGGGCTGAGGGCGCTGGCGACGTACTTCGTCGGCTCGTCGCTCCACCGGACGATATCCACCTTCTCGCCCCGCAACTCGTCCACCACGGCCTGGACGCGCGAGCCGCGATGCCCGACGCACGCGCCGACCGGGTCCACGTTCTCCTGCCGCGACCACACCGCAACCTTGCTCCGCGCGCCGGCCTCCCGCGCCTGCGCCTTGATCTCCACCACCCCTTCCTGCAACTCCGGCACCTCCAAATCGAACAGCCGGCGCAGCAGGCCCGGGTGGCTGCGCGAGACCAGCACCCGTGGCGTCTTGGTGGTGCGCTTCACCTCGAGGATGTAGATCTTGATGCGCTCGCCGAACCGGTAGCTGTCGAGGTGGCTCTGTTCGGAGGGCGGCAGAATCGCCTCCACCTTGCCGAGGTCAATGAACACCGTGCCCGTGCGCCCCTCGCGGCGCTGCACCACGCCGGTCACCACGTCCCCGTCGCGGCTCTGGAACTCGCTATAGATGATGTCCCGCTCGGCCTCGCGGATGCGCTGGGCCACCACCTGTTTCGCGGTCTGCGCGGCGATGCGGCCGAACTCCGCCGGCGAGACCTCGATGTCGAGGTAATCGCCCTCGCGCACCGTCGGGTCGAGGCGGCGCGCCGCGGCGAGCGACATCTCCAGGTGCGGGTTCTCGACGTGCTCCACCACCTGCTTCCGGGTGAACACCGTCGCCATCCCGTCTTCCCAGTCAATCTCGACGTGGATCTCGCAGGCCGCCCCGTGGTGCTTCTTGTAGGCGGAGACGAGCGCGGCTTCGATGATCTCGCTCAAGGTCTGGAGCGGGATATCTTTCTCCCGGCCAATATCGCGTAATGCTTGCACGAAATCTGCTTGCATATTCCGTTGTCCTACTGCATTTTGCGCATTGCCGAGCTTCAGGCAATGCGCATTACACCCCGTGAGCGCCTCCCACGGCCCCTTTCAGGTCGGCTCCCCGTTCCCCTCGCGGAACATCGAAGAGTGGGAGGGTTCCCACTCTTCGTCAGCACGGCAAAGCCTGAACTCCACGATGAGTATAACAGGTTCGGGAAAGGTGTGCAAGCAATGCGCGAGTAGGGGCTAGGGATTAGGGTCTAGGGTATAGAGGCCGGGGAATCGTAGAATCAAGATCGGGGACCTTAGGCCCTACATCCCAACCCCTAAACCCTAGACCCTAACCCCTAGTCCCTAATCCCACCTCAACGCCTGAAACCCCGGCAGTTGGGCAAACTCGGACAGCAGTTGGTTCAGGTCGGTGCCCGCGGGAAGGCGAAGGCCGACGTGCAGTTCGTCCTCCCCCTCCGACGTGCGCGTGATGTCCATGGTCTCGACGCGCAGGTCCTTCGCCTCCAGGAACCGCTGCATCTCCGCGATTCTCCCCGCGCCGCCCGCCACTCGCAGCGTCAGATTGGCGAAGCGGGAGCGAATCAGCATCCGCACCTCCACCTGCCGCAGCACCGTGAGGGTGAGCATCACGACCACTGTGCCCAGCACCGCGACCGCGTAGGCCTTGCCGCCGATCCCCACGCAGATACCGATGGCGGCGACCGTCCAAAGGCTGGCCGCGGTGGTCAACCCGCGGACCTCGCTCCCGTGGCGAATGATGGTGCCGGCCCCGAGGAAGCCCATGCCCGTGGCCACCTGCGCGGCGACGCGGGAGGGATCGGCCTTGTTCCCAAAGGCGAGGGAGGAGAGCGTGTAGATCGCCGAGCCGACGCACACCAGCACGTGCGTCCGCAGGCCGGCCGGGCGGTCGCGCGCCTCTCGCTGCCACCCGACGATCCCGCCGAGCACCACCGCGGCGACCAGCTTCAGCAACGTGTCGCTCAACGTCATCAAGTCCATAGCCTATCCCCCGGACAGCAACTCCCGAGCCGTCGTCAGCGACTCGTCCGCGGCCACGGTGCGGCTCTCCCCGCCGCGCCGCCGCACCTCCACCTTACCCTCTCCGGCGAGGCGGCCCACCACCACTTGAATCGGGATCCCGATGAGATCGGCGTCCTTAAATTTCACGCCCGGCCGCTCCGCGCGGTCCTCGAGCAGCGTGTCAAAGCCGGCCGCCCGGAACTCGCCGTACAGCCGCGCGGCCAGCTCCACCTGGACCGCGTCGTCCTGATTGACCAGGATCACCTCCGCATCAAACGGGGCGACGGAGGGCGGCCAGACAATCCCGTTCTCGTCGTGGCATTGCTCCACGATGGAGGCGACCAGGCGCGTGCTCCCGATCCCGTAGCAGCCCATCACGATGGACTTGCGCTCGCCAGCCTCATCTAGGTACGTGGCATCGAGCACGTCGCTGTAGATCGTGCCCAGCTTGAACACGTGGGCGAGTTCGATGCCGCGCAGGGCCGTTAACGCGCCGCCGCAGGGGCACGGATCGCCGGCCTCCGCGCACCGCAGCTTGGCCCACTGCGAGACGGCGAAGTCGCGGTCCCAGTTCACGTTGCGCAGGTGCAAGTCCCCTTCGTTGCCGCCGGTGACGAAATTGCGTTCGCCTCTCAGTTCCTCGTCCGCGACGATCTCCGCCTCTCGGATGCCCACCGGCCCGGCGAAGCCGACCGGCGCTGATGTGACGCGGCGGATCACCTCGGCGTCGGCCATCTGCAGCTTCATGACCCCGAGCGCCGCCTTCAGCTTGTCCTCGCTCAGTTCCCGGTCGCCGCGGACCAGGGCCGCGATGACGCGGTTCCCGGTGACATAAATCAAGGTCTTTGCGAGCTTCTTCGCGGGCAAGCCAAGGAACGCGGTGACCTGCTCGATGGTCCGTTGCTCCGGTGTGTCCACGCGCGCTAGGGGCAGGAGTGGTTCCTCGGAGAGCGCGATCTCCTGCGGCGCGAATTCGGCCACCTCGGGCGTGGCGGCGTAGCCGCACTGGTCGCAAATCAAGTAGTGACTTTCGCCCACCTCGGTCGGCATCTCGAACTCTTTGGTATCCCATCCGCCGATCCCGCCGCCGGAGGCGAGGACGACGTGGTAGGTCACGCCGAGGCGCTGCAGGATCCGATGATAGGCCTCCACCATCGCGTCGTAGGAGCGATCCAGCCCCGGCACGTCCCGGTCGAAGCTGTAGGCGTCCTTCATGGTGAACTCGCGCACGCGAATCAGCCCACCGCGCGGCCGTGGGTCATCGCGGAACTTGGTCTGAATCTGGTAGAGCGTGACCGGCAGCTCGCGGTAGGAGCGCACTGAGGACCCGACCAGGGAGGTGATCACCTCCTCGTGGGTGCCGCCCAGGCAGAACGGCCGCCCGCCGCGGTCCTTGAGCTTCATCAGCTCGTCACCCCAGTACTCGGCCCGGCCGCTCTGCTCCCAGAGCTCGAGCGGGTGGAGCGCGGGCAGCAGCACCTCCTGCGCGCCGGCGCGGTCCATCTCCTCGCGGATGATGGTCTCGATCCTATGCACCACGCGCAACCCGAGCGGCAGCAGTGAGTAGACGCCGGCCGCGAGTTGCCGGATGTACCCGGCCCGCAGCAGCAGTTTGTGGCTGGTGAGTTCGACCTCCCCCGAGACCTGTCGCAGGGTGGGGGCGAAGAGTTGGCTGGTTCGCACGAATCGTTCCCCTATCTATCCCTTACTTTGCTGCCCGATTTCCTTGCCGCGCAGAAACGCGGCGCTGATGTCCGCGCGGGTGAGCTCGTGGTGGTACATCTCCACGGCGCGGAACAGGCGAATCCCCTCCTGGTCGTTCGCGACCTTCAACCGCTGAAGCAAGAGATACCCGGGCGTGTACTCACTGCCGCCGGTGAGCTCGGCCGCCTCCGGGCTGCTCATGTACTCGTCGTGGGCCGCGCGCTCCGCCCCCGCCAAGCGCGGCTCCAGGTCCTGCCACTCTTCCTGCGTCATGCGCTCCATACCGATTCTCCTCCGATTCTCCGCCCGCGGATCAGCGCCGGGCGACTACGATCATGACGTCCTCATCCGCGGCGAGTCCGGACAGCTCCGCCCCCGCCAGGGAGAGCACCTGCGCCGCGCTCACCAACCCGGACAAGACGACCAGCTTCGCCCGTACCCCAAGGAACACCTGGGGCAATTCCGCCCCCGCGTCCCCGTACCTCGTCTGCTCGTTGAGTACGCGCGCGAGGGCAACCCTCGCCTCGGTCGCGCGCGCGACCTCCGCGACGGCGTTGCGGAGCACCAGGCGCGTTACTCCCTGGTGGTCCACCACTGCCACCTCAGTCTCGCGGTGCGTCAGCAGCCCGAACAGCCGGCGCTCCGCGCGCTCCGTCCGATAAGCCCGGAGCAGCGCGGTGTCTGCGATCGGCGTGACCTGTTCCGGGGGAACGCGGAGTGATTTCGCCGCCGCCGCGCGTCGTTCCTCGTCTGTCGCGGCAGTTCGCGCCAGGTCTCTCTCTCGCAACTCGACCTGTCCCGTCGCGATGGCGCGCAGCACCGCAGTGCGCGCGTCGTACTCCACCTCCACGGTCACGCTCTCCGGATCCGCGCCCGCGCGAATCGCGGCCTCCGCCGCGTCGCGGCGGATCTGCAAGATCTCGGCTTCGCCCGCGTCCGGCACCGTGCGCTCTACGACATCTCTCACCAACGCGAGCGCCGTCCCAATCGCGGACACCACCGCGTTGTTCGGGGCGATTCGCACCGGCAGGTCCAGCGCTCTCCCCACGGCCGGCACGAGTGCGCCGGCTCCTCCCCCACCCCCGATCAGCTCCGTCGTCTCAGCGCTCATGCCGCGTTCCGCGAGCAAGGCCCGTACCGTGCGCGCGGCCTTCTCCGCGGCCGCGGCCAGCAGCGCCCGGGCCGCTCCCTCCGCGGTCTCTCGCAGAGCCGTTCCCAGCGCGGCCAGGCCGAGGCGCGCCGATTCGCTATTGCCCTGCGACCAATCACCCTGCGGGACCTCGCCCAGTGCATTGGCGGCACAGGTGACGGTCACGGCCACGCGCTTCGCCTGTGCTTCCAGCGCGGCGTAGTCCCCGGGGTCACCCGCCAACGGCGAAAGCTCGACCAGCTTAGCGTCCTGCAACTCCCCCGGCTCGGAGAACGTCGCGTACGGCATCCGCGCGAGGTGCGCGCTGCGCGGGCCCACGTCCACGATGGCGCCGCCGCGCAGGCGCGGCATGGACCCGCCCGCGACGCCGATGGTGCGCACATCCAGCGTGCTCAGGAAGAGCCGGTGCCCGCCCACCTCCGCCGTCCGCACGAGGGCGCGCCCGTGCTGGATGGCGGTGATATCGGTGCTGGTGCCGCCGACCTCAAGGAACACGCCCTCGCTCACCCGGACATACATCAACGCCGCGGCCACGCCCGCGGCCGGGCCGGAGAGCAGGCTGAGCAGCGGCCGGCGGTGCAGGTCGGCCACGCTCATCACCCCGCCGTCGCTCCGCACCACCATCAGCGGGGCGGCGATCCCGCTCTCCCGCACCGCGGCCTCGGTCATCTCCGCGGTGGCGATGGTCTTGGGGAGGAGGCTGGCGTTGATCACCGCGGTGCGGGTGCGCACGCGGAGGCCGTAGCGTCCCGAGATCTCGTGTGTTCCGGTGGCGGGGATGCCGAACGCGGTCGCCGCCTCCATCACCAGCAATTCCCGCGAAGGATCGTCCACAGAGAACGCCTCCGCCGCGACCACCGCCGCCGCGCCGGCGGCGGTCAACTCAGACACCGCGGCCCGCGCCGCGGTCTCGTCCGCGTTCGCGTCCAGACTTGTATGCACAGTGTGCAGCGTGCGCCCCGGCGCGAGCTCGAGGTCCCCGACCCGCGTCTCGGACTGGGCGCGCTTGCCCTCCAGTCCGGAGCCGATACCAACAATGCCGACCGTCGCGCAGTCGCCCTCCAGTAGCGCGTTGGTGATCTGTGTGGTGCTGTAAGCGACGAAGACGGCGTCGGCCGGCGAGAGACCCGAGGAGGCGAGCAGAAGGCGCAACGCTTGCACCACACCCTCCGACACCCCCCGCGCCGCGTAGTGAGTGGTGGGCGTCTTGGCCTGTGCGAGCAGCGCGTAGCTGGAAGCGTCGAGCGCGACTGCGTGGGTGAACGTGCCGCCGACGTCAATGCCGATCCGATACTGGGGCATGGGTCAAAAGGTGTGCTGCTCGGCGAGGAATCCGCTATCGAAGATCTGCACCATCACCTCGGGTCCCTCCCCCCGAACCCGCTTTCGCACCGTCTCGCCTACCTGATGGCTGCCGCGGTAGACCTCGTGCTCGCCGTTCTGGTCGGTCACCACGATGCGGACCTCTTGGAGGCTGGGGCCGGGCGGGATCACGAACGCGACGTCATAGCTCCGCTTCCCGTTGGTGGCGGGCAGCGTCGTCCCTTCCTCTCCCCCCTCCCGTGGCTCCGACCCGCGGCTGACGATGAGCGCGATCTCCGAGTTCCGCGGCAGGCGCGTGCTCGGCGCGGGCTGCTGGGTGATGACATAGCCAATCGGTATCGTTGGATGATACTTTGCGCTCTCTCTCCCGACAGCAAGCTTGGCCGTGCGGATCAGCGCTCGCGCTCGATCCACCGACATCTTCTGCACGTCCGGGACTTTGGACCAGCGCGACCCCAGGCTGAGGGTGAGCCGCACCACTCTCCCGGCCTTCACCAGCCGCCCCGGCGCGGGATCGGCCGCGAGCACCGCCCCCTCCGGCATCTTCTCGTCGTACTTCTCCGCGGCCACCTCGGTCTGAAGGTCGGCCGACTTCAGTACCGACAGCGCCTCGTCTTGCTTGAACCCGACGATCCGCGGGATGCTCACTTCCTTGGGCGAGGTCCGATTCCACAGCCAGATCACTCCGTTGTAGGCGATGATCATGAAGAGGAGGATGAGGAGAAACTCGAGCACCTGCGGGCCCAGCGCGCGCGCATCGCGCCGGAGGCGCGGCGGGCTCGGGGTCCCCCGCTCGGGGCCGCGGTAATACGTGCTCGGTCCGCCTGGTTGGTGCGTCACCGCCCCGCTCCCTGTCGGATTCGCGCAATCGCCGCCGTGTGCTCGGCGAAGGTGGTGCTGAATACATGCGACCCGTCCGCTTTGGCAACATAGTACAGATACGGCACGTTCGCCGGATCCATCGCCGCCTTGAGGCTGGCCAGGCCAGGACTGCAGATCGGGCCCGGCGGCAGGCCGTCATGCCGATAGGTGTTGTATTCGCTCTCGAGCTGCAAGTCCTTGTAGAGCAACCGCTGCTTCCTGTCGGCCCCGAGCGCGTACTGCACGGTGGCGTCACACTCCAGCCGCCGGCCCTGCCGCAGCCGGTTCATCAGCACCCCGGCGATCACCGCGCGCTCGTTGTCATGCTTAGCCTCAGCTTCCACAAGCGAGGCCAGGGTTACAATGTCGTGGACCCGCCGGCCGCGATACTCAGCTTTCCCCCCGAACAGCCCCTCCCACACCACGCGCCGGAACTGCCGCCGCATCTGGTCCGCCAGTTCCGGCGCGCGCTCATCCCATTCCACCCGATAGGTGTCCGGGAAGAGGTACCCTTCCACCCCCGCCCTGGGCAACGAGAAGCCGGGCTTCGTCGCGGCGGCCGCGCGCAGAAACTCCTCCGGCGTCCCCAGCTTCGCCTTCTCGACCGCCTTCGCGATCTGACGCGCGGTGTATCCCTCCGGGATGGTGAGCCACCGCCAGGCGCGGTGCGTCCCGTGGCAGAGCGCGTCGAGGATCTGGGCCGCGCTCATCTCCGGCGCCAGGCGATAGCCCCCGGCCTGGAGATGCCGGTATCGCCGTGTGAGGTAGGCATAGGCGAAGAACGCGGTCCGGCTGCGGATGAGGTTTGCCTTCTCCAGCGCCCCGGCCACCGCCCAGGCTGACTGCCCCGGCGCAATCGAGACCACCTTCGCCTGGCCCCTGCCCATCGGGACCGCAATCGCCCAGTAGGAATAAGCGCCAAGCAGTACCACGAGCACCGCGACCAGCCGTACCCAAGCTCGCAATCGGCGCCGCCTCACTGCGCCTTCCCTCGGTGCGCGTCGAGGTAGTCCTGCAAGATCACCGCCGCCGCCACCGCGTCCCGCAGCTCCTTCCGGCGCTCCGGCGGCAGCCCGGCCTCCAGCATCTGCTGCTCTGCCTCAAACGTAGTCAATCGCTCGTCCCACAGCTCGACCTCCAGCCCCAGAGTGTGCCGGATGGCGTTGGCGAAGCGCCGCGCCAAGCGCGCCCCCTGGCTCTCCGTGCCATCCATGTTCAGCGGCAGGCCGATCACGATCACTGTGGCGCGGAACTGTTCGGCGAGTTGCCGGACGCGCGCCAGGTCCTTGTCTCGCGACTCGCGCGTGATCACCGTGAGCGGCCGCGCGGTCAGTCCCTGCGGATCGCTGATCGCCACTCCAATACGCCGTTCCCCGTGGTCCAGGCCCAGCGCGATCATGCCGGGTCCTCCGACCGCGCCACTAGAAAGAGCGAGGCGGCGAGCGCCGTGCAGAACAGTCCCGCGCCGGCCACCACCCCGGAGTCGTTCACCACGGAGGATACCACGCCGCCGATCAATGCCGCGGTGATCCCCGCGCCCAACTTCCGCCGCCCGCGCAGCGCGACACGCACCGGCCCACCCGGTCGTAACAAAACCCAGAACGCGCCGAAAGTGGCGATCCCGAGGACGATGGTCCACGGGGTGTAAAGCAGAATCCCGAGGCTCGCGTGGAGCTTGCGATGGGCGATGGCGCCGAGCGTCTCCCCATGCCCGGAGAACAGCGCCGCCGCGGCCGCGCCGAGATGGGTGCGATCATGCGGCGAGGGGGAGATGGCCACGTCCAGCATCCCCGGCAGCAAGGCCGCGCCGAGCAGTAGCAGCACGGCGGTCGGCAGCGCGCGCGGCCAGGAGCGGGGTTCGGCCAACAGCCACAGGCTGAGCAGGGCCGTGGTCGCGGCGATTCCGCCGCCCCAGTTCGCTCCCCAAAACGGCGCGCTGATCAGCAAGATCACTATGACTGACACGCCGGTTACCATGCGGGTGAGCCACGGCCGCCATTCCCACAGCGCGGCCAATCCCATCGTCGCCATCCCCGCCAGAAATCCCATGTGCTCATTCGAGAGCCCATAGAACCGCGCGCCGATCATCGGCGGAGGCGTGTAGGCGGCGGTGCGGACCAGCCAGTTTCCGGTGAGCGTATCGGCCGCGATCACCGCCGCGCCGGCGAGGAGGGCCACGCTCAGCGCCAGCTCGTCCGACCGCAGCCGCGAGGCCGCGAACGCGAGTGCGAACGTAAGGGCGAGCCCGACCGCGAGGAAACTCCCCAGCGTCGCCATTCCCGCGACGTGCGAAAGCAGGTAGCCGATAGGAAACAAGACCAGCGCCAGCGCGGGTACTTGCAGATGCGGTCGCCACTGCTTCCGCCTGAAGATCACGAACAGCGCCACCACGATCAACACGGCCCCGTAGGCCATGTGCACCGGGACGACAGTGAAGCTCCAGCGGAAGTGATCGCTCAACGTCCGATCCAGCCGGTCAATGTCCTCTGGCGTGCCGGGGCGCACCGTGAGCGGCTGACCGTCCATGTCGTCGCCAGCCGCGATCCCCCACCACTGCAACACCGTCGGCGCGAAGTCCGCGGCGGTGACGAAGCCGGGCCAGCGGGTGCGGCTGGTGTAGAGCAGGCCGCGCTGGGGGTGCTGAGTATCGTAGAGGAGGAGGGGGCCGAGGGATTTCTGGGTGACGGGGTTAGGGTAATCCGGTGAGCGTGGGCAGACGACGGCGATGAGGGTATCCTGACCGCCGAGCGCGGCGAGAACGCTCCCGATGATATTGTCGGCCGTCGTCAGAGACATCACCCTGTCACTGCGAGACGTCGTCCATCCGGGATCCAAGGTTTCCGGCCCGGATACGTAGCACAGATCGAGGAGAGCAACGTCACAGCGGGACAGCGCGTCTCTCACCGCGAGCTTGAGCGCCTGGACATCGGCCCCAGGCTCCGCGTGACCGAAGGCGCGATGGTACGGTACCAGCGCCCACTCATCCACGCGCCCTGCCCGATCCATGAGGACTGCCGCTCCCAGTGAGGTTGCGTCACTCACCGACTTCGTGTCAATCACCGCGGTCTTCAGACCGAACTCGTGCAATCGCGAGCCAAGCAACCCGGGGTGTGCTTTCGTCCTCCCGCGCTCATTCGCAACGAAGATGGACGCGATATCTGCCTGCAGTCCCCCATCCGGCAGTCGCTTCGCCGGGCCGATGCCTGGGTCGCCCGCGGCGGCTGCCCCCGCGCCTAGCGTCACCCACGTTCGCGTCTGGTCTTTGCTCTCCCCATCCGCCACCTGCATCAACCCGATGGAGCCGCCTTCGATCAGCTTGTGGAAATTGGGGGCGTCGGCGCGGCGAAGGTCCTGCCAGCTCACGTACGGCAGCGCGATAATCACCATTCGCGGCCCGGGCTTCATCCCATAGACGCGGCGCTGGGCATAGCGAGGCACGTCGGTAGCTGCAAACGCCATCCCGCTCGCGATCACCGCCGCGAGCGCGCCCACCACGTAAGCGATCTGTCGAAGCCTTCCGACTCTTCGACTCCTCGACTCCTCGACTCCTCGACTATTCGCTCTGCTGGGCGACCACAAGCTCTTTGACCTTCGCCAGAGCGTCATCGAGGCGCTCCGGACTCTTTCCGCCGGCCTGGGCGAAATCCGGCCGCCCTCCGCCTCCGCCCCCGGCGATCTTCGCCACCTCGCGGATGATGTTGCCCGCGTGATAGCCGGCCGACACCAGGTCCTTCGATACGCTGCCGACGAGTTGCACCCGCCCCTCCACCGCCGCGCCGAGGACGACGATGCCGGAGCCGAGGCGGGCCACGAGGTCATCGGCCAGAGTGCGCAGCGCGTCGCCCGCGACGTTCTCGACCTTCGCGGTGATCACCTTGACGCCGCCGATGTCCTGCGCGGCCGCGACCAGGTCGCCGGCCAGCGCGCTGGCGGTCTTCTGCTCTGATCGGGCGATCTCTTTGTAGACCGCGCGCAGTTCGGCACTCAGCAGGTCGATGCGCCCTGGCACGTCTCCAGGCTGGCAGTTGAGTCGGATCGCGGCCTCGCCTAACGCCTCCCGCTGCCGGACCAGGAAGGCGTGCGCCTCCGCGCCGGTGAGGGCCTCGAGGCGCCGCAGTCCGGCCCCGATGCTGCCCTCGCTCACGATCACGAAGTCGCCGATCGCACCGGAGCGGCCCAGGTGCGTCCCCCCGCACAGCTCCTTGCTGACGTCGCCGA
>Ga0315287_10004226_pt1 | contig 13963 bp, 5 predicted proteins | sample YL17G11_0_MG_FD_205037 | JGI IMG/M metagenome (GOLD analysis project Ga0315287, IMG submission 205037) | Sediment microbial communities from Yellowstone Lake, YNP, Wyoming, USA - YL17G11_0 | ecosystem: Environmental > Aquatic > Freshwater > Lake > Sediment | place: USA: Wyoming | collected... | reverse complement strand
AGCCGGTGGCGGTCCGGCGGCTCGGCGCAGCCGCCCAGGATCAAACTGTCAGCCGGCGTGACTTCCCCCAGGGCGGTCTTGATAGTCAGGCTGGCCTTGGTGATCTGCCCCTCGAGTTGTTCATCGTCGGCCAGCAGGATGGAATCGCCGGCCCTGCCGGCGCCGATTCGCCGAAGGTCCGCCTGCCTCGGGTCGTCGATGACTTCCACTATCGACACGCCGCCCAGGGTTTCGAAGGCCGCCCGGCGGCCCACCGTCGCCGGACAGCCGATCGAGCGCACGCGGTTGGCTTGAATCTCCGGCGTATTGGTTTCCGGGGCGCCGTCCAGACAGTCGATCACCTTCGTTACGTGGCCAGTGCTCGCGTCGATCACGTGCAGCCGGGCGGGAGCTTGGCCCGGCGGGTAAATCCGTGAAAACACCCAGACCTGGCCGGCCCCCAGGACGGGGACCATAGTGTGGTGGAAATCATTGCCTCGATCGTTATCCACGTCGAAAGCGGCCCATTCGACCTTGCCGCTGTGCAGGTCCACCTTCTCCACGTTCATTGAGTACACGCCCCAGTGCCGGTACGGCCAGTGTCCCGGTTCCTGGTGGCTGCACAACAGATACAGCCGGCCGTCGCGGACAATCCCGCCGTTAGCCTGAACCGGAGGGCTGTCGGGCGAGGACCTCAACCTGATCGTCCTCAAGGACCGTCCGTCGGAAAGTGAAACCACTTCTAGGGTATTGCGCAAAAAGCAATCCGTGGCCGGGGAAATGCCGACGCAATTATCGCCCAAAGCCAGCAGTTGGGCATCGGGATGCGTGCACTTGCGCTGCCACAATGGTTGGTCAAGTTCGTGCGGGTCGTAAGCCGTCAGCAAGTCATCAATCAAGAGCAGAAGCATCCCCTTGCGCATCAGCAGCTCGGCATGGTTCGTGCCGCTGCACCTCTTGAGGACCTTTCCGGTACCCAGGTCAAGACAACACACCTCGGAACTGCCCCGCCGCATGGCGACCAGGCCGTCGGCGATCCACGGCGAACCCCTGAGGTCGCGCATATCCTCCTCGCTGGTCCAAAGAATCTTGCCGGAATCCATGTCGACCGCGACGAGTCTTCCCCGCCCATCGCTAAGCAGGAACACGCCTTCGCCGTGAGAGGCATTGCAGAAGCCTTCGATGCCCAGATCGCCCATCGACAGATTCCACAGCCGGCGGCCCGAGGCCAGGTCCAACGCTGTCACCCCGCCCGGCGTGGCAACGGCGACAACCTTTCCGCTGCGGCTCCGGCCGACGGTGATGTGCTCGCCGGGCGTGATCATAGTGCGAAGGACTTCCTCCGACGTAGTTTCGATCCCGGCCCGCCACTTCACGGCCCGGTCCGGCGAATCCTCTGTCAAGTCCACGCGCAGGACATCCTTGCCTTGGAGCACGAGGATGCCCTTGCCGATGCGGATCGGCTGGTAGTTCTCATCCCGGAGAATGTAGACGTCCTGCCCCTTGATGGCGAAGACATCCACGACCGCCGCCGGCAGGACCGCATCCTGCGCCCAAACCATCCCGGCCGGGCAAAGCAAAACGCCCAACAAGATCATCGCGCAAACTTTATTCGTCATGTGATCTCCCTTTACCATGCTGTTATAGAATAGATTCCCACAGTGCCGCAAAGTTGCATCACCTCCACGAAATGGCGCGGGTCTCCGTGGGGCTGTCATAACGTAAGCCATTATTATTGAACCGGTTACAGGGGCGTCAATATTTCTGGCGGAATTCCTGCAACGTGTTGCCTGCCGGGTGCTCTTAACTGGTAGGTGAACAGGAACATCAGGAACATGACCAGAGCGAGGATGCACATGGCCAACGACAGTTTACTTACCGTTGCGGTTATCGCGATGCTTGCGGGCTGTGTTATGGCGGCTTCGGCAAAAAGCCGGTCTGCCGAATCAGAACCACCGGCTGGGATAACCCCGCCGCTCTACGACATCCCGCGATTGGACGGGATCACTATCGACGGCAAGGACGATGACTGGGCCGGCGGCGGGTTCCTGATCGACTTGCTGGCGCCCGCTCAAATGCCGCCCCGCAGCGCCACGGACTTCTCGGCTGGGGCCAGGCTGGCCTGGTGCGGCCGGGGCATCCTGATGTTGGTGGAGGTTCAGGACCAACAATGGGCGGAGAGCCCCGACGTGGCCACGCTGTCGAAGGGAGACGCCGTTGAAGTGTTCCTGGCGCCACGCCGGGGAGATGACAGTTGCTGCCATTGGGTGATCTCGCCCGGCATGGCCGACGGTCAGCCGGAGGTCCGCAGCCAGTTTCGCGAGGCCCGCATCAAGCAGTTGCGCGGGGGCAAGACGGACATCCAGGCGATCCGCACCCGTATCGCCGGCGGTTACATGCTGGAGGTCCTGCTGCCGTTTGAAGCCCTGGGCCTGTCGCCCAAGGAGGGCGACGAGATGGGGTTCCAGTTCTGGGTCAATGACGCCGACGGCAGCGGCCCGGCCACCAAAGCCACGTGGCATCCCAAGACCGACACCCACAACCGGCATTTGAGCATGAATCGCATCCGCCTGGCTAGCCGCCCGTCGGCGGCGGTAACGGCCCGGGTTATCGAGGCTATGGAAGCGCGGCAGGGACAGGTGAATCTGGAGGTGCTGGCGCCAAAGGCCGGCGCCGGCAAGACCGTATCGCTCCAGCAAGATCAGCGGGTGCTTGGCTCCGCTGCGCTCCGCGCGGCCCAGAGCGGCTATGCTCAGGCCTCGTTCAGTCTGCCCCTGCCGCCGCTTGGGCAGCCCGCCAGGTTGATTCGCCTGCTCATGGAAGGCCGGGAGGCCGACTGGTGCGACCTGTCGGACGTGGATCGTTTGCGGGCGGAACTGTTCGTGCGGGAAGAGCCCAAGTGCAGCCACTACGTTCTTGCGGGAGAGAAGTTGCCGGAACCGGCCTTCGGGGACGGCAAGTACATCGAGAATCTCGTCGGGCCTTACGAATTGAAGACCGCGTATTATGACAGCCGCTACGTCCCGGTGGACAAGGCGGAAAAGCCCGGGCGGTACGGGGCCGTAACGGAGATCCGCACCAAGGATGGCCGGGTGTTTCGTCGCTTCACGACGCTCTATCGTCCATCCGACGCCGCAGTCGTCAAGAGCGTCAGCCAGACCCAGGAAACGGCCGTCGCCCTCGCCGCCGGAGGCGGCAGCGGCCAGGCTGATCCCTTCAACAGTTCATCGATGCAGAATCGCCGCTGGTGGCTGGGCTTCAAGCGTGGGCTCTACGGTTGGGACAAGGCGTATCCCAAACCGTTCGCCCGCCCGGTGCAGATGGAAGGCGAGCCGGCCAGGACGATCCGGGCCGGCACTCTGGCCGAGGCGGGCATGAAGAGCGGCGCCGCCGCCAGGATCGACGCCGAGCTTGCCGACTGGTCGAAGAACACGGACGAGGCCTTTGCCGTGTGCATAGCGCGGCACGGGGTGATCTTGCTGCACAAGGCTTACGGCAGGCGCGGCGGCGAGCCGATGACCGTGGACACGGGCAGTTGGATGGCCTCGGGGGGCAAGATGTTCACCGGCCTGCTGGCAATGATGGCCGTGGACCAAGGCCTGATGGCGCTAGATGATCCCGTTGGCAAGTTCCTGCCGCCGCTGCGAGAGCTCAAGACGAACAAGCCGTTCACACTCCGCCGCCTGCTGAACCACACTTCAGGCGTGCCCAGCCTGGGTTCCCAATGGGCCTACGAGGGCGACACTGAGGAACGACTCGCGGTGCTGGGGCCGCACCTGAAAGTCGGCTGGGCATATGTGTACACCGACACCGGCATGGAGGTCGCCGGCAAGGTCCTGGAGGCGGTCAGCGGCCAGACCTTTCCCGATCTGATCAAGGCGTCCCTGCTGGATCCGCTGTGCTGCCCCAATACCTTCTCGCCGGGAGGGTCCGGAGGCGGCAACAGCGTGCCTCTGGACATGGCGAAGATACTCCAGATGGCCTTGAACAAGGGCGCCTACGGCCAGTGGCGGTTCTTCAGCGAGAAAGCCTATGAGCAGATGCTTCCGATCCCCCTGCCGCTGGAACTCTGGCGCGAGGAGCCGCTTGCCGAAGGCGTTGGAAATCACAGTTGCTTCCATGACGGCCTGAGCGCCAAGGCGTTCGGGCATGGCGCCGCCTCCGGGGCGATCCTGCGCGTGGACCCAATCAATGACCTTGTCATTGTCATGACGCGCAGCAGCCAGGGCAAGGACTACGAGAAGCACCAATCCCGCTTCATCCGAGCCGTCGTGGATGGCATAGGCGAGTAATACGCGTTGCTGTTTATTCTCGCGCCTTGGGGCGACGGCGAAGGGGACTGGCTCGGCCATGCTGTTCGGCCGTGCCTGTCCCCGGTGTTCGAACAGCCTGGACAGGCACCTGTGCGGCGAGAAGCATGCCGCTCAGGAGCCAGTCCCCTTCCCCCGGCTCACCGCCCAGCAGAGCATGAGATCCGCGCGAGAATGAATCGGAATGCGTATAACCTGGCGCGCGCGGATTTCCCGGCCGGCGGTCATCGCCCAAGCCATGGGAAGCGCAGTCGCCCGATCGTCGCCTTGGTCTTGGCGGACAGTATCATCTCAAAGCCGAAGTAGTAGGTCGGGTGCTTTTGCCCCAGCAGCCAGGCCCAGACATCGGTGTCCGGCCAGGCCGTCGGCCAGAGCTTCGGGAACAGGGCGCAGAACAGCGCGCTCTCCGGTTCCGGCAACGTCAGGGGAGAATTGTCCAATTGCAGGTCGTCGGGCACGATTCCGTCGCTGCGATCCCAGGGCAGCGGCCCCATCGCCAGCACCTCCTCGCCCGAGTAATAGCCCAGGTACAGCCGGGTGACTATCCAGCGCGGCAGGTAGCGATGGATGCTCTGCCGCAACTGCACCAGCCGCAGCCTCCCATTTTCGGCCTGAAAGCCCGCCAACTCCCCGTTCATCTCGAAGGAGAACGCGGCCTTGACCTCCCGCACCGCCGAGCGGCTCAGGCGGTCCTGGAACTCGCCCTCCAACAGCCGCGTCAGGCCGGCCAGGTCCAGGATGCAGGCCATCTGCGCCCCGAGGCGAACGTCATTGCAGGGTCGGCGCAGGCGGTACTCTCCGCCCAGGCTGATGATCGTTTGGGTGACCAGGGTCAGGTGGGACTGCATCATGCACATGGTCTTTCGCCCCGCCTTGGCCGTCAGTTCCCCGGCCAGTTTGATCGCGGCACGGGCCGCCTCGTGGGTGCGAACCGTCAGATCGCTGAGCAGCGTGTAGTCCAGCGGCCGCTTGCGCATGACCTTGCTGTCGATGCGCTCCAGCGTGCTCTTGATGCGGGCGTAGCCGGCCGTCTGGCCGTCCTGACGGATAACCACGATCTCGCCGGGCGTCATCCGCGGATGCATTCTGGGAGCATGGGGGTCCAGCAGAAAGGCTCGCTGGGCCGCTTGGCACTCTTGGGCGTCGGCCTTCTCGCACACGACCGAGGTGGTCAACTGCCGCGCCTGCTCCGCCGGCAGCGTGGCGATTGGATAATAAAAGCACGGCACAAAGCCCACGAACGGATGGTCATACTGGCTGCCGTGAACCAGGGCCAGGTGAATGTCCTGCTGCCGGGCCAGTTTGAAGTATGCCTGATAGGCGCGGAGCATGGCCGGGTGAGGCGCGTCTCTTGACTCCCGCGCCAACTCCGCCGCCCGGCTGCAAGGTATGACAGTCGATCCGATCAACATCTCTTCCTTGTTGAAGTACCCCGCCGCTGACACCTTGCCTTCCTCGCCGACGACAAAAATGCCCGCTTTGGCTGCGCTGGCGGCGGAACGGAAATGCTCCGGGCGAAGGGAAGCGATGTAACTCATCAGCCCGGCCGCACCTTTCAAATCAGTGGTGGAGGCCGCCCGCCGGATCACCGCATCGGTAAAGTCGCTTGACAGCGGGGTTGATTTCATAATCCTCTCCACTTGCCCGGCCTTGCCTTGCTTGAGACGGGCCCGAGAGCGGAACAGGCGCGCCTTGAGCGTGTTGACCGGAATCTCAAGGAACTTCGCGATTTCCTGCTGCGAATAACCATCGACATAGAACAGGGCCATTGCTTCCCGCTGGTCTTCCGGCAGCGAGCGCAGGGCGGCGACGGCATCGTGCCCGGCTGCGTCGTCCACGCCTTCTGCCGGCGGCTCACCTGATTCCGGCTCGGGCACAACCGCCAGGCTGACGGCGGAGATTCCCCGCCGCCGCACCTGGGCCAGGCAGTAGTTGGTCACGATGCGGCGCAGCCAACCCGCGAACGCCTTGGCCTCCCTGAGGTCCGCCAACCGCCGGTACGCGATCAGGAACGACTCTTGCGCCGCGTCCTCGGCCAGGTGGAAATCGCCCAGGATGGCGTAGGCGCATCCATATACCATCTGCTGATAGTACTGGACCACCTGACCGAAGGCCTCAAGCCGCTCGTCCAGGGAAATGCCGACGTCGGCCGCCCTGGCAATCAGCCCGGCAACCTCGGTCGACCTTACGTCGTCCGACATACGAGGGCCCTTACCAGAAAAGAGTGGAGATACGCCAACAGGTTGCACGGTTTCCCCGTTTTTTTCAAGAATAATGGCGCCGTGCTGCGCGTTTGGGTCCTGCTGTCCCCCCGAGAAACCACATCTGCCTGTCCCTACCGAATACTCGGTCCGCCTTGATTCCAAAGGACTTGTGGTTCTTGCCTGCAACGGGGTTCGAATAGGATTCCGGCCTTGTGACCAAGGATGGCGGCAAGGAGATGGGGACAGCGCCAGTAACTGGACAGCAGTAGCGGCAGAAAGAGCCGCACAGGACCCGGGAGATACCGCGTTCGGCGGTCGCCGATAGGACGGCCGCCCGCAAGGTGAATCCCACGCAATTGCCTGTGGCGACGCCCATGCAATTGGGCAAGAATAGGAGAGAATCACAGGAAAGGTGTCGCAATCCCGCGCGCGCCGGCCTCTATAACAGTAGAAGCGGCCAATGGAGTCAGCGGCACGTGCCCGGATAGAAGGAGTCGCCGCAGGCGTGCAGTCCGACGGTCAACTGGTTGCCCAGGCGAAGGCAGGTCAGCGTGAGGCCTACCGGCTGCTCGTGGTGCGCCATGAGCGAGCGGTGCGAGCCTTGGCCTGGTCGGTGCTCGGCGACCACCATGGGGCCGAGGACGTGGCCCAGGAGGCCTTTGTGACGGCGTACCAGAGATTGCTCTCCCTCCGCCGGGGTGAGTTGTTCGCGGCATGGGTTTGCCGGATCGCCCGCCGACTGGCCGTGCGGGCCGCGCGGCGGCGCAAGAAGGACCCCGCCGCCTTGAAGCACGAACCGGCGGCCGCCGCCGAGGACGCGGCCCGGGACCACCATGACCTGATGCGGGCCGTCGCGGGCCTGCCTAAGCGGATGCGGACACTGGTGCTGATGACGTACTTTGAGGATCGCACGGCCGCCGAGATCGCCCAGATTCAGGGTTGTCCGGTGGGCACCGTCACCGCACTGCTGTCGCGGGCAAGGCGGCGACTGGCCAACCGCCTTAAGGAGTCGCACGAATGATTGCCGGTGAGCCCATTGACGAAAGACTTCGCCAGTTGAGCGGGGCATTCCCCGCGAGACCGGAGTTGGCCGATGCGGTGATGGCGTCCATCGCCGGCGCGTCGCCCACTGATGTCAACCGGACAAGGAGATGGATCATGAGATCGACGTTTGCCCTTTGCGTGGCTGTCTGCGGCGTGGTGGCGGTCCTGCTGATAAGGCCGCCGCAGAGCGCCAGAGCCTATGAACTGCCCATCGAGGCACAGATGCGATGGGCGCCGCTGGGGGTGTTGAAGGACTACGACGTGGCCTTCAAGCCCGCCCTCAAGCCTTATCGGGTCCAGCCTGACTTGTCCAACGTCCAGCCGTCCGAGGCGCTGAAGGACATGACGGACAATAGAAGGAAACTCCTGGCCGCCAATGGGATTCTGATCCTGCCGTCGGTGAGCAAGGAGTTCTACGAGATCTACCTCGAGAACCCCGCGCCGTTTGTGACGAGCGACTGCGTGCTCCACGCCTATCACGTGCTGCTTGCCGAGACGCTCCGGAATGCCGAGTTGCACTGTTTGTCGCCGCGGCAGGCGCTGCTGGCGTCGGCCGGCTTCGAGCGGATGAAGGTGATCAGGGCGGAGGTGGGCGAGGCCCTGGCGCCGGCGGCCAGGGACGCGCTGGTCTATTGGGCGGTGGCCGCCAGACTGGCCGATCCCAACGCGGCCGTCCCCGCCGAGGTGCAACAGGCCGTGGCGGCTGAGTTGGAGCGGATCGGCCAGGCCGCGTTCATCGGCGCCGTGGACGGTCAGGGACCCAAGCGCGACTACACGATCTACCAGCCCATCGCGGGATACGGGGCATCCGATGAACTGCGCCGCTACTTCGTGCTCAACCGTTACTTCACGCTGGCGACGCAGCCGATGGACAGCGACCGCGGCGCCCAGGCCTGCATGCTTTCGGCCCTGGCGGTGGGCACAGGCGACAAGGCCCTGGCCGCCTGGCTGGAGATCGCCCGATACCGCGAACTGTTGGGCGGACTGGGCGAAGACCCCACGCCCATCACGCTCCTGGCGGCGGCGAGGAAGACCTTCGGCGACAAACTCACCCACGCGACGCTGGCCGAGGCCCAGAGCATCGCGAGGTTGCGCAAGACCGTGGCGGCCCAGCCGCGCGGGGGCGTCGCCGACCAGCCTCAGTCGGTTCCCGGGGCCGACCCCCTGGCCGGGTACGGCATGAGGATGTTCCCGCCGGGCGTCACCGTCCGGGCGATGGCTTACCAGGATGTGGCTGCCGCGCGGGAGCGAACTCCCAGGGGCGAACACGTCGCGGCCCTGCTGGGCAACGAACTGCCGGCCGTGGCCGAGGACTTGGGACTGCTGAAGAAAGCGATGGATGAGTTGTCGCGAAGGGGCAAGGACGCCGCGCGCCAGGACGTGCACACCCTGGCGATGCTGGCGATGTCCCGCCTGCCGTTTGAGGGCAAGGAAGGCTATCCGTCATTCATGGCCCAGCCTGCCTGGCGCATCAAGACGGCCAACACTCAGATGGGCGCCTGGAGCCAGGTCGAGCACGACCTATGCCTCTACGTCAAAGACAACGCCCTTTACGCGTCGGCCCCAATGCCCATGCCCGAGGACTTCCACGGCTATGTCGAGCCGGCGCCGGGTTTCTATGCCGCCCTGGCGTCGCTGACGGGGCGGACGAGGGAAGCCTTCGGGCAACTGGGGGTCTTCAAGATCACGGCCCGGGAGGCGTCCAGCCGCCCCAAGGGTGCCGACAAGTACTGGCGGCCCGCGGTGGCCGTAACCGAGAACCACTTCAAGGCGCTGGAGTCGCTGCTGCTGCGACTTCGCGACATGTCCGTCAAGGAACTGGAAGACCGCACGTTCGACCAGGCGGACATCAAGCTGCTCAAGGGCCTGGGCAGGCAGTTGAAGCATCTGGCGATGAACGATTCGACTTCCGACGAAGCCCGCGAACCGATGAGCACCATCGTGAGGATCGCCCGCGAATATCTTGAGGAAAAGGGCCGCTACGTCGGCGTGGGAAGGCCGCTGAAAATCATCGCCGTCGTGCCTTATGGCGGCAAACTTCACTGCGCCGTCGGCGCCGTCTACTCCTACTACGAGTTCGACCGCCCCCTTCGGGACGCCTTGACCGACAAGCAGTGGAAGGGCATCACCGCCGGCGCCCTGGAGGTCCAGCCATACCAGCCGTGGCTGATGGGCAACCGCCTCGGCCTGGATGCCGAGGAGTGCTCGGCCGAGCAGTTCAGGGCCTGGCTGCCTGCCAGAAAAGCCTCTTTTAACAGTTCGAGCCATGCGCTCTGCGCTCGCCTGCTCCAGGATGAGGGGACCATGTACCTCCTGAACAAGCTTGGCTCGACGCGCCTGACGCCCGAGGCGGTTGACCTGGCCTGCGCCGCCTGGGTCGAAGCGCCGTTGGAGGAGCATGGCATGGCGGCCCTGTATGTGCTGCTGAAAGATGCCCCTGCCCAGAAGCGCGCCGAAATGACGGCCGCCGCCATGCCGGCCATCGAGAAGACGCTGGCCGGCAACGAGGGCCGTACTATGGGCACTTGTGACGGCCGGGCGTGGCTTTACTTCACACTGCGACTGATGGAGGGCACCAAGCCCGACGCCCAGACGCTGAGGCACATACGCAACTTCCGAGATCGGGCCGACACATGGGTCCGCGCCAACCAGTATCTCGTTCCGATGACGGAGATCCGCGACGCCGCCGACGCGGTGCTCTCGGCCGGCTCGTCCTCGCAGCCGGCCGGCGGGCCGGCCACCCAGGCCGCCCCCAACGGGGCAAGCACGAAGCCGGCGGTAATCATTTCCGGCAGAACGGAAAAACCCGAGTACGAAGTCGGCCAGCGGACGTCGCATGGGTTGACGATCACCAACCGGAGCTCCAAGCCGGTGACGCTGCCAAGCTTCCGGTTCTTGAACGCCAAGCAGGAAGACGCGGAGATCGCGTTCTATGTCCAACAGCACGTCTTGGAAATCCAGGTTACGCGCGGAAAGGACCCGGTGGCCGTCAACAAGGATTTGCAGGCCCCGGCCAAGGAGGTTCAGCCGTTTGCGACCGTCGAGCTTCCGCCCGGGCAAAGCATCTCGGCGGGGTTCTCGCTGACGCGCAACTGGTATCCGTCGTTCTTCTCGTTGACGGAGCCGGGTGAATACAACATGACGGTGACGCTGGATACGACGAAGCTCGCCGACGAGAAGATCCTCAAAGGCCGGTTTTCCTCGGCCCCAGTAGCCTTCCGCATTGTCCCGGTCGCCGCTTTCCGGGAGAAACGCGCCGGGGAATCGCAAGGCGACTACGCGAAAGCGAAGGTGGTCTTCTATCTCGACCGCATTGCGCAGCACAAGGGGGAATACTTTCCGAACGTGGGGAGCATCCTGCGAACGCCGGAGGCCGTCCCGGCCCTGATCGAGACACTCGACTCGAAAGACGCGGCGCGGGCCAGCCAGGCGGGAGTGCTTCTGGGACAAGTCCACCACGGTCGCGGAACTCCCCATCCGCCGACTTTGCCGGAGTCGAAGGAAGCGTGGCGGAAATGGTGGGAAACGGAGGGGGCCAAGCTGCCGGTCCCGACACTCTGGTCGAACTTCGACAGCTACTATCAGTGAATTGTGAGACTTTAGTAACCGGTTGCGTGCTTGCCCCATTGCGGCAGCCTATGCCTCGAACCGGTAGCCGACGGGGCGGACGGTCTGGATGAAGCGCGGGGAGGCGGGGTCGGGCTCGATCTTGGCTCGCAGCGTGTTCACGCAGCGATCGACGCTTCGCGACGTTACGAACACGTCGTGCCCCCATACGTTCTTGATGATCTCGTCGCGGGTCAGCGCGCGGCCCTGCCGGCGCAGGAACAGCTCCAGCAGGCCGAACTCCTTGGGCGTCAGCGGGACTTCGCGTCCATTGAGCGTCAGGCGCCGGCTGGCGAGGTCCAGCACGAACTGGCCGAACTGATGGACCGTGGCGGCCGACTGCCGGCTGCGGCGCAGGAAGGCGTTTGCGCGGGCCAGCAGTTGCTTGATGCTGAAGGGCTTGGTCACGTAGTCGTCGGCCCCGAGGTTCAGGCCCAGGATGATGTCCTGCTCCTGCCCCTTGGCCGTCAGCATGATTATCGGCACGTCCAAGCCATCTTTGCGGATGAGCCTGCATATCTCGTAGCCGTTTACCTTGGGCAGCATGACGTCCAGAACGATCAGGTCGGGCTTGACCGACAGCGCCGCCTCCAGCCCCTTCTCGCCGTCGGATGCCGTCGCGACACAGAAGCCTTCGTACTCGAAGTTGTCCTTCAAGCCGCGAAGCATCGTCGGGTCGTCTTCGATGATGAGGATGGTCTCAGATGGCATAAACATTGGTTCAACGCAGAGCACGCAGAGATCGCAGAGAGAGCAAGTCGAAGAAGCAGCAGCGAGGGCTTCTTCGGGTCTTTCTTCTCCAGCCCTTTTATCTTCTATTTCTTCTCTGCGCCCTCTGCGTGCTCTGCGTTGAGTCTTTCTTCTTCTTTCCCAGCCGGCAGCCTAATCGTGAACGTGCTGCCCTTGCCGGGCAGGCTCTTGACGTCGATGGAGCCGCCGTGGGCGTCGAGAATGAACTTTACGATGGAAAGCCCCAGCCCGCAACCGCCGGCCTTGCGAGCGAGCGTCTGATCGACCTGGTAGAACTTGTCGAAGATCCGGCTCATTGCCCGGCGGCTCATGCCGACGCCGTTGTCTGCCACCTCGATGCACACGCTGGAGCCGTCGGTAAAGGCGCGGACCTTGACGGACTTGTCGTCGCCGGAATACTTCCAGGCGTTGTCCAGCAGGTTCAGCAGCACCGTCACCATCGCGTCGCGGTCCGCCCGCACCTGCGGAAGGTCGGCAGGCAGGTCCACGTCCAGCCGAGCGCCGGGTGGAGAGAATCGCTCGCGCACGGCCGCGACGGCCGCGCGCACGGCGCCGGCGACATCCACGGATGTGAACTCGAACGCCCGCTTGTTGCGTTCCATCCGGCTGAAGGTCAGGAAGTTGTCGATCAGCCGGCTCAGCCGCTCGTTCTCGTGGGCGATCAGGTCGAAGTATTCGCTCGCCTGCCTGTCATCAGTGCATCGGCCCTCGCGCAGGGTGTCCACCAGCACGCGCATGGACGCCAGCGGGGTCTTGAGCTCGTGGCTGACCGTGGCGATGAGATCGTTCTTGAGCCGCGTGAGCCGCATCTGCCGGCCGAGGTACGACGCCATCGCCGCCGCCAGGATCGCAATGAACGCAATGCCGAGAATGCCGGTCCATAGGTACACCGCGTTGCGTTGATCGGCCGCGGCGGTGAAGGGGTCCGGGCCGTTGAGGTAGACCTCCACGCGCCAATCGCTCATGTGCTTGCGCGACGCTCCCTTGATGAGGAAGGGCGTGCCAAGTTCCGGCCGGGCTACAACGGAGTTGATGATTCGATAGGACGCCTCCATGGCGGCTGGGCCGCGATTGAGCAGTCCCTCCGCCTCGTCGATCACCCGCCGGCCACGAAACAAGCCATAGGCGCGCAGGTCGCTTGACGGCAGAGCGGCCCTAAGGTACTCGATAGTCGTCGCCGGCGACGTCGGCCCGCTGTACGACGAGACCAGCCTCTTGACCTTCGGCGGGTCCTTGAAGTCCGACAGTCCTTGCGACAATTCCTGGCAGGAAAGCTCGGCCTGCAAGGTCGGCCAGCGAGTGTCGGGGGCGAGTTCGGCCAGCCTTGTCATCAGGAACGCCCGCTGGCTGGCGGGCATGGACAGGTCGCGGTAGTCGTTTACCTGGTCGCCCAGGCGTTTGGCGGCGGGGGCGAAGCGGGGATCCTTGTGGCCCATCAGTTCCAGCGACATCAGGCGGGCCGAGGCGACGATGAGCCTGCCATGTGCGTCAAGCGCGTAACGCAGCCGGGGCTGCTCGAGCGATTCGGTCAGAATCGCCGCCGCCTGCTTGCGTTTGTCAGCCTTGGCAAGGCACCGCGCCTGGGCGATCAAGGCCCGGGCAACGGCCTGGTCGTCGCCGCCGGCCGTGGCGGCGATGCGGGCGTAGACTTCCGCCGCCTTGTCGGGCGAGGCCGAGGCAAACTCGGCCTGTTCCGCCTCGGCCCACAAGCTTTCTGATTCCGCACCCGGCGCGGTCGCGGGCATGGTCGCAGGCGCGGTCGCGGGCATGGTTGCCGGGGCGGCAGCGGGCACGCAGGCCGGCGCGGAGGCCGTCGTCGCGGCTGGGGGCGTCACCGCGGCGGCGTTGGGATAGGCCAGGTATCCCCGCTCGTCCAGCACGATGAAACTGTCGGCCAGGCGCGATCTGGCCAGGCGGGCAAACGCCTCGCCGGGGCCTTCTCCCGGCCGGAGGGAAATCTCGCCAGCCCGGCGGTCCCAGAACGCGTCGAGTTGCTGCTGGGCCTCGATCACCCGGCTGGCGTATGCCTGCGTGAGGGTCTCGCGCACGGCCAGGCGCTCGTTCCGCATG
>Ga0315287_10004225_pt1 | contig 13964 bp, 9 predicted proteins | sample YL17G11_0_MG_FD_205037 | JGI IMG/M metagenome (GOLD analysis project Ga0315287, IMG submission 205037) | Sediment microbial communities from Yellowstone Lake, YNP, Wyoming, USA - YL17G11_0 | ecosystem: Environmental > Aquatic > Freshwater > Lake > Sediment | place: USA: Wyoming | collected... | reverse complement strand
GACCTGCAGCGTTCGCTGCCGCTGGAAGAACAGGTCGCCATGGGCTGGGTGACGGCGGACGGTGTCGTGAACCCGCTCTTCAAGACGGTTGAGCAGGGCGCAGCCACCTCGGTGTGGGCCGCGACCAGCCCGCAACTCGCGGGACTCGGCGGCCTGTATTGCGAGGACTGCGACGTCGCCCGCGCAGTCGCGCCCGAGGACAAAGGCACTGCGGGCGTGCGGCCCTGGGCCGTCGATCGCGCGGCGGCAGAGCAACTCTGGACGCTCTCGGAACGGCTGACGGGTGCGCAGCTAGCCTGACGTCCGCGCCACCAGCGCCAGGTGGTGCGTGGCCGTTTCCTGCGGCGCCTCCAGCATCGGCACGTGCCCGACGTGTTCGAAGATCACTGCAACGCTGTTTGCGATGCCGCGCTGTAATTCGTCGACGACGCTCACGTCGATCAACTGGTCGTGCCGCCCCCACACTACGAGGGTCGGCACCTGCACTTCGCCCAGTCGCGCGTTCAACGCGCCCGCAATACCTTCCTTGGCGAGTGTCCAGAAGACCTTCTCGAGCACCTGCGCGTTGGCCAGCGCGTCGTCGAGCATCACTCGCTTGAACTGACGCGGCATGAACGGCGGCTTGCGATAGACGAAAGCCAGCATCCGATCGACGTCCGCCATCGTTTTCAGCTCGAGCGGGTTCGAGCCTTGCTTGATCGACCGCTGCAGGTCGCTGATTCCCGTCCCAGCCACGCCCGCGTTGTCGAGCAACGTCAGCGACGCCAGTCGCTCAGGAAAATCGAGCGCGAACTGCAGTGCGATGAATCCGCCCATGCTGTTGCCGGCCAGGTGGCAACGCGCGATGCCGAGCGCGTCGAGGAACTCGCACAGTCCCCTCGCCTGGGCCTGCATCCGATAGTCACGGTCCACGCTGTGGTCGTTCTCGCCGAAGCCGGGCAGGTCAGGACAGATCACCCGATGGTGTGGCGTGAGAAACGGCGCATAGAGCGTCCAGTTGTCCTTGTCGCCACCGAAGCCGTGCACCAGCACGATCGGCTCACCCGCGGCCTTGCCGCCGTCCAGGTACGGCCACGTGATGCCACCGACGCGGACCGACTTGCGCGAGAGTGATGCACGTCGCCGGAGCGAGGCCTTCACTGCGTCGAACAACACCCGCGGCCTGAGCGCATAGAGCGCCACCAGGCCGGCGAGCGATACCGCGAGCAGAGCAAGGATGAATTTCATTTACGCACCTTGCCTTTCCTGGCGACTGGACTCTTGCGCCTGCGCACGGTACCGGCCCTCGTCAACGGCGGCCGGGCGTGTCGCAACTCTTCGAGCGAGGCTTCGATGCAACGACACACACGGTCGACGTCAGGGACCAGTTGCCGGTCTGCGGTCACGCAGAAGCTGATGCTGCCATCGTAACTGGTGGCAGCGATGAACAAGCCCAGCCCATGCGTGACCGGACCCATGCCGAACTGGTGCGTGAGGCGCGCGCCGTTCATGTACAGCGGCAACTGGGAGCCAGGGACGTTGGTGATGATCAGGTTGGCCTGATTGCGGGCGATGCGTTCGTTGGTAACGAGTCGTGCGACGCCGGCCAGCGTGGCCCCCGGAATGTGCCGCGTCAGGTCGGTCATCACGCGCGCACCGAGCCCCGCCTTGGCCTCCTTCGCATCGCGCGTGTAGTTGCGGATGGCCTGCAGTCGCTGCACCGGATCGGCGATGTCCGTCCCAAGCTCGACCGTCATCGCCGAGATGTTGTTGCCCGGGACGTCGTCCGCGCCGCTGCGCCCACGCGCGTTGATCGGCGCCACCGCCACCAGGGTCTGCGGCGGCAGGTCATTGTGCTGCAGCAGGTACTGACGCAGCGCCCCGCTGCAGACGGCGAGCACGACGTCGTTGATCGTCGCACCGTCGACCAGGCGGCGAAGCTTGCCCAGTTCCGTCAACGGCACGGTTACCGCGTCGAACGTCCGGTGCGGCGACACACGCTCGTTGAAGCGCGTGACGGGCACACCGCGATGGCCCCGCCCCGCTGGCTCCGCCAGCCGCTTCTTCGCAGCGGCGACGAGCGCTGGCGACAGCTTCATGAGCGCGTTCATCATCTTGACGGGCGACGTCAGGTTGGACGTGAGCGCACGGGCCACCATCGTGGCTGGGGTGGGCACGGCGCCGAGTTCGACCGCAGCGGCCGCCGGAGGCACGGCAGGTGTGCCCTGCGTGTCCTTGTCGCAGAGCGCGATCAGCGCATAGGAGCCAGAAGCGCCGTCGATGGCGGAATGATGGAAGCGCTGCAGCAGCGCATAACTGCCCGGCGCGACGCCCGGGATGCGATCGAGGCCCTCGACGACACACATGTCCCACAGCGGTCGGCCCATGTCCATCGGCCGGGCAAAATGGCGAGCGGCAAGGATGCAGAACTGACGCCAGTCCCCGGGCTTGGGTAGTCGCACGTGGCTGATGTGCGCCTCGACGTCGAAATCCGGGGCTTCGACCCAGTAAGGATGATCGAGATCGAGCGGCAGTCGATGCAGCTTGCGCATGAACACCGGCGACGTGTGGCAGCGGCTGGCCACGTGACGGACGATGTCCTTGAACCGCACGGCGCCCCTCGGCGCGGTCGCAGGATCGTAGAAGTTGATGCTCATGACGTGCGTCAGCACGTCACCGCCCTGCACGTAGAGGAATTGCGAATCCTGCGCGCTGAGCTGGGATATAACCGTCATGCCTTCGTCCCCATGATTTCCTCGGCACGGGCCAGCGCTTCCAGACGCATCCGCTCCATGCGGTGCGACAGCGCCCGCAGTTCCCGCAGCAACTCGCGACGCCCGGTGATCGATTCCGCGGTGCTCGCACCGGCCAGGCCGAGGTTGGCAGCCAGCCGGTAGCCATTCTCGAACAGGATCTTGCCGATCGAGGCCTCGCTGCTGATCCGTCGCAGCAGGTAGGCCTGGCGACCTTCCTTGAGGGCCAGTTCGACGCAACGTTTCTGCTCCAGCCTTTCGCCGGGCCCGAGCCGCGCCAGCAGGTCGATGACGACAGCATAGGCCTCGACGAACGGCAGCAGTGCGGCGTGGCCGATGAACGGCTGCAGGCGCCGCGCGAGCCGGCGTGATTCCAGGGGATCGCCGGTCAGTCGTTCTTGCCACCGCGCATCGACGCGCGCGAGCTCGGCGACGAGTGATGCGCGAAAGTCCTCGCGCGGCGGGTAGAAGAACTCGAACTTGAAGAGCTCGCGCAACCGCTCCGTCTCCGCCCAGAACGTGGCTTCGAAGTTCTCACCCGCCGAGTCCTCGGCCTTGAACAGCGCCAGCTCGAGAATGGCCTTGTCCAGGAAGTGATGGACGATCGTGTTGCGGTAGTAACTGGCGACGGGGTGCCGTGACGGCTCGATCGCATACACGACCTCGCTGCCCTCGTCGTACCGGACCAGCAGCCCGCTCGCTGCCAGGCGATCGACGTTGGCGAGCAGTGCCGCGCGGTCATCGGCGGCGAGTTCGTCGCTCATGCGGATGCCGCGGTCACGCGCCCAGTCCGCCAGCACGGCGACCAGTTTCACCAGCTCCTGCGCCGTCGCGCCGCGCGGCGCCGTCCCGAGCAGCACCAGGCACATCACGGCCGTCACGTTCAGCGGGGTGACGCGGTTGGCCTGCACGGCTACTTCGAATGCGATCTTCGCCAGCGCCAGCTTGTCATCGGGTGCGGGCGCCCGCCGGATGACGACCGGCTCGCCGAGGTCCACCCGCACCGAACCCATGGGACGGCGCAGCGACCTGACGTAGCCGGCGAACCACTTGAAGGACTCGGGCTTCTTCACCCGGCCCACCTGTTCGGCGACGAATTCGTCGACGTCGCGGATCAGGTCGAAGCTCGTGACGAACGGATAGATATGCACGTCCTCGACGCCGGCATCGTGCGCGGCGTCGAGCGTGTACTTGAGCAGGCCATAGCGCGGCGGCATCAGCTTGCCGAGGCGCGAACGCGTGCCCTCCAACGCCCAGGACATCGGAAAGCGCTTCTCCAGCAGGTAACCGACGTACTTGCGCAGGACGAGCTTGTAGACCGGGTTGTCCTGGAACGAGCGACGGATGAAGATGCCGCCGGATCGTCGCACCAGGGTCCCGAAGCCCGCAAAGTCCATGTTGATGCCGCCGAAGGTGTGCAGCATCGGCAGGTCGTTGCTGTAGAGCAGCAGGGTCGGCAGGCTCGCGTCGATGTAGGTCTTGTGCGTGAAGAGCAGCACCGTCGGGTGAGTGCGCATGCTCTGGCGCAACCGTTCGAGTTCCGCGGGGTCGAAGCGCGTCTGCCGGTCGTAACCGCGCGTGAACAGGAAGCGATCAAGCTGTGCGCGCAGGTCCAGGAACAACGGACTCGGTATGGACACCAGTTCCGCCAGGTAACGTTTCGATTCCGTCAGCAGCTCCGCCGGCGGAAGGCCCTGTGCGTTCGCGATCCGTTCGAGGGCGGGACGGAACTCCCGGCTCGCGAGGATGGTTTCGGCGACGAACCGCGGCACCTTGTAGCGACTGCCCTTGATGCTGCGCTCTTCGATGTCGAGCGTCAGCGCGGCCTCGCGCGCGACGAAGCGCGCAAACGCGTGCCGCTCCTCGTGTGCAGCGCCCGCCACCTGCCCGGCAAAGCGCTGTTTCAGCTCGCCGATCGTCGCGGGCGCGCCGACGAGGCAATGGGCACGCTGACTGTCCCGCAGCAATACCAGTGCCGCGCGCACCCTCCCTGGATGCCGCGGATCGCCAAACAGCAGATCGCGCAGGCGCAGTCCGTGCTCGCGTTGCAGATGGGGAACCTGCCATGCGACGCGCACGGGAACGACGGGCGTGTCATCGCCGGCCGCGAGCATGGCATCGAGCCGCTCCAGTGCGAGCGCACGCCCGTCGACGGAGATAGGCAGGACGACGCAGTCGAACGTGTCGGTGCCCCCTGTCCCGCGCAGCCACTCGCGCAGGTACCGCTCCTCAACGCCGTGACGGGCATCCAGGATGAACAGCGACTTCCCGGTACCTGCGATCGGCGGAGCCAACTGCACGGCCTGGCTGTCCACGCGAGTCAGCCGGACCGGACTTTGCGGGCCGGTCGCGTGACTTTGCGCTTTGCCGCCGCCTTGCGACGCGATGACGCAGGCTTGCCCGCGGCGCGCGGCGCAGCAGGCTGCTCCGGCTGACCCAGGCAGCGCAGGAACAGGTTGCGCACCGCGAGCACGTGCCGGTCGATCGTTTCGGCGCGCCAACCCGACGTATCGACGGCTGGCAGGACCTCGACTCGCACGGTGGCAGGCCGCATCGCGAACTCGGTCTTGGGTTGAACGTCGCCGGAGTTATGGATGACGATCGGGACGATCGGCACACCCGCCTGGATGGCGAGGTGAAAGGCGCCCTTCTTGAACGGACCGAGCGCCGGCGTGAGCGTACGAGTGCCTTCAGGCGCAATGAGGACGGACCGGCCGTCGCGCCGGATCGCATCGACCAGGGGTTCCATGGCCTTGATCGCATCCCGACCGCTCTTGCGATCGACGAAGACCACGCCCGCCATCTCCAGCAGCTTGCCGACCACCGGCACATCGCGCATCTCGGCCTTGGCGATGCCGCTGAAGTCGCGCCGCACCAGCTTCGCCATGATCAGCACGTCGGCACGGCTCTGGTGGTTGAACACGAAGACGCAGGGCCGCGTCGTCCACAGGTTCTTCTCGCCGGTCACCTGCAGGTGGAGGCCGACCAGCGCGGACCCGTAGTCGCCGAAGGCAGCGAGTGCGAAATTCGCCGCTTCCCGCGTCGAACCCGTCAGTGCCCAGATCGGCAGACTGGCCAGCGAGGTGGCGACCAAGGTCGGCGTCGGCGTCAGCGCCCGCGCGTAGTCGAGCAGACCGGGGGTGGCGCGGCTGCTGAATTTTTCCACGGGCCAGCCACGCCTCGTTGCGATCACGCGCAACTGGTCGCTGGGATTCAACGGCCGCGGGTTGCCGACACGCTCGAGCAAGTCGAGATCGTCGTGACTGTCGGAATAGAAGTAGCTCTTGTCGAGGTCGAGGCCCAGCTCGGCGGCGAGCGATTCGGCCGCCGTGAGCTTGCCGTGGCCGAAGCACAGCGGTCGCAGGATGTTGCCCGTGAACTCGCCGTTCGACACCTCGTAGCGTGAGCAGAGGATCCGGTCGATGTCGAGATCCCGCGCCGCTGGCGCGATCTGGTAGAGCGTGGCAGACGACACGATGGCCACGGTGTGCCCCTTGGCCTGGTGCGCCCGGATGATTGCTCGTGTCTCGGGATAGATCCGGCCGGCGATGCTCTTCAGGTACAGGTCCTCGCCGAGCTGCGCGAAGCTGTCCTCGCGGACTCCCTTCATGAACCTCGCGCCGGCCGTCATCAGGCCGGAGAAACCGATCCGGCCACGGAAGTACTGGACCATGGCTGCAGTGGTGCCGACGATCTCCTCGGCCGACATCTGGCCGCGCGCAAATTTTTCCCGCAGCACGCCAGTCGCGGAATAGCCGGCAATGATCGTGCCGTCGAAGTCGAACAGCGCAGCGATCCGCGGGCCACCCTCCGCCGCCCGCAATTGCGCAAGGTAGCGATTCGCAGGCGCGGCGACTTTGACGCGGGAGCCGGTTTGCAACTTCATTCAGGCCGCCCGACCGAAGGGTCCTTTGGATTCAATTGCGCAAGCGGCAACATCGGCCAACGCCCAGGGGGTGTCAATCGGTAACTTGCACAACTGGACTCCAGACCCTATCCTCGACTGGACTCTTTCCAGACCGGCATCAGGTCCTGCCACGGAGACCGCGCCCATGAACAACGCCGACATCGTCCGCGCCTATTACGCCGCCTGGAAAGCCGACGACCTCGAAGGCGTCATGGCCCTGTGCACCGACGACGTGATCGCGGTGAACATTCCCATCGGCCCGATCCATGGCAAGGAGAAGGTGCGCCACTTCTTCGCCAAGTTCGGCAACGGCATGACGGACAAGCGTTACGACGTATTTCGCATCATTGCGGACGACACGTCGGCGGTCGTCGAAGGCGTCGAGAACTACGTCAAGGGCGGCAAGCAGGTCAGCCTGCCCTACATGTCCACGTTCCTGTTCCGCGATGGCCTGATCTGCGAATGGCGCGACTATTTCGACCTGCAGACGGTGCTGAAGCAACTCGACCTGCCGCTCGACGGCTCGCGTCCGCAGAAGGCCGCTTCCGGCAGTTGAGCGCCCGCGTGGGTCTCGAAGAACGCCGGCCGCCCTGGCTCGACCCTGCCGTCCCGGCACGGGAAGACTGCGTCCTCAAGGCGATGCTGGACACGCGCGCGGCGCGCCACCCAGGGCGTCGTTTTGCCCTGTTCGAAGACGGCAGCAGCTGGACCTACGGCGAATGCCTGGCTGAAGTCCGTGTCGCTGCAGCTGGTCTACAGCAACTCGGCGTCAGGAAGGGCGATCGCGTCATCGCCTGGTTGCCGACCGGGCGCACCATGGTGCTCACCTGGTTTGCCACCAATTACCTTGGCGCCGTGTTCGTGCCGCTCAACACGGCCTACCGCGGCGACGTGCTCGCCCACGTCGTCAACGCCGCCGAAGCGAGCGTGATGATCGCGCACTACAGCCTGGTGGAGCGCCTCGACGGGTTGCAGCTGCCGCACCTGCGGCAGGTCGTGGCGATTGGCGCAGGGGCCCACACGACACAGAGCCAGCTCGAGTTGCTCGATGCCAGCGCCCTGCAGGGCGATGCCGCCCGGCTCGACGAGAGCGCCGACATCAACCACTGGGACATCCAGTCGATCATTTACACGTCTGGCACGACAGGTTATTCCAAGGGAGTACTGTCGCCCTACCTGCAGCTCTACCAGACCGGCATGACCGTGTACGGCTACATGGGCGACGGTGAGGCCATCCTGGTCAACCTGCCGATGTTCCACGTCGGCGGCACCAGCCCGACGTACGCAGCGCTGGTGCGCGGCGGCAGCATCTACCTGGTCGACGGTTTCAGTACCGCGAAATTCTGGGACCAGGTGCGCGAAGGCAACTGCGTCACCACCTGCGGGCTGATCGGCGTGATGGCCGCCTTCCTCGCGAAGTCCGAGCCGCGACCGGACGACCGCGATAATCCGCTGAAGTACCTCACGATGTTTCCGGTCAACGAGGAGACGGTCGCTTTCGCGCACCGGTTCGGCTTCCAGTACCTGACCGGCTTCAACATGACGGAGGTGTCGGCGCCGCTGGTCACCGACCTCAACACGAAGGTGTTCGGATCCTGCGGCAAGCCCCGCACCGGCATCCAGGCCCGGCTGGTCGACGACCACGACATCGAAGTTCCGCGCGGCGAGATCGGCGAGCTGATCGTGCGGAGCCTGCATCCGTGGTCGATGAATGCCGGTTACAACGGCCAGCCCGAAGCGACGGCCGCTGCGTGGCGCAATGGCTGGTTCCACACGGGCGACCTGTTCCGGCAGGACGGCGACGGCAACTACTTCTTCGTCGACCGCAAGAAGGACACGATCCGGCGCCGCGGCGAAAACATCTCGTCGTTCGAAGTCGAGAACAGCGTGCGCCAGTTTGCGGACGTCGACGAAGTTGCCGCGGTCGGCGTCGAGAGCGAAATCGCCGAGCAGGAAGTCATGGTGGTGGTGACTTCGAAACCGGGGCGAACGGTGGATCCGCGGGCGCTCACCGAGTTCCTGATCCCACGACTGCCCTACTTCATGGTGCCGCGCTACGTGCGCGTCGTGACGCAGATCCCGAAGACCGAGACCAACAAGATCCGCAAGGTCTACTTCCGCGACCAGGGCATCACCGCGGACACGTGGGATCGCGAGCGCGCGGGCATCAAGCTGCACCGCGACAAGCTCTAGCAGGTTGTTGAAGAACGGGGCAACACGACGGACACGGCTTGTATGCCGATGATCTTCGCCCGCCGGGGCCAGCCGCGGCGCCCGCAGCAAGGCGTAGCAGCCGACGGTGAGACCGGTAGCAGACAAGACGCGTGGTGCACCCGCCGAGCGCGGAGCCGCCGATGCGCCCATCGTTGCTGGCCACATGGGGCGTTTTCCGGCGCTCACGCAGCGAGGCGATGAACTCGGCGGTGTGTCGGAGGCTTTGCCGGCGGCCAGTGTGCGACGGGTGAGCTGCGGCAGTCGGTTGAGCTTTGTCAGCGCCGCCTCCGTTTCGGCAAAGCCGTTGGCTTCGGTCAGCCTCCCCGCCACTTAGTGCCGCAAGCGTCTGCTACTAAAGGAATTAGTTCAAACGTTTGTGCGCAGCGCCACTTCCAGCCCCAACTATTTCCTGCCTGCGCCGGGTACCGAAGCCCTTGCGTCTAGGGGCCCGTGAAGCTCGGGTCTTGTTTGTGATGCAGATCGCCCAAGCGCCCCGATAACAAACACAAACCGACCGGGGGAGGCACATGGACTAGCGACTCGACCGCCCCCCGGTATATGGATGTGTCGCTCAAAGCGCGGGGCGAAAATTCAGCATGTAATGTTCCCTTAGGTTGCAGGACCTAGCCGCTGTCGGCCACAAGCAGCCGTTGCTGCTTCAGGCTGAAAGCGGACTTTCACGGCGCGATTGTCGCGATTGTCGCTATTGGCTCGGCGGATAAGGCGGTTTCGCTGCGCCGAATGCACATCGCCGGGGTCTCACGATATCGCACGACCGTTCATCGACCCTCGCAGATCGATCACTTCGGGAATAGCAACACGACGACCGCGCGGAATCCCCAGTCGTGCGGTCCGCCCGAACCACTGTCGAGGTAATAGCGCGGCCCAAGACCGAACTGCACGGTCTGGCCCCCGACCTTGGTGACCTTGTTGCCGAACACGCCGAGCGGAATGGTCCACTGGTCGTCTTTCCAGTCGTACGTCGAGTCCGCCGTGGCGGTGATGCTCCAGCCGCCCGGCCAGGTGCGGGTCACGAACGGCTGCACGAAGGTGCTGCTGATGTCGCGGCGCTTCTCGTCGCCGGCAAACGACCAGACGTGGTTGGCAAGTCCACCGTAGGTCCAGGAGCCATGCTGCTTCAGCGCGACGGCGGTTGGACCTGCACCCCACTGCTCGCCGCCCAGCAGATCGTTGCTGCCCGTGGGCAGCAGGAAGATCGGACCGGCGCCCCAGATCCAGCCGCTGGCGGTCGGCGCCTTGGGCGAAAATAAGAGGCTCTGCGTTGTATCGCCGATACCGGACTGACTGCCGGCGCCCGGAAAGATGTCGGACTGGTGGATGACCGGGAGAATAGTGCGCGAGATGACGTTCCAGTCGTCGTTGAGCGAAATCGGCACCACCGGCTGCACGTTCATGGTGAAGCGATTGCCGTCCTCGACGGGTCCGACGTTGTCGTCCCAGTTCATCTGGAACGGCACGCTGATCATCGCGGCGATCGGATTGGCCAGCTTCTTCGCCAATTCCTCGGCGGACTGGCAATGACCGGCTCGGGTCACGAACAAGAGACACAGGCAGGCAAACCCGGTCGACGCCGCAATCGAATTCTTCCGTCTCACGTTCACCTCGTCACTTCTTTGCTGTTGGACTGAGATTTCGCGCTCGCGCTGCAAGGAGGACTTGCCAGTGCACCTCAACGGAGTTGCTGCCGCCCCCAGGCACGGCAGCAACTCGCGCCTGTCTACGCCGCGCTACTGGGGGCGTTTCGACAACGTCTCCTGGACGATATTCGACATGTCGAACGAGTTCCCGCCCTGCACCGGCGGATAGTCGATCAGCGTCTTCAGGTGCGCGTTCATGATTTCGCCCAGCGGGGCGAGTTGCCAGGAGCTCTTCTGCAGCAGGTGACCGTACGAGTCGATCGATGAGTAGCTCTCGAAGGGGTCCGCCCGCACGTTGTAGACCAATGGCGCAGCAGTACGCGCCACCACTGGTGCGTAGTAGTCTTCCTTGGTTGCGAAGTGCCACTTCCAGGGCCCCATCCGCACTGCCATCATCTTGCTCTCGTAGTAGTAGAAGAACACGCTGCGCTTGGACTCCGTCGACTTGCCGAGCCACCAGTCGAGGTTGTCGACGCCGTCGATGTACTGCTTCTTGTCGCGCATGACCTGCGCGTTGACGTCAGTGACGCCCGCGGCCGCTGCCAGGCTCGTGAACATGTCCATGTGCGCCTGGATGCCGTTGAGCGTCTGGTTCGGCTTGATCATGCCGGGCCAGCGCAGCATCGAGATCACCCGCACGCCGCCTTCATAAGTCGTCATTTTCTCGCCGCGGAACGGCGTCGTTCCGCCGTGCGGCCACGACGAATGTTCCGGCCCGTTGTCGGTCGTGTACCAGATGATCGTGTTTTCATCGAGGCCATTTGCCTTCAGGTAGGCCAGTACCAGGCCGACGTCATGGTCATGCTGGAGCATGCCGCTGCCGTGCAGGTCGGCTTCGCTTGTGTACTTCTCGGCCGCGTAGCGCCACTTGTCGTTGAGTCGCGTGTAAAGATGCATGCGACTGGCGTTGAGCCAGACGAAGAATGGTTTGCCATCTGCCTTCGCGCGCGCCATGAAGTCCTCGGCCTTCGGGATCACTTCGCCAGCATCGAAGTCCTTCATCCGCTCCTGCGTCAGCGCTCCCGTGTCGGTGCAACGCTGCTTGCCCACCTTGCCGAAGCGCGGGTCGACGGTCGCATCGCTGCTGTCGGTGGCGTAGCAATGGAGAACGCCGCGGGTGCCAAACTTGTTCTCGTACGCTTCCAGGTTGCCGGAATAGGTCTTGGCAAAGTTCTGGTAGTCGCGCTGCTCGGATTCCTCCTGCGTGTTCAGGTGGTACAGGTTGCCGAAGAACTCGTCGAAGCCGTGCACGGTCGGCAAGTGCTCGTTGCGGTCACCGAGGTGGTTCTTGCCGAAATGCCCGGTGCGGTAACCGGCCTGCTTCAGCACCTCGGCGAGCGAGGGCGATGCGGCCTGCAGGCCGAGCTTGTCGCCTGGCATGCCGACTGTGGTCATGCCGGAGCGGATCGGATACTGACCGGTAATGAACGATGCACGGCCGGCAGTGCACGACGGTTGCGCGTAGTGGTCGGTAAAGCGAATGCCGCCGACTCCGATGCTGTCGATGTTCGGGGTGGTGTAGCCCATCGTCCCCATGCCGTAGGCGCTGACATTCTGCCAACCGATGTCATCACCCCAGATAACCACGATGTTGGGCCGGGTCTTCGACTGGGCCTCGGCAGTCGCGATAGGTAGCAGCGCAATTGCTGCCAGACCGACGAACATGGTGCGAAAAAGCTGCATTAACCGTTACCCCGTGTGTTGGTCTGGAAAATCACCGTCATCGACGTGTGCTCCACTGCGGCCGCAGCGGCGGGCACGCCCCGTGTTCATTCGGCTACGATGCGCGAGCGCTGCATTCCGAGATCGAGCTGCCCGTCATCCGTGCGGATGCTCAGTTGCATCACGTCATCGGGTTGCACGTAAAGCGGGTTGCCAAGCCCCGCCTTGATGAACATCTGCCATTTGGTTTGTTCAGAGACCAGATGGCGGGTTACGAAGCGCGCCGCCTTGCCCGGCGCCTTCGCCGCACAACCGGCGGGCGTGCCTGTTGCCAGCAAGTCTCCCACGTGCAGGTCCTGCAGCGCGGATAACTCAGTCAGGGTCTGGTGCGGCTTGTGCAGCATCTCGCCACAGTAGCCGTCCTGGCGAACCTGCCCGTTGACGCTCAGGCGCAGGTGCAACTCGGGCCAGCGCTGCCACTCCGGCGGGTCGAGCAGCAGCAGCACCGGACCTGCGGGTCCGAACGTGCGGTAACTTTTCCCCTTGTAAAACTGCCCCTGCGACAGTTGCACGTCGCGGGCCGAGACGTCGTTGACGACGGTGACCCCAGCCAGCACTTCGTGCAGGCGATCCGGGGCGACCGCCGTGCCGGAGCGGAGGTCGCGCCCCAGCACCAGCCCCAACTCGATCTCGTAATCCAGCAGCTTGACGTGTGCCGGTCGCACGACGTCGTCACAGGGACCCGTGAGGCAGGACGACGCCTTGGTGAAGATCGTATTGAAGGGGAAGTCGGCCGGGTCCAGGCCGGACTCGCGCACGTGGCTCTCGTAGTTGATGCCCTGGCAGAGGAACTGCTGATTGGAGGTGATGGGCGAAAGGATGCGCACCTGATCCATGGAGACCGCAGCCTGCGACGCGGTGAGCGCACGGGCCGCCTCCTGGCCGGCGCGGATCACGGCGCCCGTCGTGGGGAAATGACCCGGCAACGGTGCAATCGATCGATCAAACGCGACGCCCCATTGCGCGAACGCCTCGTCCGTGCCGTGGTTCGGAAGGTAGCGGATGAGTGCAATGGCCATGCGGGACTCGATGCGGCGGGATAGTCAGATCAGTGCCCGAAGGTGGCGAATTACCGGCGCCACTCGCGCGACTACTGCTTGCCTTGCGTCAGTTGCTTCATCAGCTCGCTGAAGTCCAGTGTCGCCGCTTTCTGCACAGGTGGAAAGTCAACCAGTGATTGGATGTGTTCTCCGAGCAGTTCCTGAACCGGCTCGTTGAGCCACTGCTTTCTCTGGAGAATATCGGACCTGTCCGTCACATTATCGAAAGACTCGTAAGGGTCCATCTTCAGGTTGAAGATGACCGGAAACTTCTCTTTCTGGTACGGCGCGTAGTAGTTTTCACTGGTCTCAAAATGCAGCTTCCACTGCTTGTAACGAACGGCTCTGATATTCGATTCGTGGTAGTAGATGAAATTGTCACGGGCGCTTTCATCGGTCTTGCCTGTCCAATAGTCCAGGTTGTTGACTCCGTCGATGTATTGCTTGCGCTCCACGCGCATCTTCTTGACAACGTCAGGTTCACCCGCTGCCGCCGCGAGGGTAGTGAATATATCCATGTGGCTCTGGATGCCGCTCAGCATCCGGCCGGCCGGGATGTGTCCTGGCCATCGGACCATCATCGGCACGCGCACACCGCCTTCATAGGTGGTCATCTTTTCACCGCGGAACGGCGTCGTGCCCCCGTGTGTACGCGCGCTGTGCTCGGGTCCGTTATCGGTGGAATAGACGA
>Ga0315287_10004223_pt1 | contig 13966 bp, 14 predicted proteins | sample YL17G11_0_MG_FD_205037 | JGI IMG/M metagenome (GOLD analysis project Ga0315287, IMG submission 205037) | Sediment microbial communities from Yellowstone Lake, YNP, Wyoming, USA - YL17G11_0 | ecosystem: Environmental > Aquatic > Freshwater > Lake > Sediment | place: USA: Wyoming | collected... | reverse complement strand
GTTGCCGTTTGCGCGCGGCTTGCCGGACTACTTCTTCGAAACCAACACCGCCCTGGTGCTGTTGTTCGTGCTCGGTGGCTGCTGGATCGAAACCCTGCGCCTGCGTGAAGGCGGCGCGCATGTGGCGCGGCTGGCCGGTGGGCGTGAAGCGCATGCCTCGAGTGGCGGCGAGTTGGGCCTGCTCGAACGGCGCTTTGCCAACACCGTGCAGGAGATGGCCATTGCCAGCGGCCACACCGGCGTGCCGGCAGCCTGGGTGCTGCCCAAGGACGACGCCATCAATGCGTTTGCCGCCGGCTGGGACAGCGATGACGCGGTGGTCGCGGTCACCCGCGGCGCACTCGAACGCCTGACCCGAGCCGAGCTGCAGGGGGTGGTGGCGCACGAGTTCAGCCACCTGGTGCACGGCGACACGCGCCTGAACATGCGGCTCGTGGGCCTGGTCTGGGGGCTGCAGATGATCTGGGGCCTGGGCTGCTCGCTGTGGGACCCCGACGAGCGCGGCCAGCGCGGCCCCGCCGCCTTGTTCGGGCTCGGGCTGATGGCCGTCGGCTCGCTGGGCTGGGCCGCCGGGCGCCTGCTGCAGGCTGCGGTGAGCCGGCAGCGCGAGTTCCTGGCCGACGCGTCGGCGGTGAAGTTCACGCGCTTGGTCGATGGCCTGGGCGGCGCGTTGCGCAAGATCGCCGACCAGCAACTGCACGGTCGCGCCGGGTTGCAGAGCGCGCATGCCGCGAGCCTGGCGCACCTGCTGCTGGCCCATCGAGGCGCGGCGGCCGGGTGGCGCGCGCTGTGGCACACCCACCCGCCGCTGGCCGAGCGCTTGCAGCGCCTGTATGGGCGTGAGGTGTTGCCGGCGGCGGCCAACGTACTACCGATGGCCGACGATGAGAGCGAGGCCCTGATGCGCATGGCCCCGGCACTGCCGGTCGACGCCGCCCCGCGCGACACCGACCCGGCCCCCGAGGCCCATCGCCACGACGCCTTCCAGGTGCCTGGCTCCTTCGACACACGCGCCCGCGAGGTCGAGGCGCTGACGCGCATCGAGCATTGGCACGGCCCCGGCGAGTGGCAGGCCGCCATGCTGGCGCTGGCGATCGAGCGCGACGCGCCCGACACCGAAAGCCAGTGGGCGGCGTGGCACGTCGCCTGCGGCGACCTCGGCGTGGCTGCATCGGTGCAGCGCGAAGTGCAAGCGCTTGGCGCGATGGCCCGCCGCCGGGTGTTCACGACACTGATCGAGCGCGCGCGCAGTACCCTGCCCGCACAGCGCCGAACGCTACGCCGCGCGCTGATGCGGCGCTGGAGGGCACTGCCCTCGACGCCAGCATCGCGCTGGCGTGCACTGGCACTCAACCTGCTGCTCGAGCTGCGGCGGCCGTCACCGGCAGGCTCGGGCGTCGCCGCGTCGCTCGACCACCACGCCGCTGCGGCCCACGCGGCAACGCGCCAGCTCGCGTCGGCGCTCGGCGTCACCAGCGCAGCGGCACAGGCCTGGCTCAACACCGCGGCGCGTGTGCTGACCGAAGGCGGCACCATGGCGCCGCGCAGCCCGGCCGCCGGCCTGGCCCCGTCCACCCCGCAGGGCGAACTGCACCTTGCGCTGCGCGTGCGTCGCGTGGCGCCGATGCAGCGGCCGCTGTTGTCGCGCGCATGGTGGCTGGCGGCGCAGCAAAACGGCCTGGCCGGACACGCCGGCACGGCAGACGCGATCCACCTGGCCTGCCTGGCGCTCGATGTGCCGGTCCCTGACGCCCTGCCGAACTGAGGCCTGCGCACAGCGCGCACGGCTGAGTGCGATCAGCTGCGAATCTTGTAGCCGGTGGCCAGCAGGCGCAGCGCGATCGCCGAGACGACAGCGAAGCTCGAGCCGACCACCGCCAGCGAGATCCACGGCGACACATCGCTGGCGCCGAAGAAACCGCACCGAAAGCCGTCGATCATGTAGAAGAACGGGTTGGCGTGTGACAGGCCGAGCCAGAAGGCGGGGAGCGAGTGCACCGAATAGAACACGCCCGACAGGAACGTCATCGGCATGATCAGGAAGTTCTGGAACGCCGCCGTCTGGTCGAACTTCTCTGCCCACAGCCCGGCAATCAGGCCCAACGTGCCGAGCATGCCGGCGCCGAGCACGGCAAAGACCATGATCCACCACGGCTGGGCAAAGTGCGGCGGCGCGAACCACACCGTGACGGCGAACACCCCCACGCCCACCACCAGCCCGCGCACCACGCTGGCGCCGACGTAGGCCACGAACCAGGCCCAGTGCGACAGCGGCGTGACCAGCAGGAACACCAGGTTGCCGGTGACCTTGCTCTGGATCAGCGACGACGAGCTGTTGGCGTAGGCGTTCTGCAGCACGCTCATCATCACCAGGCCGGGGACGAGAAAGCTGGTGTAGCCGACACCCGGGAAGACCTGCACACGGTCTTCGAGCACATGGCCGAAGATCAGCAGGTACAGCACCGCGGTGAGCACCGGCGCGGCGACGGTCTGCACACTGACCTTCCAGAAGCGCAGGATCTCCTTGTTGAACAGCGTGCGCGCGCCCTCGAGATTCATGCCACCGTCTCGCGCTGCATGATCTCGATGAACACGTCTTCGAGGTCGGCACGCCCGATCTCGAGGTCTTCGACCTTCACGCCGCCCTCGCGCAGCTGGCCCAGCAGGGCCTCGACCTCGACCGCATCGCGTGCCGTCACCTGCGCCATGCGGCCGGTGACACGGGTGCGGCCGGCCAGCGCCGCAGGCAACGCATCGTCGGTCTTGAAGCGCAGCATCGTGCTGGCGGTGCCGGCCAGCAGGTTGGCGGTGCGGTCCAGGGCCACCACCCGCCCCTGCTTCAACATCGCGATGCGGCCGCAAAGCGCCTCGGCTTCCTCGAGGTAGTGCGTCGTCAGCAGCACCGTATGGCCCTGCTTGTTCAGGTTGGCAATGAAGCCCCACAGCGTCTGGCGCAACTCCACGTCCACGCCCGCCGTGGGCTCGTCGAGCACGATCACGGGCGGCTTGTGCACCAGCGCCTGGGCCACCAGCACGCGGCGTTTCATGCCGCCCGAGAGCTGGCGCATGTTGACGTCGGCCTTGTCTGCCAGGCCCAGGCCGGCCAGCAGCTCGTCGATCCAGGGATCGTTGTTGCGAATGCCGAAATAACCGCTCTGGATACGCAGGCATTCGCGCACATTGAAGAACGGATCGAAGACCAGCTCCTGCGGCACGACGCCGATCGACTTGCGGGCGGCGGCGTAATCGGCCACCACGTCATGGCCCATCACCGTGACGCGGCCGCTGCTGGCACGCGCCAGGCCGGCCAGGACCGAAATCAGCGTGGTCTTGCCGGCCCCGTTGGGCCCCAGCAGGCCGAAGAACTCGCCCGCCTCGATGGCGAAGGCCACGCCGTCGAGCGCGCGCACCGGGCCGCGGGCGCCCGCAAAGGTCTTGGAGACATGATCGAACACGACTGCGGGCATGGCCGTCGATTGTAGGTAGCGTGCTGCGGGATACTTCCAGCGCGCGAACGCCTGCCATGCAACTGCCCGCCCGCACCCTGCTGTTGACCACCGTGGCGATGCTGGCCTTCGCAGCAAATTCGCTGCTGTGCCGGTTGGCGCTGCAACAGGCGAGCATCGACCCGGCCAGTTTCGGCAGCGTGCGCCTGGTGTCGGGGACGCTGGTGCTGGCCCTGATCGTGCGGCTGCGCTCAGGGCCGCCGGCGGCAGCGCGCACCGATTGGTTCGCTGCCGTGATGCTGTGGGCCTACGTCGCGTGCTTCTCGTTTGCCTACCTGACGCTGGCCGCGGGCACCGGCGCATTGATCCTGTTCGGCGCGGTGCAGGTGACGATGTTCAGCGTCGGCCTGCACGCCGGCGAACGCTTCACGGCGTCGGCCTGGACCGGCTTGGTGCTGGCCGTGGCCGGCCTGCTGTACCTGGTGGCGCCCGGCATTGCCGCACCCGCGCCGCTCGGCGCCGCGCTGATGGCTGCGGCCGGCGTCGCCTGGGGCCTCTACTCGCTGCGCGGTCGCGGCGCGGGCGACCCCGTGGCGGCCACGGCCGGCAATTTTCTGCGCGCCGCGCCGCTCGCGCTGGGCCTCAGCGTGGTCTACGCCAGCTCCTGCCAGGCCAGCGCCGAGGGCGTGGCGCTGGCCGTCGCCTCGGGCGCCGTGACGTCGGGCCTGGGCTACGTGGTCTGGTACGCCGCCCTGCCCGGCCTGTCGGCCCTGCGTGCAGCCACGGTGCAGCTGTCGGTGCCACCGCTGGCCGCCGCCGGTGGCGTGCTGCTGCTGGGGGAGGTGATGTCGGCGCGTCTGCTGCTGGCCTCGGCCGCTATCCTCGGCGGCATCGGGCTGGTGCTGTTCAGCCGCTCGCTCGCGGCCCGACAGCGCCCCCGCACCTGAGCCCGCATCGCGCGCGCCCGATCCGCCTCGACCGCCCGCCTGCCTTGGTGCAAGATCGAAACTCAACCCCGCCCCAACCATGCCCACCGCCGCAACCAAGAAGCCGCCACGCCGCACGGCCGAGCGCATCCTCGAGGTCACGCTCGAGCTGTTCAACCGCTTCGGCGAGCCCAACGTCAGCACGACGGTGATCTCGGCCGAACTGAAGATCAGCCCCGGCAACCTGTACTACCACTACCCGGCCAAGGACGAGCTGATCAACACGCTCTTCGGCCGCTACGAGAAGGCGCTGGACGAACTGCTGCGCGCCGCCGACGGCGTGCGCAACGTCGAAGACGCGTGGCTGTTCTTTCACATGCTGTTCGAGCTGATCTGGCAGTACCGCTTTCTCTACCGCGACCTGAACGACCTGCTCTCCAAGAACCGCAAGCTCGAAACCCATTTCCAGTTCGTGCTGAGGAACAAGGGCCGTGCCGTGCAGGCCGTGCTCGGCGGCCTGGCCCGGGGCAGCGCGGTGAAGATCGACGCCCGCGAAGCCGAACCGGTGGCCACCGCGATGGTGGTGGTGCTGACCTACTGGCTGAGCTACGAATACGTGCGCGACCCGCGCAAGGCGCTCGAGCCCGAAAGCGCCGGTGCCGCACTGGCCCGGGGTGCCTACCATGTGCTGAGCCTGCTGATGCCCTATCTGGAACCCGCTGCACGCGACCATCTGCACGAACTGGTGGCGCCGTACCGCCAAAGCTGAAGAACCCACAACACGGAGACAAGACGATGGCCAAGTGGACCGCCTTCCCCTACGAGCTCTACGCCTTCGACGCCGCCAAGGTGAAGAAGCAGTGGGCCCGCCTGCATGCCGGCGACGTCGAGCCCTTGCCCAAGGAGGCCAAGGTGCTCGACGCCTGGGCCCTCTTTCACGCCGGGGAATTCCAGAAGGCCTTCGACGCCGGGCTCAAGGCAGGCGGCACCGGTATCACGGTGGCCAACAAGTCGCAGTCGATCTACGCCAACTACCTCGAGAAGAGCGAGAAGACCAAGCTGGCGATGTTCCAGGAGGTGATGGCCCGCGCCGAAGCGCAGGCTGCCGACGAGCCGAAGAACCCGAACGCGCATTACTGGCAGGCCTACGCCATCGGCCGCTACAGCCAGGGCATCAGTGTGGCCAAGGCGCTGTCGCAGGGCCTGGGCGCCAAGGTGAAGCACGCGTTGGAGACGACGATCAAGCTCGCGCCCAAGCACGCCGACGCGCACATCGCGCTGGGCGCCTTCCATGCCGAGGTGATCGACAAGGTCGGCTCGCTGCTCGGCAAGACCCAGGGCGCGAACCGGGCCACCGGCCTGGCGATGTTCCAGCAGGCGCTCAAGCTCACGCCGGCCAGCGCCATCGCAATGGTGGAGTACGCCAACGGGCTGGTGATGCTCGAGGGCGACAAGCGCATGAAAGACGCCGAAGGGCTGTATGCCGACGCCGCGGCCTGCACGCCGGCCGATGCGATGGAGCGGCTGGACGTCGAGATGGCCAAGGCCGAGCTGGAAGACTGAGCGCCTGGCAGTGCGCATGCTCGGCGCCTTCGTGTTCGCCAGCCTGGTGCTGGCCGTAACGCCGGGGCCGGGCGTGCTGTACATCGTGGCGCGCACCGCAGCGCAGGGCCGGCGTGCGGGGCTGGCCTCGGTGGCCGGCGTGGCGGCGGGCAACCTGGGCAACGCGCTGGCGGCCTCGCTCGGGCTGGCCGCCCTGTTCGCGGTGTCGGCTGCAGCCTTCGGCATCGTCAAGTGGGCCGGCGCGGCCTACCTGGTGTGGCTGGGCGTGCAGGCGCTGCGCCGGCCGGCGACCGCTGAGCCGCGTGGCGCCTTCGAGGCCCCGCGGCTGGGGCGCATCTGGCGCGACGGCTTCGTCGTGGCCCTGTTGAACCCGAAGACGGCGCTGTTCTTCGCCGCCTTCCTGCCCCAGTTCATCGACCCGAGCGCCGGCGCAGCGCAGCAGGCGGCGGCGCTCGGCGCGGTGTTCGTGCTGATCGCGGCGATTACCGACAGCGGCTACGTGCTGCTGGCCGGCGCGGCAGCACGCCGCCTGGGCGGCCGCAACGCGCAGCGCAGCGCCAGGCTCGGCCGCTGGGCCGCGGCCGCCACCTTCATCGGCCTGGGCGTTTACACCGCCACATCGCGGCAGCCCTGAAGAGCCGTGGGCGATCAGATGCGGTCGAGCGGGCTCAGCACGCCGCGACCGCCGCGGTTGAGCACATGGGTGTAGATCATCGTCGTCTGCACATCGCTGTGGCCGAGCAGCTCCTGCACGGTGCGGATGTCGTAGCCGGCCTGCAGCAGGTGCGTGGCAAAGGAGTGGCGCAGCACATGCGGCGAGCAAGGCTTGGCGATGCCCGCGCGGCGCGCGGCGCCGGCCACCGCCCGCTGGACCGAGTACTCGTGCAGATGGTGGCGCCGCTCGATGCCGCTGCGCCGGTCGACCGACAACGTGGGGCTCGGGAACACCCATTGCCAACCCCAGGACAGCCCGGCTTTCGGGCACTTGACGGCCAATGCGTCGGGCAGCCACACACCGGCACGGCCCTGGGCCACGTCTTTACGGTGCCACTCCCGCACTTGATCGAGTTGGCCGCGCAAAGGCAGGATCAGGTTCTCCGGCAGCACGGTCACACGGTCCTTGCTGCCCTTGCCCTGGCGAACGATGATCTCCCGCCGCTCGAACTCGACATCCTTCACACGCAGACGCAGACCCTCGAGCAGGCGCATGCCGGTGCCGTAAAGCAGCAACGCCACCAAACCCAAGGTGCCCCCCTCGAGGTTCATCAGCAGTTCGCGCACTTCGCGCGGCGTGAGTACCACCGGCAGCCGCCGTGTGGTCTTGGCAGACACGACCTCGTCGAGCCAGGGTAATGCAATGCCGAGCACCTGCCTGTACAGGAACAGCAGGGCCGACTTGGCTTGCCCCTGCGTCGACGCCGAGACATTGCGCTCACTGGCCAGGTGTGTGAGAAAGGCCGCCACCTCTGGCGCCCCGAGTTCACGCGGGTGTCGCAACCCGTGGAAGTGCACGTAGCGGCGCACCCAGCCGACATACACCTGCTCAGTGCGCAGCGAGTAGTGGCGCACGCGGATGGCCTCGCGAACTTGCGGCAAGAGCCGAACCGCAGGCGCCGCTGCGGCCGGGCCGGGCTGGGTGGCCCCCGCTGGGGGCGGGAGAACGGTGCGGAGGGATCGTTCGTACATCCCGAAATCTTTGGGCGGCCTATGTCGGAACTCGATCCCCCAAAAGAGGGAATTCGAACGGGCTTACACAGACGGCCACTCGCCAGTACGATCACGCCACTCGTGGCTGACATAGGCAACATGGCCGCCCAACCTCACTGTTCACTACGTCAACGTTAGGCGTCAAATTCACCATGTCCGATTCGCCGGCACTGTTGACCTCAAAGTGGTCGTCGCTCCTCGTCGGACTGGTACTCGCGATTGTTGGTACATGGTTCTTCCATGTTCACGAGAGTCTGCCCGCCGCAGTTCGAGCCGCAACATCGCTACTCCTGGCACCAATCGCGATTGTTGACGGTGCCTGCTACTACCTCGGGATTCCCGGCATCTACGGCAAGAACTTCTTCATGGCAGCGGCGATGCTGGTGTTCATCTGGCCTCTCGCGGAAGCATTGCGTCGGTGGATCAATCATCAACTCAGCGCACGACGGAGGCGCACCTGAAGCCATCTACTTCAGTGTCAACTCTCTGGTACCTGTCCGATGCCGAAGCAAGGCGTCGGCGTGCCGTCAAGCCCGAGCAATCGTCAACTTCAAACTACATGGCTGCTACCCTAGACACACAACCACGCGCCTCGCAGCCAGTGACGGTCAGCATCCAGCCGCGTTGACGCCTAACCCCTCGGTCAACCGGAGCACCAACGGCGGGCCACCAGCGCCCGGCCGGTGGTACGCGGTACATTTTCACCGTCCGGGCGCTGGCGTCCCACCGTTGGCGCCCGGTTACCTCGAACGTTAGGCCCCACGAAACAGGTGCTCAGCACCTCCCCGGCCATGGAAACACAAGAGCCCTCGCAGCGCACGACGCCGGACGAAGACTTCTTTCGGGCGCTTGAAGTCGAGCGCACCCAAGCGCTCGTTGACCGAGACGTAGAGAAGATTCGGCGCTTGCACGCACCGGACTACGAACTCATCAGTGTTCCAGGCCGCGTCATGAGCCTGGAGAGGTACCTTCTGCTCATGGGCCAAGATGTGTTCTACGCGAGTTGGGAGCACGGACCCATGCGGGTTCAGGTCGCGCCGGGCATGGCCGCAGTCAGGTACCAAGCCAAGATCACCTTCCCGTCTGGGAAGGTCGTTGACTGCTGGCATACGGACATCTATGCACTGCAAGCCGGCTCCTGGCGAGCAGTCTGGTCGCAGGGCACGCAGTTGCCGCAGGACCCAACATCCGTCGGCGGCGCGCAGTGAGGCCTAACCACTCGTTCAACCGGACCCGCTACGGCAGGCACTGTAAGGCCGGGCTGAGGCACATGGTGCATCATCTCAGCCCGGCCTTACGGTGCCTGCCTCCGCGGGCCGGTTAACTCGAACGTTAGGCCTCGCATGGACACGCCGCAACTCATCCCAATGCTCCGAAACGCGCTGACCTCATTGACGCTCGCAATGACGGCTCTGGCTGCAGGCGCAGCGGGAGGCAACGCAGACGCCCCGCCAAGCGCGGACCCCGCCGCTGTCGAGTTCCTGGTGGCGTCTTCGGCCAAGGACTTCAAAGCCTCAGGCGCCAATCGACCGACCGCCATCCGCGGAGCACGTATCGGGTTCTTCGCCGAATCTGGAAAGGGGGTCTACCTACTCTGCGGGTCGTTCAAGAGCGGTGCTGGTTCCCAAGCAAAGTGGATTCACTTCGCAACGATCAAGACCTCGGACTACGAGCAGTGGCTTGGAGGCACGGCCAAAGCGTACTGTGAGCAACCCACAATCAAGTGGTATTCGGCAGACCACTCTGCAGTGTTGGAGCAAAGGCTCAAAGACTGAGCGCTCCGAGACGGCGAGGCCTAACCCCTCGCTCAACCGGACACGCTACGGCAAGCGCCATAAGCCCGGACTGAGTCGCATGAAACATCATCTCAGTCCGGGCTTATGGCGCTTGCCTCCGCAGTCCGGTTAGCTCGAACGTTAGGCCTCACAGCTTGCAACCGTGGTCTCTAACGCACTTGAACAGCCACAAATGAAGCACGCGGGCCCCGACTCCCTCGAAGCCTTGCGTGGCCTGCTTACAGACGTCCGTAAGCTTCCCCGCCTCGTTGAGAAGAAGACTGGAATCTTCTACTCGAAGGGCAAGGCCTTTCTTCACTTCCACGAGGACCGAGAAGGTCTCTTCGCTGACCTGCGAGCGAACGGATCAGAGTTCACTAGGTTTCCGGTGAACTCAAGTGTCGAGAAGGCAACTTTTCTACACGCATTGCGGGAGGCGGCCTCGCCATGATCGGCAACGCTTGGAGCAAGCCTTGCACAGCAGGCAAGGTTCGTACTGCAAGCTTCCGCAACTACCAAGTGAGGCCTAACCCCTCGCTCAAGCGGAGCACCAACGGCAGGCCACCAGGCCCGGGCCGGTGGAACGCGGTACATTTTCACCGGCCCGGGCCTGGTGGCCTGCCGTCGTCGCCCGCTTAGCTCGAACGTTAGGCTGCAAAAATGCCCCCGCGCGCCGCTGTCCTCCTACTCGATCTGCAGGTCGACTTCCTGGACACTGTCCACGGAAGGATGCCGGTGAGCCCGGATGGTGCACTTCGAGTAGTCGCCGCAGCCAACGACATCCTTGAGGGCAGAATTCTCGCCGGCGTGTTGCCTGTGCTCGTTGTCAATCAGTTCCCGGCCGCCACAAGAGTCGCGAACTTCTTTCGCCACGGTGCAGCTATCGAGGGCAGCGCTGGAGCCTGCCTTGATCCCCGCATCCGCGTTGCATCAGGTGTTCGCACTTTCACCAAGGAGCACGCCGATGCCTTCACAAATCGGGATCTCGAACCCTACCTTGAACACGAGCGCGTCAAGAAGCTCTTGATCCTTGGCGTGTTCGCCGAAGGGTGCGTTCGAGCCACGGCGCTATCTGCTCGGAGGCGAGGGTTCGAAGTCGAGGTTCCCCAGGCAGAGATAGCCACAAACTCCACCTGGAAGGCAGCGTTCGCTCTTTGGGCACTGCGCCGGGGCGGCGTAGCGGTCATCCCCAATGTGCGGGCAGCCGCCAGTGCAGCCTAACTCCTCGCCCAAGCGGATCTCCAACTGCAGGCCACCAGGCCCGGTCTGGCTGTACACGGTACATTTTGGCCAACCGAGCACTGGCGTCCTACCGTCGTCGCCCGCTTGGCTCGTTAGGCTTCACACAACACCGTCCTCCCGACGCCGCCATGTCCTGCCGTCGCACGTTCATTGCACAGGCCCTCGCGGGCGCCGCCGCCATGTGCTGCGTCAGGCCTTCAGCAATTGCTGCCCCCGAGAAACCCGAGCCGAAGTGGTACGAGGCGGCGGCTGAAATGCAGCGCTTGGCTGAGTCCTGGGGCGATCAAAGCTATGGTGCCGTACTGGTGGCCGGTGGTGCTGTGGTCGGCGAGGGGCCAAGCCGTGTGGTGAAAGACAGAAACCCAGACGCACATGCTGAGCGAGTAGCCATCCTTGACGCGCAGCGTCGCCTCGGTCGCGAGAATCTGGCTGGCAGCGTTTTGTACTCGACAAGCCGCCCGTGTTCGCTGTGCGAGGCCGCAGCGTTTCGCGCTGGAGTGAGCCGCATGTACTTCGGCCAGCGGCTCACGGACGCAGGATCACCAAGCATGCGCCCCCAGTGAAGCCAAGCGGTCCAGCGGAACGCCAGCGGCAGACCCCCAGGCCCGGTTTGGCGGTACGCGGTACATTTTCGCCAGCCCAGGCCCGGCGTCCTGCCGTCGTCGCCCGCTTGGCTCGAATGCTAAGGCTTCGATGATCGGCCACAGGGAGAGGAGGAATGGCTATGTTCCGTATGTACCTCGTCGTTGTTCTGGCCTGTCTTGCCGGCTACACGCTGGTGGTTGGCGCCAATCACGGTTGGAATCTTCTCCCGATCTTCTTCTCGAACATCACGGAAATGAGCTGGTCGGGTCAGTTCAACGTCGATTTCATGACGTTCCTCGGGCTATCGGGCATTTGGGTTGCGTGGCGCCACCAATTCAGTAGCAGCGCGATTGCACTCGGCGTCGTTGCGTTCTTCGGCGGCATGCTGTTCCTGGCGCCATATCTGCTCTGGGCCAGCGCACAGGCTGGCGGTGATGCCAAGGTCCTGCTGCTTGGAAACGAGCGGGCTGTTCGCTGAGCTATATATAGTGCGGCGGCGCATTGACGGTAAGCCGCCGCCCAACCATTCGCTGCAGGCGCGACGGCCCTGACCGGCCGCGGCCTGAGCGCAGACGTTGGGCCGCGCGATGCCCGCGCCTCGATTCTCGTTCCGCCAAGGAGTCTCGTCATGAAGCGTGTCACAGGCATAGGCGGCGTATTCTTCAAGGCAAAGGATCCCAAGGCCCTTGGCGAGTGGTATCGGGCTCATCTCGGATTGAACGTTGAAGATTGGGGTGGTGTGGTCTTTCGGTGGGTCACTGCCGAGAACCCCGCAGGCACAGGAACCACGATCTGGAACCCGTTCAAAGACGACACTTCGTACTTCGCTCCAAGCACGGCCAGCTTCATGATCAACTTCCGAGTACAGGACCTGCATCCTCTTCTTGCCGCACTGCGAGCTGAAGGCTGCGAAGTAGATGGGAAAGTCGAAGAGTCCGAATACGGCAAATTCGGCTGGGTGCAAGACCCGGAAGGTAACCGCGTGGAGCTTTGGCAACCACCAGAGGGCCAGTGAAGGTGCACCTTCTGGCAAGCGTCGCCAAGTGCGCCTAACCCCTGCTCAAACGGAGCCTCGACGGCAGGCCACCAGGGCCCGGTCGGCAGCACGCAGTACATTTTCGCCAACCTGGCCCTGGCGTCCTGCCATCGTCGCCCGCTTGGCTCGAACGTTAGACCTCACAACCTGCACCCACCGCATCGCACATCACTATGCAAGTGACCATGGCACTCATGAGACGACGAACCTCGCACTTGGCTGCGGTCACCCTGCTTGCAGCTGCTTCACTCTCCGCAAGCGCCCAGTCCAAGCCACTCGGGTTCAGTCTCCAGGTCAGCACGGACGGAATCTTCTCCCCGAAGGTGGTTAAGGCCGTTGTCGGTCAGGTGCAGGAAGACTCACAAGCCAAAGCGGCAGGGCTTTCCGTGGGCGACGAACTCATACGTATCGAAGGTGTAGAAGTGCCTGGCAACGGGGCATATGCGCTAAAGCCGCACATGGAGTTTGTACCGGGCAAACCCAAGCGTCTTGTTTTCAAGCGAGCCGACGGCGCCACGTACGAAGCGACTCTTACCAAATCGCCCCCGTGAGGCCCTACCCTTCGCTGCAGCCGACATGTGCCAGGCGTGCGCCTGTCGCACGCAGGTGAACTCCAACGTTTGGCGTCGCGAACCACGCTCGTGACCGCGCATGCTTGAAACTGGCATTGCGCCGCAACCCTGAAGGATGCTTTCCATGACAGCTAGTCACGAGGTCGCAAGCAAGTTTGCGGCAGCCTACACGGCAGCGTGGAACTCCGGTTCGCCGGAAGCGGTTGCCTCGTTCTATGCACAAGACGGGCAAATAGTCATCAATCGCGGCAAGCCCTGGGTCGGCCGGAAGGGCGTTGCCGACATGGCCGCCGGCTTCTTCGCTGACGTCCCGGATCTCAAGCTGATGTGTGACGACGTGCGCTGTGCAGGCAGCCATGTCGCGTACTTCTGGACCTTTACCGGAACACATTCGTCAACCAGGAATCGGCTGCGAGTTGTCGGGTGGGAGGAGTGGGATCTCGGCGACGACATGAAGGTAGTCGCATCGCGGGGTTGGTTCGATGCCGATGACTATGCGCGCCAGACGACGCGCAGTTAGCGGCTCGGATCCTGCCCAACGTCGGGTCCCGTCACGCATGAGCCCACCAAGTCTCGCAGTCGTGGAAGTCAAAGCCTTCGTCCCGGCGAAGGATTTCGCGCGATCCATGGAGTTCTATGAAGCGCTTGGGTTTACTCGCGCCTCGGTCTTCGAAGACATCGCCTATTTTCATTGCGGCGAATCGAGCTTCCTGCTTCAAGACTTCTTCGTTCGAGAGCACGCCCGGAACTTTCAGATGCACTTGCTTGTCGAGGACGTTGACGCTTGGCACGAGATTGCGAAGGCAGTCGCCGAGCGGTTCAACGTCAAGATTGGCGAGCCTCAAGATCAGCCGTGGGCCATGCGGGACTTCACGCTTTTCGATCCAAGCGGCGTTCTATGGCGCATTGCACAAAACATTCCGAGGCAGGCAGAGAAATGAGCTTCGGCATGGCGAGACCCAACCATTTCATCGAGGGGCAGCGGAGCGGATCCTCTTGCGCCTGGCTCATCTGCGCGCTCGGCGCCCGGCCTGGCCTACCGCGTGGCGTTGCTCGCCGCTTGCGTGGCCTTGGGTTGCGCGATCGGCTTGCTCGGGCAGTGGCTGACGGGCCG
>Ga0315287_10004222_pt1 | contig 13969 bp, 12 predicted proteins | sample YL17G11_0_MG_FD_205037 | JGI IMG/M metagenome (GOLD analysis project Ga0315287, IMG submission 205037) | Sediment microbial communities from Yellowstone Lake, YNP, Wyoming, USA - YL17G11_0 | ecosystem: Environmental > Aquatic > Freshwater > Lake > Sediment | place: USA: Wyoming | collected... | reverse complement strand
CCGATCCCGACCAGTGGTTCGAAAGCGGCTCCTCGTTCCCGTCGCGGCACGTCAGCGTCGCGTTTGCGATCGGCACGGTGCTGGCGGAGTCGGGCGATGATCGCTACCGCTGGACGCGCCGGTTCCTGGGTTACGGGCTGGCCGGGGCAACGGCCTACCTGCGCATGGATCACAACCAGCACTGGGCTTCGGACGTGGCTGCGGGTGCCGCGCTCGGACTGTCGACCGCGCGCTTCGTGATGAATCGACGCGAAGTCCGCACGGACAAGACGGCCTTCGCGATCGCACCTGGCGAGCAGGGCGGGGTCATGTTCACGTTCCAGATGCCGCTGCACTGAGCGGCGCCGGCCGGGCAGCATGCAGATCCAGCTCCTGGGCGTCCCGAGCGACGTCAATTCATCGTATCGACGCGGCGCCGCGGCAGCACCCTCCGCCATCCGGCAGGCGTGGCGTCGTTATGCGGAGTTCGGCAATGCCGCTACGGAAAGCGGCCTCGAGATCGGCAGCGATCTCACCATCGTCGACCTGGGTGACGTCGTGGTTCTCGAAGAGGGTTCAGACCACGCAGCGATTGCGACGGCGGCCGAGAAGGCCGCACGCGTCGGGCCACTGTTGTCGATTGGTGGCGACCACTCGGTCACTTTTCCACTGGTCGAGGGGCTGGCGGCGGTGCACGGGCCGCTCAACCTGCTGCATTTCGATGCGCACCCGGACCTGTACGACGACTACGACGGCAACCCGCGTTCGCATGCGAGTCCGTTCGCCCGGATCATGGAGCGTGGACTCGCGCGGCGGCTCGTCCAGGTCGGTGTTCGCACCTGGAACAGGCACAACCGCGAGCAGGCACAGCGGTTCGGTGTCGAAGTCGTCGAATGGGTCGACTTCACGCCCACGACCGTGCCCATTCCCGCCGGCCCGTTGTACGTCACCATCGATCTCGACGCGCTCGACCCGGCTTTCGCGCCGGGCGTGTCGCACCCCGAACCGGCCGGCTTGAGCGTGCGCGACGTCGTCGCGGTGCTTGCCCGCATCCGCACACAGGTCGTCGGCGCCGACGTGGTCGAGTTGAACCCGTCCCACGATATCGGCGACGCGACGGCCATCGTCGCAGTGAAGCTGATCAAGGAATTGATGGGCGCGATGGCGCGCCGCTGAGCCGGTGCCGTCGGCGACTCACGTGCCGCAGAATGTGTTCTGCACGCGCTCGTGGGCAAGGGGAGGCGTTCGATACCAATCGCGGTCCGGCTGCTGCTCGAACGGCCGGGTCAGCACCGCGTGCAGGGCATGGAACGGTGCAAAATCTCCGTCCTGCACAGCCGCCTCGATGATTTCCTCGATGCGGTGATTGCGCGGGATGTAGGCCGGGTTGGCGCGTAGCATCGTCGCGATACAGCTTTCGACACCGCCAGGTTCGCGTGCCAGTCGTCCGCGCCATCGACGCACCCATGCGGAGAAAGGATCCGCAAGAGCTGCGTCGTCCGTTGCCGCCTCGGCCAGCGCACGGAAGGTGTTGGTGAAGTCGGCCGCTGCGCCGTGCATGACCTCGAGCAGGTCCGCCACCAGCGCGTGGTCGCCGTCCTCGCTTGTGCGCAAGCCGAGCTTGCGACGGAATCCGTCGAGCCAATGCCGCTCGAAGCGAGTGGATACTTCCTGCAGGGAGGCAGTGGCGCGCTCGATGGCCCGGCCTTCGTCGGCATCGATCAGCGGCAGCAGCGTCTCGGCGAGCCGCGCGAGATTCCACTGCAGGATGTTGGGCTGATTGCCGTAGGCATAGCGTCCGCGGCGGTCGATGAAGCTGTAGACGGTCGCCGGATCGTACTCGTCCATGAAAGCGCACGGCCCGAAGTCGATGGTCTCGCCCGAGAGGGTCATGTTGTCCGTGTTCATCACGCCGTGGATGAAGCCGATCTGCATCCAGCGCGCCACCAGTGAACTCTGTCGCTCGGCGACGTTGTCGAGCAAGGCAAGGTAACGGTCAGGGGCGTCGGCCAATTCTGGATAGTGCCGCCCGATGGCGTGGTCGGCGAGCGCGCGGACACCGTCCATGTCGCCACGTGCGGCAAAGTACTCGAAGGTGCCGATGCGGATATGACTGGCCGCCACGCGAATCAGGACGCCTCCAGGCAACTGGCCGCTGTCACGCAGTACTCGGTCGCCGGTGGTGGCCGCCGACAATGCGCGCGTGGTCGGCACGCCGAGTGCGTGCATCGCCTCGCTGACCAGGTATTCGCGCAGGACCGGCCCGAGCGCCGCTCGGCCATCGCCTCGTCGCGAGTAAGGCGTCGGTCCGGCGCCTTTCCACTGCAGATCGCGTCGCCGTCCGTGTGCGTCGATCACTTCGCCGAGCAGCAACGCCCGGCCATCGCCCAGCTGCGGGACGAACGAGCCGAACTGGTGGCCGGCATAAGTCATGGCAAGCGGCAGAGCGCCCGCCGGCACGCTGTTGCCTGCACAGACGGCGGCGAGTTCCGTGTCTGCAAGTCGACTCCGGTCGACTCCAAGCTCGCTGGCCAGGCGATCGTTGAATGCGATCAAGGCCGGTGCAGTGACCGGCGTCGGCGACACGCGGGCGTAGAAGCGCCCTGGCAGTGCGGCGTACGTGTGGGAGAACTCGGCGAACGTGTCTGGGTGCCGCGTCACGTTCGAACTCGGCTGGTGTTTCTCAGCCAAACACTGCAACCGTCTGGTGACTCACCGAATAGGCATGACCGTCGGCGCCGTACAGCACCGAGGTCTGGCTGAGGTAGCCCGCCGTGCCGGCGCGTACCTCCGTGTCTAGCAGTACCCAGTCGTGCAGGTCCAGGTATGCGGGATCGCGCAACACCTCGATCATCCAGTTCACGGAGCTTGCGGGCGTCGGCTCGGCGAGCATCGCGAGCACCGGCGTCGGGATCACGTCCGCGAGCGCCAGCAGCGCATCTTCCGAGCCACAGTCGCGGTCACGCAACCGGGCATAGATCAGCGACTTCGGCTCCGAGTAGCCGGAGTAGGGCCTCGCGCCGCGCGCAATGCGGACGTCGAAGTGCTGCAGGAACGCGGGCGACATGGGTGGCCCAATGACTGACGCGCTGGCGTCCTCGGCCGATACGCCAGGATCGGGGCGCGGCATTTCCTTCACGAACCGCGACTCGCGCGGTCCGCCGAAGATGCCAACGACCGTGCAGCCCACCTTGCCGTCGTCGTGCATGAGGTCGCAGCGAGCATGGACTGTCGATTTGCCGGCGCGCAGCGTCTCGGCCCTCATGCGGATCGGTGCGCCGCCGAGCAAGGGACCGACAAAAGTCATCTGCGCGCTGCGCAACGGCATCGCGACCGCCTGTAACGGCAGCACCGCGCGCATCGCCCGGCCGGCCAGGGCCATCTGCATGCCGCCGAAGACAGCGCGACCCTGCAGCCAGTCGGGCGGCACGGTCACCGAGAAGCTCGAGCCGGCTGACGGCTCGATGGAAGCCAGGACCTGTGAGAAGCCATAAGGCATGGGGCGATTCTACCGGACCGTACCGGCCGCCGCCGATTCGCCCGCGGCGATGCGGATCCGTATGCTTGGCGTCTGCCGCCCAACGGGGCCACGCTGCCAGAGACGTGACGAATGGAACAGCCTGAAGTGTCCCGTGTAAGGCGCCTGTCCCGGGTCCGCAACCACGCGATCCGCGGTCCACTCGCCATGGTCGCGCTTGCGCTCGTGACTGTCGGCTGTCAGTCGAACCCGCAATCGACGCCGCCGGAACGTGCAGCGGTATCGTTGCCCGCGTCCGTGCCGTTGGTGACCACGCCGCACAACTGGCCCGACACCAAGAGCTACGCGGATCCGCTCAGCTTCGTCACCCGCAGCTTCGATCTCGACCTGGACGTCGACTTCAAGAACAGCCAGCTGCGCGGCAGCGCAACGCTCGAACTCGATCGCGTCGATCCGTCGGCGCGCGAACTCGTGCTCGACACGCGCGACCTGCAGATCGATTCGGTCAAGACGGCGCCGGCCGGCGGCGACAAGTTCCGCCCAACTCGTTTCGCGCTGGACAGTCGCGACGACGAACTTGGCAGCGCGCTGCGCATTGCCATGCCGCGTGATGCGGCACGCGTCCGTATCGTATATGCCACGTCGCCGCAGGCCTCCGGCCTGCAATGGCTGCAGCCTTCACAGACCGCCGGCAAGCAGTCACCGTTCCTGTTCAGCCAGGCCCAGGCGCTGCATGCGCGATCGATGGCGCCGCTGCAGGACACGCCCACGATTCGCGCGACCTATACCGCGACGTTGCGCGTGCCCGATGGCCTGGTCGCGGTCATGGCGGCCGAGGGCGACGCGGCCAATCGCCGCGGACAGGCGGCGTTCCACTTCCGCATGCCGCAGCCGATTCCTTCGTATCTGCTGGCACTGGCGGTCGGTGATCTCGAGTTCCGTGCCATCGGTCCCCGCACGGGAGTGTGGGCCGAACCTTCGAAGGTCGAGGCCGCAGCGAAGGAGTTCGAAGACGCCGAGGCCATGCTGACGAAGACCGAGGCGCTCTACGGTCCGTACCGCTGGGGTCGATACGACGTGCTCGTGCTGCCGCCGTCGTTCCCGTTCGGCGGCATGGAGAACCCACGGCTCACGTTCATGACGCCGACCGTGATCGCGGGCGACAAGTCCCTGGTCTCGGTGCTCGCGCACGAACTCGCGCATTCCTGGTCCGGCAACCTCGTGACCAACGCGACCTGGCGTGATGGCTGGCTCAACGAAGGCTTCACCACATACTTCGAGCGCCGGATCATGGAAGCGGTGTACGGTGAGGAGCGCGCACGGCTGGAGTGGGGCGTCGGGCAACAGGATCTGCGCATGGCCCTTGCCGAACTGAAGCCCGAAGAAGCGTGGCAAGGCGCGCTGGCACCGGACCTGTCGCTGCACAAGGGCGAAGACGGCTCAGCCGTGGCATACGAAAAGGGCGCGTTGTTCCTGTATCAGCTCGAGCGCCGGTTCGGCCGGCCGCAGCTCGACGCATTCCTGCAGGGCTGGTTCGACCGTCACGCCTTCACCAGCGTCACCACGCCACAGTTCGTCGCCGAACTGCAGGACGGCTTGATGAAGCAGTACCCGGGCAAGATCGACGCGACCTTTCTCGCCAACTGGATCGATGGCACCGGGCTGCCACCCGACGCCGAGCTCGTGCAGTCCGACACGCTGGCGCGCGTCGATGCGCAGCGCATGCGCTGGGAGCAGGGCTCGCTCGCGACCGATGCGCTGCAGACTTCGGGTTGGACGGTGCAGGAGTGGCTGCACTTCCTGAATAGAGCGACACGCCCGCAGCCGGTCGCGCGGCTGCAGGAACTCGACCGGCATTACCAGCTGACCGCATCCCGTAACGCCGAGATCGCGCACGCCTGGTTCCGCCTGGCGCTCGCCAGCGGTTACCCGGGGCTGGAGCCCGCGCTGGAAAGCTACCTGATGAGTATCGGGCGCCTGAAGCTCATCGTTCCTCTGTACGACGACCTGCTGAATACCCCGCAAGGTGCCGTGTTCGCGCGGCGTGTGTATGCGCAGGCCCGGCCCGGGTACCACGCCATCGCTCAGCGCCGTCTCGACCGCCTGATGCAGGCAACACCTTGAAGCCAGTCCGCTACTTACGTCGAGGACTGCCAGGTCTGTTGCCAGCCGATCGAGCTCAGTTGCGAAGTGGACGAGGGGCTGCTGGTGGCCGTCAAGCCGGAGCGGATGGACTGACGACCTGCACGACCAGCCCTTCGCCAAAGAGCCAGCCCAGCAGGGGGCCGAGTGCGTCGGGATTCGCTGCCGCTGCGTCGGTTGCCTCGGCGAGCGACATGCCTTCGCACAAGTGCTGCACCAGTCGGTGATCAGCCTGGTCGAGCCGATACACCGCGACGCGGTCCGCGACGCACGCGACCACGCAATGCTCCGCTCCCGCATCAATATCGACAGGTGACGCCGATTCATCGTCCTGGTTGGCCTGCCAGACGCTCCAGATCGGGAAGGGCGCAGCCACCAGCCGCAACGAGGGTTGCAGCCTGAGCGCCAGATGCGGCAGTGCGTCCGCATCAAAACGGCCGAGCGACTCCAGACCCGCGGGTGCGAGGTGTGCGGCGGCGACGGATTCCTCGCAGGCCCATTCGAGCCGCGCGAGGTCGGCCAGCCATTCGTAGCCCGTGCCCGCCATGCGGTCGGCGAGCCATGCCGGGAATGCCGCGCCGATCCAGTGCAGGTCGCCGTGTCGGGACGGGTGCTGGGCACGGTACTCGTGCGCGAGCTGGCGGAAAAAATCTGCGCCGATGCGCCGCTGAGTCACCGAGTAGGTTCGTTCGAGCGCGGCGAGAAAGGACTGCCATGAGTTGTTGCGGTAGACGTCGACCCCCTCGCCGAAGGCCGCCGCGTCGTCCAGGCCCGCCAGCACATGCAGGTCCGCATCGTTCTTGCTCGTCGAGCGCACGCTGCGACCGAATGCTGCCTGCAATGCTTGCAGGCCCTGGCCGGAATCACGCGGCCGCTGCATGGCACCGTTCCAGTCGCTGGTCCGCGCGTGTCGCTTCGGCCAGCAGAATTTCGAGGGGTGGGACGTCGTTGTCCCATTCGATCAGGGTCGGTACCGGACCGAAGCGACGCAGCACGTCGTCGAACAGGGCCCAGACGTCGTCGCAGACCGCGCTGCCGTGATCGTCGATCAGGAGCTCGCGCGCACCGGCCCGTCGCCGTGAGTGACCCGCGAGGTGAATCTCCTGTATAGCCTGCCGCGGGAGCGCGGCGAGGAACGCTTCCAGGTCGAGCCCCAGGTTCGACGCATTCACGTACGCATTGTTGACGTCCAGCAGCAGGCCGCAGCCACTGCGCTCGACCACGGCCGCGAGAAACTGCCCTTCGCCGAGCTGCGAGGTCGCGAAGCTGACATAGGCGCTCAGGTTCTCCAGCAGGATCTGGCGCCCGAGAAAATCCTGCACTTCCCCCACGCGGGTCGCGAGGTGCTCCACGGCTTCCTCGGTGTAGGGCAGCGGCAGCAAGTCGTTGAAGTGCTCGCCGTCGACGTGGCCCCAGCACGCGTGCTCGCTCACCAGCGCGGGCTCGTAACGGCGCACGGCATCGCGTACCCGTTCGAGGTGGCGGCGATCGATGGGGTCGGCCGAGCCGAGTCCAAGCCCGACGCCATGCAGGCTCAGTGGATACAGGGAGCGCGCACGTTCGAGGGCGCGTACTGCCGGGCCACCCGCGTGGAAGTAGTTCTCGGTGTGGGCCTCGATCCAGGCCGGGGCGGGTGTCGCTGTCAGGATCGCCTCGTGGTGCTGCGAGCGGAGCCCAATCCCGGCTCGCACCGGGATCGGTCCGTGGACAGGCTTAGGCACCGAACCGCCGGTCACGATCGCTTACATCGGCTTCTTGGCGTCAGCGCCGACCTTGCCGCCGGCTTTTTCACATTCGGCTGCCGGCATCTTCTTCCATTCGGCGGGATCGTTGTCCTTCCTGGACGACCCGGCGCAGCTGTGGCTAGCCGTCGCGCAGTCGTTCTTGCCGGCCTTGGCGACGCCGTAGCACTTCACCTTGGCATCTTTGCCCGCCTGGTCGTCGGCATTGGCGGTACCCACCGCGAGCAGGCTGCCGATGGCAGCAGCGATCGTCACGTGCTTGATGTTCATGATGGGCGAAGTCCTCTTGCGTCGTTGGTTTTTCCTGCGAGTCCTGCAGGCTGCGCTTCTGACCGCGGTGGCCGTCGCAAGTTGCAACGGGCCAGGTCGAGCGCTGCGGAACATTATGAACAGGGGCCCGCGTACGCGCGAGCGGGTTGGCTTAGTGGCCGCGCGGTGGCAGCATGGTCGGACCCTCCCCGACGAGCCGAGCACAGACATGGGCCTGAAAGAATGGATTACTCGGTACATGCCGGGCGGCGCGGGCAGCCCGGCGGCTGGATCGACGGAGGTGGGACCGAACCTTGCAGTGGCGGCGTTGCTCGTGGAGGTGCTCAGGGCCGATTACGACGTTGCCCCGGCCGAACGGCAGCAGGTCGTGGCATCGGTCGCGACGTTGCTTGGGCTCGGTGCCGAGGAGACGCAGGCATTGGTGGAGGAGGCCGAGCGCCACATCGACAAATCCCATGACCTGTACCAGTTCACCTCGCAGATCAATCGCGCGTACTCCGAACGCGAGAAGGTGCGCCTGCTCGAAGCGTTGTGGCGTGTCGCCGACGCCGACGCGACGGTCCACAAGTACGAAGAGCACCTGATTCGCCGCATTGCGGATTTGCTCCATGTGCCGCATTCCGGCTTCATCGCAGCGAAGCTGCGGGCCACCGGCGAGTCGACTCGCGGCTGACAGGCGGCAGACGCCAAAGCACTTTTCGCACGCCGGCTTGCGGCCAGACCCGGCGGTCGGGTACGTTCGCGGCAGGATTTTCGGCCGTGGCTATGGAACAGGCATCCGCTCCCACAATGCGTAAGATCGTCGTCCTGAACCCCAAGGGTGGGTCGGGCAAGTCGACCATCGCGACCAATCTTGCCGCGTATTACGCTTGGTCGGGCCGGGCGGTCGCGCTCATGGATCACGATCCCCAGGGCTCGAGCATGCGCTGGTTGCGGCAACGTCCTGCGGACTTGCCAGTCATCCACGGCATCGCGGCTTATGAAAAAAAGCTCGGCGTCACGCGTGCGTTCGCGCTGCGCACACCGCCGGGGACCGAGAAGCTGATCGTCGATACGCCCGCCGCGGTGACGGCGTTCCAGTTGCCCGAACTCACGCAGGACGCCCACGCCATCGTCGTGCCGGTGCTGCCGTCGGACATCGACATCCACGCCGCCTCGCGCGCAATTGCCGACCTGTTGCTGGCGGGTCGCGTGCATCGGTCCGAGCGGCGGCTGGTGATCGTGGCCAACCGTGCCCGGCGCTACACCAAGGCGTTCTCGACGCTGATGCGGTTCCTGGAAAGCCTGCGTATCCCAGTGGCTGCCGTGCTGCGTGATTCGCAGGCCTACGTGCGGTCAGCCGAATGCGGGATGGGTATCCACGAAATGAAGGGTGCCCTGCTGCAGGAAGACCTGGACACCTGGAAGCCGTTCGTCGATTGGCTCGAGCATCGCTCGGGTTGCGCCCTCACGGGCGAGGGCGCCAGCCTGCCGCCGCCCCCGGCCGTCGAAGTGGGCGAGGGCGCGCGCGGCTGATTACTTGCCGGACGGCTTGTTCGACACCTTGTCGGCGTCCTTCGCGAACAGCGAAGCCTCGTCCGCGACCGAGAACGCCACCATGTTGGGCTTGCCATCGTCGCCGTTGGCGCTGCTGACGACCGCGATGATCGGCGCGTCCCTCAACCACAGCATGTAGGTGTACTTGGACTGGATCGCGCTTTCGTCGCGCTTCACCGCGTCGAAATCGCCAAACATCGTGCGCGAGCGGTTCACGATGGCCAGCAGCGAGGGCAGGCTTGGTTCGAGCCGCGCCGTGGCGGCGCCCATGGTTTTGTCCCCACCCATCAGGAAGCAGAGTTCCTTGGTCTGGTGCTGCGCTGGCAGCTTGAGCAGGACCTGCCGGCTCGGGGCGCAGTAACGGTCGATGCCGACTTCGTTCTTGTCCCACGTGCCGCCCGGGTACTTGGCCTGGATGGCGGACTTGTCTGCATTCCAGGGCAGGCCGAAGGCACCACCGCGGAACTGGTCGGCGACGCTGCCGGCGACTGCCGCGCCCGTGCAGGCAAGAAGGGTGAACCCGGTGATCAGCGGCAGGAAACGGCTGCGTGACATGCGCTCGACTCCACGAAATAAAGGGACTGCTGCAACGCGAGGATAGGTCCCTGCGGACAGACCTCGCGGAGCATGCGACGAAACCACGACGCGCCTCTCAGGGTGCGCCTGGTCCGCTTGACATAATAACTCAGCCTGAGTCGGGTTCGCCGTGGGTCCGCGCAGCTTCCATCTGCAGGAGATCTTCGGGCGTATCGAGGTCGATCCCGGCATTGCTCATCGGAACCCGGACGACACGGTCGATGTTGCGTCTCAATACGCTTCGCGCGTCGCGCTCGCCGCGCAGCGACAGCAGGTCGGTGAAGGCCCAGCGCGGAAAAATCGCCGGCAGGCCGGGCGCGCCCTGGTACAGGGCTGCGGCGATCAGGATCGGGTGACGCTTCCAGCTCGCATGCAGGCGACGCAGGTCGTCCGCCGTCACGGCCACCTGGTCCGCCAGCATCAGCAGCAGGGCTCCCGAGCCGGGCGGCGCGGAATTCACTGCGACGCGAATTGAGCTCGCGATGCCTTCTTCCCAGCCGCGGTTCAGCGCGATCGAGATCGCACGTTGCCGCAGCGACGGCGCGATCTCTTTTGCGTATGCCCCGATGACGACGGTGAGGGATTGTCCCGCCACGAAAGCAGCGTTCGCCGCCAATTCGTGCAGTACAGGTTCGCCTCGCAGCCGCACGAGCGGTTTGATGCCGCCGAAGCGTGTTGCCGGTCCGGCAGCGAGGATGGCAGCGTGCAATCCGGAGGCCTGATCGTCCATGGCCCCTAGTTTGCCTGCCGCGCTGCAAGAAGATAGAGTTTCAAGGTTCGAATCAACGAATTTCCCGTGAGCTGCCGCCGTCAGCCCACCGCGTGGAGCGGCGGGGCGGGTGGCATGGCGGGCGACTGAAAAAGCGAGTCCGAAGCGTGCAAGCCTGGAAAGTCCACAAGTTCGGCGGATCGAGCGTCGCCGACGCCGCGTGCATGGAGCGCGTGGCGAAGATCATCGAGAACGATCCGGCGCCCCGCAAGGCGGTGGTGCTGTCGGCCTGCCGGGGCGTAACGGATGCCCTGCTCACGCTGATCGGCCTCGCCGAACAGGGTTCACCGGCGCTCGACGACCGGCTGCAGGAACTGCGCCAACGCCACGTCGGCATCGCGCGCGAGTTGCTTGCGGGCGAGTTGTGCGACGAATACATCGCGACGCTCGACGCCGACTGCCGCGACATCGCTGGCATCCTGCAGACGGTCCGCCTGGTACGCAACGCATCGACCACGATGCGCGACCTGATCGCCGGGTACGGCGAAATCTGGTCGACCCGCCTGTTCGAGCGCCTGCTGCGCCGCCGTGCGGCGGGTCACGTGCAGTGGCTCGATGCCCGCCAGGCGTTGCTGGTGGAATGGGGGCCGATGGGGCCGGGCGTGCGCTGGGATCAATCCCGTGCGCAGATGGCTGCGCTGGTGTCGCCCGAATTCGTCGGCACGCTGGTCGTCACCGGTTTCATCGCGACCGACACGCAGGGCCTGCAGACGACGCTCGGCCGCAATGGCAGCGACTACTCGGCATCGATTTTCGGCTCGTTGCTCGATGCCTTCGAGATCGTGATCTGGACCGACGTCGATGGCGTGTTGAGCGCCGATCCGCGCCTCGTACCCGAAGCCCAGGTGATCGATACGCTTTCGTACAACGAGGCGATGGAGCTCGCGTACTTCGGCGCGAAGGTCATCCATCCTTCGACGATGGCGCCAGCGGTCCAGAAGCGTATCCCGATCTGGATCAAGAACACGTTCGCGGCCGACAGGCCCGGCACCCTGATCCACGACCGCTCGGATCCCGATCCGCTCGTGAAGGGCATCACGACGATCGACCGCATCGCCCTCGTCAACCTGGAAGGCGCCGGCATGATCGGCGTGCCCGGCACCGCGCACCGCCTGTTCGGTGCGCTGCGCGAGGAAGGCATCTCCGTCATCCTCATTTCGCAGGGCAGTTCCGAGCATTCGATCTGCTTCGCGGTGCCGGAAGTCGAAGCCGAACGCGCCGAGCGCGTGGTGCGGCGTGCGTTCGATCCCGAACTGCGCGAAGGACAGATTCACAGCATCGAGGTCGACCACGGCTGCAGCATCCTGGCCGTGGTGGGCGACGGCATGGCCGGCGCGCACGGCGTGGCCGCCAAGGTGTTTGCCGCGCTGGGAGTGGCGGGCGTCAACGTCCGGGCCATTGCGCAGGGCGCGTCCGAGCGCAACATCTCGGTCGTGATCGATGGCCGCGGCAGCGCACGCGCACTGCGTGCCGTGCACTCGGCGTTCTATCTTTCGGCGCACACGGTGTCGATCGGCCTGATCGGCCCGGGACTCGTGGGCGGCGCGCTGCTCGAGCAGGTCGCGAGCCAGATGCAGCGGCTGGCACGCGACTTCAAGCTCGACCTGCGCGTGCGTGCCATCGCCGGCTCGAAGACCATGCGGCTCGCCGCGGGCGCCATCGACCTGGCGCGCTGGCGCGACGAGTACAAGGCGGGCGGCGATGCGCTGGATCTCGACAAGTTCGCCGACCACGTGCACGCCGACCATTTCCCGCATGCGGTGATCATCGACTGCACGGCCAGCGCCGAAGTGGCGAAGCACTATCCGCACTGGTTGTCGGAAGGCATTCACATCGTCACACCGAACAAGAAAGCGAACAGCGCGCCTTATGCCGACTACCAGCGCGTCAAGGACGCGCGGCGCACGGCGGGTTCGCACTACCTGTACGAAGCGACTGTGGGCGCGGGCCTGCCCGTGATCCAGACGCTGCGAGACTTGCGCGAGACGGGCGATGAAATCCGCCGCATCGAAGGTATGTTCTCCGGCACGCTCGCCTACCTGTTCAACACGTGGGACGGCTCGCAGCCGTTCTCGGACGTGGTCAAGCACGCGAAGGCACTCGGCTACACCGAGCCCGATCCGCGCGACGACCTTTCGGGCATGGACGTGGCGCGTAAGCTGATCATCCTCGCGCGCGAGATGGGCCTGCGCACGGAAATGGCTGAGGTCAAAGTCGAGAGCCTCGTGCCCGCCGCACTCAACGCATGCGGCGTGGACGCGTTCCTCGAACAGCTGCAGGAATTCGACCAGACCATGCTCGAGCGCCTGCGTGCGGCCACCGCTCGCGGCCACGTGCTGCGTTACGTCGGTTCGGTCGACGCGCAAGGCCAGGCCGAGGTCGGGCTCGTCGAGCTGCCGCAATCGCATCCGTTCGCCAACATCGCGCTCACTGACAACATCGTCCGTTTCGAGACCGCGCGTTACGACAAGAATCCACTCATCGTGCAGGGTCCCGGGGCGGGCCCAGCCGTCACGGCGGCCGGCGTCTTCGCCGACCTGCTGCGCGTCTGTGCCTACCTTGGAGCCAAGCTGTGATCGGCGATCCCGAGCGCAAGTCGGCTACCGCGTTTGCACCGGCGAGTGTCGGCAACGTCGGCGTCGGTTTCGACATTCTCGGCCACACGGTGGCAGCGCTCGGCGACAAGGTGCGGGCGACGCGGCGTGCGGAACGTGGCGTCGCGATCCGTTCCATCACCGGCACGGTTGAAGACCTGCCGCTCGCGGCCGAGAAGAACACCGCCGGCATGGCCGTGCTCGCGATGTGTCGCGAACTGGGCCTGCCGTACGGGTTCGACCTCGACATCGAGAAGGGCATTCCTTTGGGCTCCGGCCTGGGTGGGTCGGCCGCCTCAGCGGTGGCGGGCATCGTGGCCGCAACGGCGCTGGTCGGCGAGCGACTCGACCGCACCGAGCTGCTCAAGTTCGCCATGCAGGGCGAGGCGGTCGCGAGCGGTTCGGTGCACGTCGACAACATCGCGCCGTCGCTCTACGGCGGCCTGGTGCTGACGGTCGGCATCGACAACCCGTTCGTGAAGCAGATCCCGGTGCCGGACTCGATCCGCTGCGTGCTCGTGCACCCGCACATGGTGCTGCCGACACGCGAGGCGCGCGCCATCCTCAGCAAGTCCGTGCCGTTGTCGGACGTGATCTGGCAGCAGGCGAACCTCGCTGGTTTCCTTGCCGGCTGCTTCACCAACGACATCGCGCTGATCCGCGAGTCGCTGCTCGACGTCGTGATCGAACCGCAGCGCCAGGTGTTGATTCCGGGATTCCTCGACGTGAAGCAGGCCGCGCTGGCGGCCGGTGCGCTGGGCGCATCCATCTCCGGAGCGGGTCCCACCGTGTTTGCGTGGGTCGATGAAGCCGACGCAGAAAAGGTGTGTATGGGCATGGTCGATGCGTTCTCGCGCCATGGCCTCGACTCCGACAGCTGGGT
>Ga0315287_10004221_pt1 | contig 13972 bp, 13 predicted proteins | sample YL17G11_0_MG_FD_205037 | JGI IMG/M metagenome (GOLD analysis project Ga0315287, IMG submission 205037) | Sediment microbial communities from Yellowstone Lake, YNP, Wyoming, USA - YL17G11_0 | ecosystem: Environmental > Aquatic > Freshwater > Lake > Sediment | place: USA: Wyoming | collected... | reverse complement strand
CGTGCAAGAAAGACTTATTACAGGATTCTCCGTACAGCGGAGGAATTGAAGGCGTATATTTATGAGGCTTCCCGTTCAGAGATCCTTGCTATAGACACAGAAACCACCTCTTCTGATCCCTTCAGATGCCAATTGGTTGGAGTTTCCATGTCCTTTAAACCAGGAGAGGCGGTTTATATTCCCATTGGGCATCGGGAATCTGTGGCAGGGGGAAACCAGATTTCATTAAAGGAAATGGTACGGATTCTCTCCCCTGTTTTAAAGTCACCCGATGTAAAAAAATGTGGTCATAATATCAAATATGATATACATGTATTACGTAAAGTTGGACTTGAGATAGAAAATATCTTCTTCGATACCATGCTGTCCTCTTATCTGTTGAATCCGGATAAGACCAGTCATGGTCTCAAAACCCTTGTCCCTGAAGAGCTGGATATCCCCATGCGCCCCATCACAAGCCTCCTTGGGGCAGGGAAAAACAGCATCACAATGGACATGGTGCCGGTTCAGGACGCGGGAGATTATGCCTGCCTGGATGCTGATGCGACCCTGCAATTGATGTATCATAATGATCCAAAGCTCAAAGCGGAAAAACTGGATCATCTCTTCAGTGCCCTTGAGATTCCCCTTATTCCAGTTCTTGCAGAGATGGAAAGGAGCGGTATTGCCATAGATGCGGCTTATTTTAAAAACTTATCGCTCCAGACAAAAATGGAGCTGGAAAAGCTGGAAAGCGAATGTTATGAAATCGTGGGTCATCCCTTTAATCTGAATTCACCCAGGCAGGTATCCTCCATCCTTTTTGAAGAAATAAAACTTACTCCCATGAAGAAGGGAAAGATGGGTTATTCCACGGATGTTACAGTGCTTCAGGCGCTTTCGAAAGTTCACTCCCTTCCCATGAAACTTCTGGAATACAGGAAGTATGAAAAACTTCTGACAACCTATATCGACGTGCTTCCGAGACAGATCAATCCTGAAACAGGACGGATTCACACATCTTACATCCAGACAGGAACAGCAACAGGCCGGCTGTCCAGCCGGGATCCGAATCTGCAGAATATCCCCGTCCGTACGCCTCAGGGACGGGAAATCCGCGCCGGATTTGTCCCGGGATATAAGGATTGGTTTCTTCTTTCAGCGGATTATTCGCAGATCGAGCTGAGGATTCTGGCGCACCTTTCAGGCGATGAGACCTTGATCAAAGCCTTTCAAAAGGGCGAGGACATCCACGAGCTGACAGCGATCAAGATTTTCGGGTGTATCAAAGACTTCATCACATCCGAGATGCGGGATGCAGCCAAGACCATCAATTTCGGAGTGATTTATGGGATGAGCGCCCACCGTCTGGCCAATGACCTGGACATTCCCCGTACATCTGCGAAGAAGTTTATTGATGACTATTTCAAGACTTACAGCGGTGTCAAAAGCTGGATTGATCACACTATTGAAGAGGCACGGGAAAAAGGATACGTCACCACGCTTTTGGGGCGTAAACGCTATGTCCCTGATCTGAGAAGCTCGAATAAAAACATCCGGGCTGGTGCGGAAAGGATTGCGGTCAATACTCCCCTCCAGGGAACATCAGCGGATATGATTAAAAAGGCCATGATCCGGATCCATCAGCGTTTGAAGGAGGAAGGGCTCTCCTCCAAACTTCTGATCCAGGTGCATGATGAGCTGATCTTTGAGGTTCCGGATAAGGAAATCGAGATACTGAAATCTTTGGTGACTGAAGAAATGGAAGGCGCCCTCCCCTTAAAAGTGCCGGTAAAGGTGAGCATCAAGATCGGGGCAAACTGGGCGGAATGTTGATTTTACCTGTCTTTCAGAGGTGGATATGAGGTTGGGACTGACAGGCTCCTTAGGGAGCGGAAAAACCACCATATCGAATTTACTTAAAGACCGGGGAGCTATTGTCATTGATGCCGACGCCCTTGCCCATGAGGCGACCAAACCCGGCGCTGAAGGATTCCATACCATCTTGGAGGAGTTTGGAACAGAGTATCTTCAATCCGATGGAACCCTTGATAGGAAGAAGTTGGGGAGTTATGTCTTTTCTCATCCTGAGGCTCTTGCCAGACTCGAAAAGATCGTTCATCCCCTTGTTCGGAAAATGGAACTGGAACTTTTGGAGGAATATAGGAACGAACCGCTCGTAGTGCTTTCCGTCCCCCTTTTGTTAGAGAACGGACTGGAAATATATGTGGATAAAGTTCTGGTTGTCACGATATCAGAATCCGAGCGGTATGCGCGCCTGACAAAAAATTATGGACTCAGCCGGGAGGAAATAGAGAACCGTCTGAAAAATCAGATGCCTCAAGAGGAAAAGATAAAAATGTCTGATTATATTATAGATAACAGCGGAAGCTTGGAACAAAGCAGGAAACAGGTTGATCTCCTGCTGGAAAAACTTGTTCAAAAGAAAGGGAAGAAGGGATAAACCATGCTAAGAAAAAAGACGACAAGGGAAGAAACCGCGGAACAGGAACACAAAACGCACAAACGGCGAACATCTCCGAAAACCATGGAGAAGAGAGAGACAGCCAGACACAAACCCAGAGAAAGACACAGAAAAGTCGAAGACCTGGCCAGGGAACCTCTTGTACAAACATTCACACCTGACACACCAGGGATGGAATCTGAGCTCAAAGAAACCGTTCCTTCGACAGAGCAAGGGGTGCCCAAACTGGTTCCCCGGATTCATCCTCACCCGGAATTGATCGAGGCTTATGTTTCCTCCAAAACCGGCGAGCCGCCTTTGCCCGTGGAAGAGGGAAAAAAAGAGGAGGAAATCATCCCCAAGGACATTGAGAAAGATTTGCCACCTGAAATTCCACCCTCCCCTGTCAAACCCTTCGAAACAAATTACATGAAACCGGAAAGGATATCCCCAAGATATGAAACACATCTTGGCGGACGGAGACCTCATCACGGCGGGCACCCCTCAGGCAAACCCCCACACCTCAGGCAGCCCGGCAGATCCAACCAATATCCCCGGAAAGATAACAACTATAACCACCCCTATCAGGAGGGAAGAAACAATCATATCGAAACAAGCGAAGATACGAGCATCTACCAGCCCTCCATGATCAATCTCGGCAACGGGGACTCGATACCCGCGGATATTGGCATTCTGAAGTCCTATTCCATCTCCCAGCTTACAGAGATTGCCAGAAAACTTGGCATTGAGGGATATGCAAACTTCAAGAGACAGGATCTCATTTTCAAGATCATCCAGACAAATGCGGAACTCCAGGGAAATCTCTACGGCGAAGGGGTGCTGGAAATCCTGCCGGATGGATTCGGATTCCTCCGAAGCCCGAAATTCAACTACCTCCCGGGTCCGGATGATATCTATGTCTCCCCCTCCCAGATCCGCCGCTTCAACCTCAGAAAAGGGGATACAGTGTCCGGACTCATCCGGCCTCCGAAGGAGGGGGAACGGTATTTTGCCCTCCTGAAGGTAGAGGCGATCAACCAGGGCTCTATTGAAGATGCCAGGAATAAAATCCTTTTTGACAACCTGACCCCCCTGTATCCAAGCAAAAGGATCAGTCTCGAGACGATAAAGAAGAAGATGACAACAAGGGTGATGGATCTCCTCACTCCGATAGGAAAAGGACAAAGGGGGTTGATCGTTGCCCCGCCCAGAACAGGAAAGACGATCATCCTCCAGGATATCGCAAATGCCATCACGACAAATCATCCTGAAATCTTCCTGATCGTGCTTCTGATTGACGAACGTCCCGAGGAAGTGACGGATATGGAACGCTCGGTGAAGGGGGAGGTTATATCCTCCACCTTTGATGAACCTGCGGATCGTCATGTGCAGGTGGCGGAGATGGTGATTGAGAAAGCCAAGCGCCTGGTGGAACATAGCAGGGACGTGGTCATCCTCCTGGATTCCATCACAAGGCTGGCCCGGGCGTATAATACCATCGCCCCGCCGAGCGGCAAGATCCTCTCCGGCGGTATTGATTCCAATGCCCTGCCCAGACCCAAGCGCTTCTTTGGTGCAGCCCGGAACATCGAGGAGGGCGGAAGTCTGACCATCATCGCCACAGCCCTGATTGACACCGGGAGCCGTATGGATGATGTGATCTTTGAAGAATTCAAAGGCACAGGCAATATGGAGGTGAACCTTATCCGCAAGCTCGTTGATCGCCGTATCTTTCCCGCTATTGACATTGCCCGGTCTGGCACCCGAAAGGAAGAGCTCCTGATGACGGAAAAGGAACTGAGCCGTATATGGTTATTGCGGAAGGTGCTGAATGAATTGAGCGGGGTAGAGGCAATGGAGTTCCTCCTGGAAAGGCTCAATAAAACAGAAGCCAATGAAGAATTTCTTGACACAATGAATCAATAAAGGCAGAAATGCAGGCCGTTTTGTCTTGTGTCGGAAAAAAGGTACGAATTTAACTTTTTTACGGAGTAGAAACAATGAAAGCCGAAATCCATCCAAAGTATTCGGAAGCCACAGTTACGTGCGCGTGCGGGAATGTGATTAAAACCCGTTCCACAAAACCGGAACAGAGGATCGAGATCTGTTCCGCCTGTCATCCCTTCTTTACCGGAAAGCAGAAACTGATGGATAGCGCAGGTCGCGTGGAAAAATTCCATAAACGCTATGGAGAAAAGGATTATAGCAAGAAGGAAGAGAGCAAACCTGCCGCCTCTTCCGCTCCTTCAGATACAAAAGCCTAAAAGTGATTCCTAGCTTTCAGATAGCCGTTATCGGTGGCGGTCCCGGAGGTTATGTGGCAGCCATTCGCGCGGCCCAACGCGGGGCCTCCGTCATCCTGGTGGAAAAGGATGCTGTGGGTGGCACATGCCTCAACCGGGGCTGCATCCCATCCAAAGCCCTGATTGCAGCCGCAAAACACTATGAATTCCTCAAATCTGCGGACCGGTGGGGATTTAACATCAGCGGGCTCTCCTTTGACTGGGCGAAAATCAGTGCCCGAAAGGATCGCATTGTCGCCCAGCTGGTGCGGGGAATCGAACATCTCCTTAAAAAAAATAAAATCTCCCTTGTTCAAGGCAAAGCCCGGCTCCTGAGTCCCCGCGAGATCCTCATTGAAACGGACAAGGAATCCCTGCGCTTGAAGGCGGAAAAAATCATCCTCGCCACAGGATCTGAAAACGCAGATCTTCCCCTCTTCCCCATCAACAGTCCCAATATTGTCACAAGCGAGGAGGCGCTTTCCTGGAATCATCTGCCCGCATCTCTTCTCATAGTTGGGGGGGGGATCATCGGTTCAGAATTTGCCATGCTCTTTTCCTGCTTCGGAGTGACCGTAACGCTTGTGGAGGTTCTTCCCTCCATTCTTGCCATGAGTTCGCTCGATTCCGCCATCATCCAGCGCCTTGAGGAAATCATGAAACGGAATGGAATCCAGCTGAAACTGGATACCCGGATCGCGGGCATGGAGGTGGATGTCAAGACCGGGTCAGTGAATGCCTTGCTCGAAAATGGCGAGATCCTAAAGTCCCAAAAAGCCATGATTTGCATTGGGCGCAGACCCAATACACACAATCTGGGGATTGAGGATCTGGGCATCGCTGTGACCAGACAAGGGGGCGTCACAGTGGACGAAAAAATGGAGACCAATATCCCGGGGATCTATGCAATCGGGGATATGAACGGCCAATGGCAGCTGGCCCATGTGGCCTCTTTCCAGGGGATTGTGGCTGCCGAGGCGGCAACAGGACACAAACCGTTTTTGATGCAGGAAGGCGTTATTCCTTCGTGCATCTTCACGAGTCCCCCTGCAGCCACGGTGGGGCTTTCGGAAAAGGAGGCTCTGGAAAAGGGGTATCTGGTCCAGACAGGGCTATTTCCCTACGGGGCATTGGGAAAAGCCATTGCCATGGGCGAATCAGAAGGGCTGATCAAGGTGATATCCGAAAAGGGAACGGATTGTATTCTGGGCGCTCATCTATTGGGAGAAGGATCAACCGATCTGGTGCATGAATTCGCCGTAGCCATTCAACACCGTCTCTCCACCAGGGACCTTATGGGCGTGATCCATTCCCATCCCACCTATTCCGAATCCATTCCCGAGGTTTGCGAGAGTATTTTTGGAATAGGGATTCATACGTAAAGATTTTTTAAACTTGAAAATTAAATTATTCTTTCAATGATACTCTTTTAACTTCTTGCTGAAAGAACATATAAATAATGGATTACCTGAAACGATAAGCCATGGCAAAAAGGGATTATTACGAAATCTTGGGGATTCCGCGAGACGGGGATCTCAATACCATTAAAAAAGCCTACCGTAAATTCGCCCTGAAATACCATCCTGATCGCAATCCGGGGAATAAAGACTCGGAGGAGAGATTCAAGGAGGCGGGAGAGGCTTACGAGATCCTCTCCAATCCGGAAAAACGCGAGATTTACGACCGGTATGGTCATGAAGGATTGAAAGGCCAGTTTTCCCGCGGCGGCTTCAGCTGGAGCGACTTCACGCATTTCGGAGATTTTGAGGACATCTTCGGAGATATCTTATCGAGCTTTTTCGGCATGGGCGGAAAATCCCACCGCCAGAGGGTGAAGCGAGGCCGCGATCTCCGCATCCAATATTCCCTGACGCTCGAGGAGGCATTTTCCGGAAAGGAAGAAGAGCTCTCCATCAAGAGGCCGGAGCATTGCAAGAAGTGCAGCGGCACAGGCATAACCAGGGACAGCAAGAGCAAACACTGCCCTCACTGCAACGGCAGGGGCCAGGTGCGGATTGTCCAGGGATTTTTCAGCCTTACCACTCCCTGTGAGGCATGCCAGGGTCAGGGCATCATCATCGAAAATCCCTGTGATGAGTGTCATGGAGAAGGCCGCATTTTGAAAAAAACCAAAATCAAGGTCAAGATTCCCAAAGGCGTTGACACGGGAATGGAGCTTATCATCCGCGGGGAGGGTGAGGCTGGTCCTGAAAACAGTCCCCATGGAGACTTGCGCGTCCAGATCTTTGTGGAAGAACATCCCTTCTACAAACGACGAAATGACGACATCCTGTGCGAAATCCCCATCAGCTTCCCTCAGGCCGCACTCGGCGACGAGATCCAGATTCCAACCCTCCACGGCCCCGCCAGGCTCAAGATCCCGGCAGGAACCCAGACCCATCATGTCCTGAAAATCGAGAACAAAGGCATGCCGCGCAATGAAGCCGCATTTGGGGATCAATATGTCCAGATGATTGTATATACGCCTACAAAACTCACTGCAAAGCAAAAGGAACTCCTCCGTGAATTCACCGCACTTGGAAACGACAAACCCCCTGCCCAGGAAAAAGGGGTTTTTGAAAAGTTCAAAAAGTCCCTGAATGATATGACAAAAGAGATATTCGAATGAGGTTCGTATGATTCCTGAAGAAGTAGTGGATGTTGTTCCCGCTCCACCGGCGACTGATTGGGGAAAAATGCAAAAACTCAGGGTCGTATCCCTGGGCGGCATCGGTGAAATCGGAATCAATTGCTTTCTCCTCGAGTATGAAGATCACCTCGTCCTGATCGACAGCGGACAAATGGTCCCGGATTCTGATCTTCTGGGCATCGATCTTGTAATCCCGGATTTCTCCCACATCCTGGAGCGAAAGAACAAACTCTTGGGCATTGTCCTCACCCATGGGCACGAGGATCATATCGGCGCCCTTCCCTTTCTTTTAACCCAGGTCTCTGTTCCTGTGTATGGCACCCCCCTGACCCTGGGCCTCGTGAGAGTGAAGCTCAAGGAATTCGATCTTCTCGATAACGTGAATCTCATCGAAATAACGCCGCGCATACCGCTCCCCCTGGGGCCCTTCACCTTCGTTCCATTCCGCGTTACCCACAGCGTGGCGGATTCCGTGGGTTTTGTCGTGGAAACTCCTGTGGGCAACATCATCTTTTCCGGGGATTATAAATTCGAACCCAATCCCCATCAGGGGGATTATTATGACTTCCATACTGTGAGCAGTTATGGGGAAAAAGGAGTTCTTGCCCTGTTCGCCGACAGCACGAATGTGGAGCGGAAAGGGAGTGCGCCATCGGAAAGCGAGGTTAAAATCACGCTCGATCGGATCTTTACAGAGTCAAAACGCACCCTTGTGATTTCCACATTCGCCTCCTCCATCTATAGGATTCAAACCATCCTGGACCTGGCGATCAAACACGAGAGGAATATCTTCATCACAGGACTCAACATGGTGCGGAACATCCAGATGGCGCGGGAGATCGGATATCTCTCCATCCCGGACGATAAAATTCTGGATGTGAAAGATCTGGAGAGCACCCCGCCTGAGAAGCGCTTGCTTCTCTCCACCGGAAGCCAGGGCGAACATCTTTCCGTGATGTCGCGTCTGGCGCTGGCAGATTATAAATGGCTGAAGCTGGAAAAGGGCGATACGGTCGTGATTTCCGCCCGCATCATTCCCGGCAATGAAAAGGGCATCCTGCAAATGATCAATAACATCTCCAAACGCGGGGCCAAGGTGTATTATGAATGGATCGAGAATGTGCACGCCTCAGGCCATGCGTATCGGGACGACATGAAACACCTCATTCAGCTCACCCATCCCCGTTATCTCATCCCCATTCATGGAGAACATCGGCATCTGAACGGGCACAAGGCTCTGGCGATTGAGATCGGTATGCCGGAGGATGCGGTTTTTGTAATGGAGAACGGGATGGTTTTGGAATTTGACGCCGGCGGTGCAAGACGGGCGGGCGATATCAAAACCGGAAGGGTGTTTGTCGACGGGAAAGGGATAGGCGATGTCGGAGATGTGGTTATCCGAGACAGGCAGCATCTGTCCCAGGACGGGATGTTGATTGCGATCATGGCGATTGACCATCAGACAGGCGAACTGATCACAGGACCCTATATCGTGACGCGCGGTTTTGTGTTCGTGGATGAAAGCGAGGCGCTTCTGAGCCAGGCCAAGGAGGTCATGCTCCAGGTATTCAACGAATTCGATCTGGAGAGCAGAAAGAATTTAGGCGAGGTCCAGACATCTGTGCGCCGGGCGCTTAAAAAGTTCATCAAAGACAAGACTGCCCGGTTCCCCATGATCCTGCCCGTGGTACTTGAGATATAAAATCCCCTCCCCGAAATGAACTTGTAAAAATGAGGTCTGATTTCGGTTGACATCACTTCCCTTTAATAGGTATTTTTATTTGTTAGTTTGGATGATGAATGATTCTTTTTTTAACAAGGCGACATTCGCGATTTCCATGAATAAAGGAGGAGGTGTGTTATGAAAAAAACCCATACGATTTCATTTGCGTTGTTCCTGATTTTTTCCCTTCTTACTTGTTGGGGAGGAGCGGCATCCTATACCATTATCAATGGAAGCATGGTAGGGAGCGCCCCGGCGACTATTGAAGGATGGGATGGAGTTATTGTGTCCGGCCGTGAAAATGGCAGTTTCCAGGGAACCGTGGCGTACCAGGCTATCAATTCCCCCTATGATCCGAATCCCACTTCAGGATCGACCTTGTTTACTGCCACAAGTATTGCCTGTTCTCTCACACAACAACTGGGTTTTAATGCAACAGGACAAACGCTGACCGTGACGGCGGATGTTGCCTGGGATGGAAACTGGGATTTCATTTACTTTGGTTTCTACGAGGATACTATATGGGATAGATTGGTTGATGCCAGTATAGACATCACGCTAACAGTGGCTCCGGATACGGATGGCACCCTGGATAATTTTCAAACGGTATCTGTTACAGGACCATTAGTTAACACCGGGAATCCGGTTCGGGTGTTTTTCGGCTCCGCATGTTCTCCTTATGGCGGGGGGGCCAAAAATCCCGGGACATCCAAGTTCGCTGTTGATAACGTGAGCCCTGATCCGCCTCCGACCCCAACTCCCACCCCGCCGCCGACATCGGCTGAGTTGTGGGGGTTGTACGAGTAAAAAAGTTTTGTCAGATAAATAAGGAAGGGGAAAAAGAGAGAGTCCTCTTTTTTCCCTTTTTTTATTTCTCCTTGAACACGATATCGATGGCAAGCCCGGCTGCAAGGAGGAGGGCCATAAGACTCTGATTGCCGGCGTAGGCATCATTGATGGAGATGATGTAATTGTCCGCGGATGTAAAAAGTTCTTTTCCGATTCCCGCCCATTTTCTTGTGATGGCGCCGATTTCTTTTCCCTCCATGGTCAGGAGTTGGAAATTCCATCCCTTCCAGTCGCCTTTGATTTCCGCGACTTTATTATTATTCGTATCAAAGATAAAAAAGCCTCCACCAAGAGAAAAGAATTTGCTCTTGAAATACCCGATCGATCTTCCGGTTCCATCATGGACCATGACTTTCGACTGAATAAGTGTAAATCCGCGCTTGATGGTCAAAATGGGAGCAGCCTCGGGAGAAGGCTTGATTTCCACGCTTGTGGGCAAGAGCCTTTTATTCACGAGGAATCGCAGGAGGTGCACCAGGGTGGATGGTTTCTCATGAGCGATCCCGATCTGGATCCCTGTGCCTGGATCGAAGATATCATACGTATCTGACAATTTCAGAAATGCCACGCGTTCCTTCACAAGATACTTGGAATAATTCAACATGCTCCTTCTCCTTTTTAAAAATAAAGAGAGGCATCCAATGATAGAAGAAAGGTAATTTCAAGAGAAATTTCCTGGAAGGGTGCGTACAATTTCCCGTGAGAAAATGACACAAACCATAGCGTATTACCCCACAGAATTCAGATCCGAATATTCTTGATTTCTTTTATGACTTATTGCGTTACTATCTTCAATAAAATTAAAAGGAATAGAGTACAATGAAAAAAATTTCCTTGTCTGATATTTTGGAATTGCCGGTTGAAGAACGCATCCAGCTGGTTGAAGATGTCTGGGACTCCATTGCCGAGGCGCCGGAAGCGACATCTCTCACGGAGGAACAAAAAGCAGAACTGGATCGTCGTCTGGAAGCTTATCACAAGAATCCCTCCGCTGGTTCACCCTGGGAATCAGTCAAAAATCGCATCAGGAAGCATTCATGAAATATGATCTTCTTATTTGATCAAAAATGACTCTATTTCTATCATGTCTTTGTTTCATTGCCGCCGCAATCCCCAAATATGGCAAGAAAGAAATAATAATTCATAATCTGAGGAAGGGGCAGGAATCATTAGATTTTTATCTGAAAAAAGATGTTAATTTCGTCATGGTTTGACCCCAAATTTTTTATGGCGAGTAAAACGTTGAATACCATAATCAAAAAAGATCTCTTCATCATTTCAATACCTCCATGGGAAATGAATGATTTTTTGACAATAGATAGAAAAGATGGTAAAGGGCGGGTTACTTCTGGTTTCTGGTTTCTGGTTTCTGGTTTCTGGTTTCTGGTTTCTGGTTTCTGGTTTCTGGTTTCTGGTTTATAGGTTGTTGGTTGTTCCACGACATAGGTAACATTTTAGCGAAGGTAGAGAATTGATTATTCATAAGTTATGATCACATCACTAAGGAGAAAATAATAAATTTAAAAAACTACGACATTTCTTTTAACTTATAATTTTAGCTGTTTTCAATAGAAAAATAAAAAAATCCTTCATCATTATAGAGAATGAATCAGTATGTTGATGAAGGTGGATAGGAGCTAAGGGGAAATTCTGTCAGTACTTGATTTCTGAGGTGCAATTGGGGCAGCGGGTTGCCTTGATGGGAATCGTGGAGACACAGAAGGGGCATTCCTTGGTTGTTGGCGCAGCTGCAGGAACCGGTTTCGGTTTCTGCATACGATTTGCGGTTCGCACAAGAAAAAACATCACTGTTGCGACAATAAGGAAATCCAATACTGTATTGATGAACATGCCATACCTGATAATCGGTGCGCCGGCAGCCTGGGCATCGGCCAATGTGGCATACTGTTTGCCCGAAAGATTCAGGAACATCCTGTTGAAATCCACCTTCCCGAGAATAAGACCGATCGGCGGCATGACCACATCATTCACAAGCGAGGTGGTGATCTTCCCGAACGCGGCGCCTATAATGAAGGCAACCGCAAGGTCCATCACATTCCCCCGCATGACAAAGGCCTTGAATTCTTTTATCATGGGAAAACCTCCTTCAGAAACAATCATGAAAAATCGAAAATCCGATAAAGAAAAAGGATAAGATTGTCAATCGGATTTCGGCGCGTTCTCCAATGGCATAATGGTGGAATTCCCTTTGGCCTGATCGCTTTTCATTGGAAAAGTGAAATGCACCCAATCCCATTCCGCACCTTTTACTCTTGACCGGAAAAGAAAACATTACTATATACTTCCTCAGATACGATGTATTGCGAGTAAGGAGAGATCTCATGCATGGCAAGGGGGATTTGATCAAAGCTCATGGCGGTTATCGCAAGCTGCGGAGCTTTCAGTGCGCACAGATGGTGTACGATGCCACGGTCATATTCTGCGGGCGGTTTGTGGACAAGCATTCGCGCACCCATGACCAGATGGTGCAGGCGGCGCGCTCCGGAGTACAGAATATCGCCGAGGGCAGCATGGCATCGGCAACGTCAAAGAAGATGGAACTCAAGTTGACCGGCGTGGCCAGGGCCAGCCTCGAAGAACTGCTTCTGGACTATGAGGACTTCCTGCGACACCGGGGATTGTCGATCTGGGACAAGAATTCCCCGGAAGCGCTCGCGGTGAGAGGAAAATATAAGTCCGACAGGTCTGACCTGTCTGACCGGTCGGACCCCTATGGTATTGCCACGGCATCGCCGGAAGCTGCGGCAAATACGATCATCTGCCTGATCAACCAGGCAAGTTATCTCCTGAAAAGACAGCTGGAAAATCTGGAGCAGTCTTTTCTTTCCGAGGGGGGCTTTACAGAGCGTCTTTACCAGCAACGTAAAAACTATAGAGGTCGTTAATGACGGCATGCGCCGAATTCTTTATCAAACAGGCGACCCTGGTATGGAGTGTATTTGATGTCTGGAGGGGGGCTGGAGCGCATTTTCCTACCGCATAATCTCACTTTCGGACAGGGCGCCGGGGGCAGGGCTCAGTTCCGAGACGCGGGTCTCGATCACGCGCATGGACTTCCATTTCCCTCCCCTGTAGCGAATTAAAAACACAAAAGCCACAAAGATGACATAAATGGAGAAAAACGTCCAGGCGAGATAGATGCTCCCTTTATATATCACACAACAGATATAGGTGGGAATAACCACAATAAACAGGGAACTGATCACAATCACAATCATCACAAAAAAAGTATCCCCTGCGCCCTTGAGTGCAGAGATATAAATCATGTTCATGGCATCGAAGAAGGAATACACAGCCACAAATAGGAGAAGAATCCGTGCCATGCGATGGATCTCGGCCAGTAGAGCGGGATTCTCCCGGGAGCCATACAGGCGGACATACAGATCAGGGAACAGGATATAAGATATGGCAACCGTTCCCATATACAGGATGGTGAGTCTGAACATCTTTCTGACACAGATCACGGCAATATCAGGCTTATTGCTGCCCAGGTATTGCCCCACGAGCGTAGAAGCGGCGATGCCGAACCCGATCATGGGCATGAAGGCGAAGACATTCACATTGAAGGCAATATTCGTGGCTACGAGTTGGAGCTTGCCCAAGCGTCCCACCATGAGGACAAAAAGTGTAAAACAAGCCATATCGAGCAGGAATTGTAAACCGCTGGGAAGCCCGAATTTGAGAAGGCGGAGGAAGAGCTTGGAATCAAATCCGAAGCTGGAGATTGTGGCATAACGTTTCTGATTTTCAGGAAAGAGATAAAGCGCGACAATAATCAGGGCGCCGATCATGGCAGAGATCGACGTTGCCCATGCTGCCCCACGTATTCCCCAGCGGGGAAAGCCCCACTTGCCGAAGATCCAGGCATAATCCAGGATAATATTCAACGAAGCAATCAGTAAATTGACAATCATGACAATCCTTGTCCTTCCCAACCCGATAAAAAAGGAGGAGAAGGCGGAGGAGACCAGACTGAATCCCATGCCATAGCACAGGATGCGAAA
>Ga0315287_10004220_pt1 | contig 13972 bp, 9 predicted proteins | sample YL17G11_0_MG_FD_205037 | JGI IMG/M metagenome (GOLD analysis project Ga0315287, IMG submission 205037) | Sediment microbial communities from Yellowstone Lake, YNP, Wyoming, USA - YL17G11_0 | ecosystem: Environmental > Aquatic > Freshwater > Lake > Sediment | place: USA: Wyoming | collected... | reverse complement strand
GTGCGCCGCCGTTCACCGCGCCATACGACGACCGGAACCGCGCGGACGTGGTGCTGGTGGATGCCGGGGTCGCGCGCGTGGTGAACCGGTGGGACCTGAGTGGCGGGGTTCTGTTCCAGCGGATGGGGCTCAGCGGGTCGGCGCTCAGTGCCGGCGCGCCCGATGCGACGTACTACGGTGGCGGGCGGATCGCGGCCCGCGCACCCCTCATCACCGGCCACTGGGCGCTCGATGCCAACGCGGCGCTCATGGTGGATGGAAGTTCGGTCATGGGCCGCTGGTATGCCTCGCCCCAGGTGGGCGCACTGCTGCGGCATGACTGGTGGAGTGCCGAGCTCCGCTGGGCACAGGCGTACAATCCGCCGACCCTGGGCGACATGTACTTCCAGGAGGGGGTGCAGGTGCGCCCCAATCCGCTGCTCGCGCCGGAGCGGGTGAAGAGCGAGTGGTCAGTGTTCCTGGAGGCGCGGGAGGTGGGGCCGGCATCGCTCAATGCTGGTGTTGGGCTCAACCTGTTCGCGGCGGATGTGAGCGGGATGATCCTCTGGTCGCCCGACTTCAGGTACATCTGGAGCCCCAACAACTTCGACGTGACCCGCCGGGGCGGCGAGTTCAACCTGCACCTGGCGCCGCGGGGCAGTCACCTGGCGATTGCGGGTGGCGTGGCACTCGCGAGTGTCACCTATGACGGCCCGGTCCTGTCGGGCCAGGTGATCTACCGGCCGCTCTGGAGCGCCACCGCGAGCGCCGACGCCAGCGTCCTCGGCTTCGAGGGCGGACTGGCGTACCGCTACGCCGGCTCCCGCCGCACCGTGATAGGCACCGACCTCAACTCGCTCCCTCCCGTCCACCTGCTCGACTTCCGCGTGTCACGCCTCATCCCCGTGGGCGGCATGTCGATCAAGGCGCGCTTCGCCATCGACAACGTGATTGGCACCCGCACTGGCATGCTGATCGATTTTCCTCTTCCGGGGCGCCTGCTCCGGTTCGATATCTCCCTTCGATATGGTTCATAAGGATCCACGATGACGTCACGCCATTCGCTGCTCCTCGCGCTCGCGGCCGCGGCAGTACTCGGTGCCTGCGGTGACGATGCGCCACCGCCGCGCACCTTCCTCGACGGCACCGCGTCGGACCCGGGGATCCTCCTCGCGGTGAACCTCGACAAGGCGCTGTTCATGCTGCAGACCGGCGCCCCGGATGAGCGCGTCAGCATTCCACTCGGCGCCAGTTCGGCGGTCACGCCCGTGGGGCTCTCGGTCCTTGGCAATTTCGCCGCAGTGCCACTGGGCAATGCCGCGAGCGTCGCGTACGTGAACATTTCGACGGAGACGGTGGACCGCTACTTCACCTTCCCTTCGGGCAATGCCACCGGCTCGGCGTTCGTGAATGCGCGTACGGTGGTGGTGTGCAACCAGACCACCGACCAGTGCGGGAAGTTCGACCCGGCGCAGGTTGGCACGGAGATCACCGGCTTGGTCACCGTCACGCAGTTCCCGACCAGCGTCGTGGCGACGGGTGGGCGGGTGTTCGTCGTCTCCAGCAACCTGGACGACAGCTACATGCAGGCGGGGCCGGGCGTGGTGACGGAGATCAACCCCGCCACGATGGAGATCGTGCGCACGTTCGAAGTGGGGGCGAACCCGCAGTATGCGGCGACAGCCAACAACAAGGTGTACGTGGTGAACAGCGGCGACTACGGGCTGAACAACGGCACGTTGAGCGTGATCAACCTGGCCAGCAACACGGTGGATCCGGTGATCTCCGGATTTGGCGACTTCCCGGGCCCGATCAACATCGACACACAGGGACGGGCATTCATCTCGAGCTTCAACTACGGCACGGCAGTGTGGAACACGGTCACGGAGGTGTTTGTGAAGAGCCCGGCGGTTCCGCTGTGCGTGCCGTCGAGCGGCGGAGCGTGCCGCGGAGCCGCGGATGCAGTGGTCGCGCCGAACGGGGATGTGTATCAGGCGTATTTCGGCTCGGCGGCGCTGTCGGAGCCGGCGTACTACTTCGTGTATGACGGGAGCACGTTCTCGCTGAAGGACAGCATCGCGGTGCCGATCGGGCCGAGCGGGCTGGTTGGTGTGACGTTCGAGTAGGCGGGTAGGCGGGCCGGAACTACCAGTCATCCACGGCGCCGACCCCGAAGGCCTTGATGCCAGGTGATGGTAGTATTACTATCGAGTACGGTAGTTATACAATCACCACGATGGTATTCCCAGAATGTCCGACGTGTTCAAGGATCTCAAGCACGACCTCCTGGCGAGTATTGTCGTCTTCTTCGTCGCCGTCCCGCTCTGTCTCGGGATCGCGCTCGCGTCGGGGGCGCCGCTCTTCGCCGGGCTCATCGCCGGCGTCGTCGGCGGGATCGTGGTGGGCGGGGCGAGCGGCTCGCCGCTCGGCGTGAGCGGCCCGGCCGCGGGCCTCGCGGTGATCGTCCTGGGCGCGATCGCCACGCTCGGCGGGTCCTGGGAGGCCTTCCTCGTCGCCGTGGTGCTGGCCGGCGTGCTGCAGCTCGCGATGGGCTACGCGGGTCTCGGTGGCATCGCGTACTACTTTCCGTCGTCGGTGATCAAGGGGATGCTCACGGGCATCGGCCTCCTGATCATCATCAAGCAGATCCCCCATGCTCTCGGGTCCATCGCCAACCCCGACGATGAGCTCGTCGTCTCGGGGGGCAAGCCCGTGCTCCACGCGTTCGATTCCCTGCTCCAGTCGCTGACGCCGGCGGCGGTGCTTATTACGGCGATCTCACTGGGACTGCTGATCGCGTGGGATGCCTGGCTCGCGCCCCGGTCCCGGTTCGCCCGTCTGGTTCCCGGGCCGCTGGCAGCGGTGTGCGTTGGTATTCTGCTCAGCGCGCTCATGCAGAGCGGCGCGCTCCCCTGGGCGCTGGCCGCGCACCAGCTGGTGGCCGTCCCGGTGCCCGGCAGCGTGCAGGAATTCCTCGCGCAGTTCTCCACGCCGGCGTTCTCGATCCTCACCCGGCCCGACGTGTACGTGGCCGCCGTGGTGCTGGCGGTGATCGCCAGCATCGAGACCCTGCTCTGCGTGGAGGCCACCGACCGCCTCGACCCGCAGAAGCGCATCACGCCGACGAATCGCGAGCTCAAGGCACAGGGGCTCGGAAACATCGTCTCCGGCCTGATCGGCGGCCTTCCCGTCTCGCAGGTCATCGTCCGCAGTTCGGCAAACATCACCTTCGGCGCCCGCACCAAGCTCTCGACGATGCTGCACGGCGTGCTGATCCTCGTTTGCGTCGTCGCCATCCCGCGCGTCCTCAACCTGATTCCGCTGGCGACCCTGGCGAGCATCCTCTTTGTCGTCGGGTACAAGCTGGCGAAGCCGGCGCTCTTCGCGCAGATGTACCGGCATGGGTGGGAGCAGTTCGTCCCGTTCGTCGCCACCGTCGCCGGCATCCTCGCAACCGACCTGCTCCGCGGCATCGGCATCGGCCTCGCGGTGGGCGTGGCGATCGTGCTCCGCCACAACCTGCGTAACCCGTTCACAGTCTCGCAGCACACCCCGGAGTCGGAGGAGTACCGCATACGGTTGGCGGAGGAGGTCTCGTTCCTGAACAAGGGGCGCATCCTTGAGCAGCTGGCGCTCGTCCCGGAGCACTCGCGCGTCGTGATTGACGGCACGCAGTCGAAGGTCATCGACTTCGATGTCCGTGAAATCCTCCGGGACTTCCGCACCGGTGCGCCGGCGCGCAACATTGCCGTGGAGATCCGCGGCATCACCCTTGACCAGGCTACCCCATGAGAACACTGACTCGGGAGCTGCGCGACGCGCTCACTCCGATGATGGCAATCGAAGTCCTCCGCAAGGGCAACGAGCGCTTCGTCAACAACCTGAAGGCCAACCGGAACCTTTTGCAGCAGGTGAACGAGACCAGCGAGGGTCAGCATCCACTCGCCATTGTTCTCAGTTGCATCGACTCGCGCACGTCGGCCGAACTGATCTTCGACCAGGGGCTCGGCGACATCTTCAGCTGCCGGATCGCCGGCAACGTGCTCAACGGTGACATCCTCGGCAGCATGGAGTTCGCCTGCAAGGCGGCGGGCGCAAAGGCGATCGTCGTGATCGGGCACACGCGCTGTGGCGCCATAAGAGGCGCCTGTGACGGCGTGAAGCTGGGGAACCTCACGTCGCTCCTGCACAAGATCGAGGGCGCGATCGAGATGGAGACCGAGACGATCGGCGACCGGACCTCGAACAATGCGGAGTTCGTGGAGCGCGTCGCGGAGCTGAACGTGATGCTCGTGCAGCGTCAGATCGTGGAGCGCAGCCCAACACTGGCCCAGATGCTCGAGAACGCCGAGATCGCGCTCGTCGGCGGGATGTACGACGTCGAGTCCGGTGCGGTGGAGTTCCATGGCTCCCGAATGCCGGCGGGCTCCTCGTGAGCTCGCCCGCCGGCGCGAGCCCGGTCCCTCCGGGCGGCCAGCGGATCAAGTTGCGGGTCGACGAGAAGCTCCATCTCAAGGACCCTGCGTCGACCGAATTGGGGGAGCGCATCATTGAGGATGGCATCCTCATGCTCGACGAGCTGGGCTACGAGGCATTCACTTTCCGCAAGCTGGCGGAGCGGATCGGGACCGCCGAGCCCTCCATCTACCGCTACTTCCGCAGCAAGCACCGGCTCCTGCTCTATCTCACCTCGTGGTACTGGAGCTGGATGGAGTACCGGCTGCTGATCGCGACGGCGAACGTGGTGTCCGCGGAGGAGCGGCTGCGCCTGGCCCTGCGCGAGCTCACGCAGCCAATCCGCAAGGACGAATCTACGCCGCGCATCGACGCGGCGGCGCTCTACCGGGTGGTGGTCGCCGAGTCATCGAAGGCGTACCTGCGCCGTGATGTGGACCTCGAGAACCGCGAGGGGCTTTTCCGCAGCTACAAGCGCCTCTGCCGCACCGTGGCGGGAATGATCACCGCGATCAATCCGCAGTACCGCTACCCCGTGGCGCTGGTCTCGACAGTGGTGGAGAGCTCGCACATGCAGAAATACTTCGCCGAGCATCTACCGTCCCTCACGGAGGTGACGTATGCGGGGGCGGATGGTTCGACGACCGCTTTCCTCACTGAGCTGGTGTTCAGCGCGATCGCGCGTGATGAGGGTACGACCGCGATCGAATCAAGGGGGAGAACGGGCTAACCCCTTCTCCCCCAACCACTATGCGAACGGAGGGACTCGAACCCCCACGGATTGCTCCACAGGATCCTAAGTCCTGCGCGTCTACCAATTCCGCCACGCTCGCTGGGTGGGAAAAAGATACCGGAAAGCAGGGCGACCCGGTAAGGGTGGGGAAGGGCGAAAAGACAGAAGGACGGAATCAGCGATTCCGTCCTTCTGTCACTTCAAGTCCGCAAATCTCTCAGGGCGTATTAGCCAGCTGTACCCGTTCCACGCGCCGCTGCGACGTGCCGCCCTGGACGGTGAGGATGCGGAGCGTCACGATCGACCCCGGCTTCTGCGCGTTCAGCACGGTGCGCAGGTCGGCCATGGACTTCACTGGCTGTCCCTCGACGGAGATGAGGATGTCAGCCGCGCCGTTCCGCGCCGCGCGCAGCGCGTCGAACGACGGGCCGCCGGGAACCACTTCGGTGACCACCAGCCCGGCGGTACTGGCCGACAGGCCGAGCGCCTTGACGTCGGCCGGGTCGAGCGGCTCCGCCTGAATGCCAAGGCGCTGCCGGATGACGGCGTTGAGCGCGTCGTCCTTCGAGCTGCCGCCGGCGCTGTCCGGGTTGTTCTCGGGGGCGCCGTTGGCGGCGAGTTGCTGCGCGTCGCTGAGCGACTGCAGCATCACCTTGAACGTCTTCCGCTGTCCGCCCTTGCGCGCCACCTCGACGGTGACGACATCGCCGGGTGCCTTGAAGCCAACTTCCTGCTGCAACTGGCCGACGCGCTCCACCTTCTTGCCGTCGATCATGACGATGATGTCACCCACATCGAGCCCAGCCTTCTCGGCCGGGGAATTGGGCGGGAAGTCGGCGACCTTGACGCCGTACGGCTCGGTCAGCCCGACGTACTTGGCGTCCTCGGGTGAGGCTTCGGCGATCTGAATGCCGAGCGCCGCACGCTGCACCTTGCCGGTCTGGATCAGCTGCGTCATCACCCGGCGGGCCAGGTTGATCGGAATGGCGAAACCGTACCCGGAGTAGTAGCCGGTCTCGCTGGCGATCGCGGAATTGATGCCGATCACCTCGCCCTGCACGTTGACCAGCGGGCCACCGGAGTTGCCGGGGTTGATCGCCGCGTCGGTCTGGATGAAGTCGGAAATGCTCGCGCTGGTGCGCTGCAGGCCATTCAAGGAGCGGCCCTTGGCGCTGATGATGCCGGAGGTGACGGTGAACGTCAGGCCATCGCCCAGCGGGTTGCCGATCGCCAGCACCCACTCACCGATCCGCTCGCGGTCGCTGTCGCCCAAGGCTGCCGGCGTGAGCCCGGTCGCGTCGATCTTGAGGACCGCTACGTCGGTGTTCGGATCAGCGCCAACGACCTTCGCCACATACTCACTGCGATTGAGCAACCGGACGATGACCTTATCGGCGCCCTCAACCACATGGTTGTTGGTGAGGATGTATCCGTCCTGCGAGACGATGAAGCCGGTGCCGCTGCCCTGTTCGAAGTCGGGCCGGCGGTGGGGCTGGAAGAACGGCTCCATGCCCTGCGGGATGCGCGGATCGCGCTGCGCCTGCGGGTTGGTCGCCTTCTCGGAGTGCGATGCCTTGATGAACACGACGCTGGGCCGTACCGCTTCGGCGACGGCGGCAAAGGCATCGCTCAAGTCCTGCAACGACTTGGCGGCCGGGATGACCGGCGCCTGGGTCGGGGCAATGATCGCCTTGGTGGTGGCGGCAGTGCCGCCCGCCTGCTGCGCGGAGGAATTCCGGGGCAGGTCAAGCAGCCCCGCGAACAGGAGTCCGAGGCCGAAGGCGAGCCCAACCAAGCCCCCGAACTTGAGCCAATTCAATGAACGAGCGGACATCATTCTTCCTTGCTGGGTAGCGGGTGACCCAAGGCCGGGCCGCACCCGCGGACCGGCCTGTTAGCCTAACCCTAGTACGATGCGGGAGGGAAGCTTTCCGTCGCATCGTGGAACATCCGGAACAATACCTACTTCTTGTCGTCCACGATCTCGTAGTCGGCCTCGACCACGTCGTCCTGCTTGGCCCCCGACGGCTGGTCGGCTCCCGCGGTTTCGGGCGCGCCGGCTTCAGCGGACGCTTGCTGGTTCTGGTACATCGCCGCCCCCGCAGTCGAGTAGGCGGTGTTGAGCCCGTCGAGTGCCACCTTGATGGCCTTTGAATCGCCGGTGCGGAGCGACTCCTTGCCCTTCTCCAGTGCGGCGTCGAGCGCCGCCTTGGCGTCGGCCGGGAGCTTGTCGACCCACTCCTTGCTGTCCTTCTCCACGCGGTACACCAGGGCATCGAGCTGGTTCCGGGCCTCGATCTCCTCGCGCCGCGCCTTGTCCTCGGAGGCGTGGGACTCCGCCTGCTTCACCATCTTGTCGATGTCGGCATCGGACAGGCCCGAAGATGCCTCGATGCGGATCTTCTGTTCCTTGCCGGTGGCCTTGTCCTTGGCCGACACGTGCAGGATGCCGTTTGCGTCGATGTCGAAGGTGACCTCGACCTGCGGCATACTCCGCGGAGCGGGCGGAATTCCGGTGAGCTGGAACTTGCCGATGGTCCGGTTGTCCACGGCCAACTGGCGCTCGCCCTGGAGCACATGGATTTCAACGGTGGTCTGGTTGTCTTCCGCGGTCGAGAACACCTCCGACTTCTTGGTCGGGATGGTGGTGTTCCGGGGGATGAGCACCGTGGTGACGCTGCCGAGCGTCTCGATGCCGAGCGAGAGCGGGGTGACGTCGAGCAGGAGGACGTCCTTCACCTCGCCGGCCAGCACGCCGCCCTGGATTGCCGCACCGATGGCCACGACCTCGTCGGGATTGACGGAGCGGTTCGGGTCCTTGCCGAAGAACTCCTTCACAATCTCCTGGATCTTCGGGATACGAGTGGAGCCACCGACCAGGATGATCTCGTCGATCTCCGACGGCTTGAGACCGGCATCCTTGAGCGCCTGCTGCATCGGCGGCAGGGTGCGCTGGATGAGGTCCTCCACCAGCTGCTCGAACTTGGCCCGGGTGAGGGTCAGGTTGAGGTGCTTGGGACCCGACTGGTCGGCCGTGATGAACGGCAGGTTGATGTCGGTCTGCGTGGTGCTCGACAGCTCCATCTTGGCCTTCTCGGCGGCTTCCTTGAGCCGCTGGAGTGCCATGGCGTCCTTGGAGAGGTCGATGCCCTGGTCCTTCTTGAACTCGGCGACGAGCCAGTCGATGAGCCGCTGGTCGAAGTCGTCGCCGCCCAGGTGGGTGTCGCCGTTGGTGCTCTTCACCTCGAACACGCCCTCGGCGAGTTCGAGCACGGAGATGTCGTAGGTGCCGCCGCCCAGATCGAAGACGGCGATCTTCTCGTCCTTCTTCTTCTCGAGGCCATAGGCGAGGGCCGCCGCCGTGGGCTCGTTGATGATGCGGACGACGTCGAGGCCGGCGATCTTGCCGGCGTCCTTGGTGGCCTGCCGCTGGGCATCGTTGAAGTAGGCGGGCACGGTAATGACCGCCTTCTCCACCGGGTGACCCAGGTAGTCCTCGGCGGTCTGCTTCATCTTCTGCAGGATCATGGCGGAGATCTCGGGCGGCGTGTACTTCTTGCCGGCGATCTCGACCGCCACGAGGCCACTGGTGCCCGCGTCGATCTTGTAGGGCACGCGTGCCGACTCTTCCTTCACTTCATCCATCCGGCGCCCCATGAAGCGCTTGATGGAGAAGATGGTCTGCCTGGGGTTGGTGACCGCCTGCCGCTTGGCCACCTGGCCGACGAGCCGCTCACCGTCCTTGGTGAAGGCGACGACGGATGGCGTGGTGCGACCGCCTTCGGCGTTGGGAATGACGACGGGGTCGCCGCCCTCCATGACCGCGACAACGGAGTTCGTGGTACCGAGGTCGATGCCGATGATCTTGCTGGAAGCCATGAGATAATCCTCTTTCGGACCGAAAAACGCTCCCGGGGCCGCGTTGGGCTGGTCGGGTAGCGCCGGCAGGTTGTTGTGTTGCCGGGAGTTACGAATCCGTTGGCTGCATGAGCAACCGCTGTACCCGGAAAAGGCGCCGTTTTGGCAGGAGGGAGTAGGCGGTCCTGGGTCCTGGGTCGTGAGTCGTGAGTCGGGGGAACGGGTTCACCTTGGCGCCATCCGCGTGCCGCCTAGCCGCCTGCCGAGGGCGCAGACGTGAGGCACCACCGCTAAGCTACGGCACCTCAATTGCGTAACCGTCACGAACCTGAAAGTTTTCCGCTACGCCACAGCCGTAGCGCGGCCCACATCACCCTCCCGGAACTCCGAGCGCATGAACGACCTGCACACGCTGCTGGCCGAGTTGAAGGAGCGCTGGACTCCGCAACCGGATAAGCCGGAGGAGACGCCGGAGGTGGCGATCCGGGCGCTCTGGTTCGCGGCGGCGAACGACCCACGTGGCATCGCCCGGGTCGAGGGTTCGCTGCCCGAGCTCGATGCGGCCGGGATCGCCCGTCTCCGCACGATGGTCGGACAGCGCGCCGCGGGAATCCCGCTGGCTCACCTCACCGGGCGGCAGAGCTTCTTCGGCATCGAGTTGCTGGCGGGGCCCGGGGCGCTGATTCCGCGGCTGGAAACGCAGGCGCTCGTCACTGGAGCTCTGGAGCGGGTGCGGGATGTCGTGAAGGCCCAGGGCAAGGCATTGGTCATCGATCTCTGCACCGGTGCAGGCAACGTGGCGCTGGCATTGGCGCACTCGGAACCAGCGGCCACGGTGATCGGCGCCGACCTCTCTGAAGAGGCCGTTGAGCTCGCGGGCCGCAACGCACGGTATCTCGGGCTCGAAGATCGGGTGTCGTTCCGGCAGGGCGACCTCTACGCCCCGTTCGAGGAAGCGCGGTTCCAGGGTTCGGTCGATGTCATCACCTGCAACCCACCTTACATCTCTTCAGCCAAGGTTCCGCTGATGTCGAAGGAAATCGCGGAACATGAACCGTCGCTGGCGTTCGACGGCGGGCCATTCGGGGTCAACATCCTCATGCGGTTGATTGCCCAGGCCCCGAAGTTCCTGACACCCAATGGCTGGCTCTGCTTCGAGGTCGGCCTGGGCCAGGGCGATGGCGTCCGCACGCGGCTCGAGCGGAGCGGCCTGTATACCGATTTCCAAGCGGTGAAGGACTCGAAGGGCGACGTGCGCGCCGTGGTCGTTCGGCGGCTCCCGCCCGAATCGCAGCCCTGACTCCTTACTCCGGGATGACGATGACCAGTGCGGCGTTCAATCCGATGCTGCTTCCCAATTTCGCCCAGATGCTCTGGGCGGGAGCCTCGGCCCATGGCGAGGCACCGGCCATCATCGAGCGAGATCAGGTCACGTCTCATCAGCAGCTGATGGAGCGTGCGGCGGCGATCGCCACGGTGCTGCTGGAGCGCGGGCTGGTCACCAATCAGCGGGTCGGCATCCTGCTGGACCGGGGCGCGGACGCCGCGGCCTCGTTCTTCGGCATCGCGGCGGCGGGTGGCATCGCGATCAACATCAACGAGACGCTGCGGCCTCGGCAGATCGAGTACGTGCTGGAGCACGCGGGGGCCTCGTTCCTCGTCACCACCCAGGAGTTGCTGGCTCGGCAGCCGAGGGCCATCACCACCACTGCACCGATGCTGCTCGTCGAGGAGATCCCTGCCAGCGGACAGGTGACGCCGGCGCCCCGGATCGGGACCGACGTCGCGCACATCATCTACACATCCGGTTCGACTGGACTCCCCAAGGGTGTGACCATCTCGCACGCGAACATCTGGGCGGGGATGGAATCGGTCGCGACGTACACCCGGATCACCACCGACGACCGCATCGCGAGCCTGCTGCCGTTCAGCTTCGACTACGGGCTGAACCAGCTGCTGACCACCATCGGGCGGGGCGCCGCCCTGGTGGTCGAGAAGTCTCCGCTTCCCCAGGTCATCATCGAGACACTGCGAACCAGGGGCGTCACCCTGCTCCCGTGCGTTCCTCCGCTGTGGCTGCAGCTGCTCGCGGTGGAGTCGTTTCGCCAGCGTCCGATTCCGACCCTGCGGGCCATGACCAACACCGGCGGGCGGGTTCCGCTGGAGGCGGTGCGGGCGCTCAGGACCTCACAGCCGCAGGCGGAATTGTTCCTCATGTATGGGCTGACTGAAGCGTTTCGGAGTACGTTCCTGCCTCCGGAGGAGGCAGACCGACGCCCTGATTCGATCGGCAAGGCGATACCCGGCGCCGAGATCATGGTGGTCCGGGAGGATGGTACGCGCTGCGGACCCAATGAGAATGGCGAACTGGTGCACCGGGGGCCCACCGTCTCCCTCGGCTACTGGAGAGACCCGGAGATTACCGGACGGATCTTTCGCCCGAATCCGCTTCGCCCTGAAGGGACCCAGGAACTGGAGAAGGTGGTCTATTCGGGTGACGTGGTACGAACCGACGAGGAAGGCTTTCTCTATTACGTCGGCCGGCGCGACACGCTGATCAAGACGATGGGATTCCGGGTCAGTCCCGATGAGGTAGCCAGCGTGCTCTATGCGTCAGGCGCCATCGTCGAGAGCATCATCCTCTCCGAGCCGGATGAGCAGCGGGGCGAGCGGATCATCGCCTACGTCGTGCTCAAGCCGGAGGGGACAGTGGACCAGATCCGGGCTTTCTGCGCGACGGAACTGCCCCGGTACATGCAGCCCGCCCGGTACGAGGTGCGTGATTCGCTGCCCCGGACCTCCAGTGGGAAGTTCGATCCCAAGTCACTCAAGTCCGAGGGGAGTGCACCCCCAAGCCCTTGAAGGGCCGGCAGTTCCCCCCATTCCGGCCCAGGCTACCACAGGGTGTTGGGCTCCCGCCTCAGTTTGAGATCCGGCGCCGGGTCGAGGCGACGTAAACCATGGCATGGGTTGCGATTCCATGGCATTTTCCATGCGCTCGGCTGGGCCGAACGCCGGGGCAGCCGCACTCTCGCAGTCTCGAAATCTTCTCCAAATCAGTCTGAGGAAGCATGAGGGATCTGACGCGCGACCTGCAGCTCGATCCGGCGAAGGCGGTAGATCGCATCGCCGAAGCTCTCCGGGAGCAGCTGGGCACCGTTCTGCAGCGCCGCGGGCTGGTGGTCGCGATGAGTGGCGGAGTCGACAGTTCGGTCTGCGCTGCGCTGGCGGTCCGCGCGGTAGGTCCGCGCCACGTCTTCGGACTGTTCCTGCCTGAGCGTGAGAGCGACCCGACCAGCCGTACGACGGCCTTGGACTGGGCCGACGAGCTTCGCATCACGAGCACCACCGAGAACATCGCGCCGATCCTCGAGGCCGCGGGCTGCTACCGGCGGCGGAACGACGCCATCCGGCGCGTGATCCCCGAGTTCGAGGACAGCTGGGGTTGCAAGCTGGTGCTGCCGAACGATCGGTCCGGCAGCGGCCTGATCAACGTGACCTACATCGTGGTGCAGCCGCCGGGTGGCGAATCCCGCCGGGTTCGCCTTCCCGGTGCGGAGTACCGGGAGATTGTGGCCGCCTCGAATTTCAAGCAGCGCGTTCGCAAGATGATCGAGTACTTCCATGCCGACCGGCTGCACTACGCGGTGGTCGGCACGCCCAACCGGCTGGAGTACGACCAGGGATTCTTCGTCAAGGGCGGGGACGGGCTCGCCGACGTGAAGCCGATCGCACACCTGTACAAGACCCAGGTGTATCAGTTGGCCGATTACCTCGGTGTTCCCAAGGTGATCACGGCCCGCCCGCCCACCACTGATACCTATTCGCTGCCGCAGACCCAGGAGGAGTTCTACTTCTCCCTGCCGACGCGCACCCTCGACCTGGTCATGTACGCCAAGAACGCCGGACTCGCTCCCGAGGACGTCGTCCCGAGTTCGAAGCTGCCGCTGGAGGAAGTCCAGCACGCCTACGCCGACATCGACCAGAAGCGGGCGACCACGCGTTACCTGCACCTCGGTCCCCAGCTGGTGGAACCGGTGGACCTCGGGCACGACAACGCGCATACGGAGCCGCGCTGATGTGTGGTGTGGCCGGGATCGCCCAGTGTGCTCCCACCGGTGTTCCGCTCGAGGAGCTCGGGCGCATGGCCGCGGCGATTCACCATCGCGGGCCGGACGGCTACGGGTTCTTCACCTCACCCAACGTGGGCCTGGCGCACCTCCGGCTCAGCATCATCGATCTCGCGGGCGGCGCCCAGCCAATGGCGACCGAAGATGGCCAGGTCGTCATCAGCTACAACGGCGAGGTCTACAACTACCGGGAGCTGGCGACGGAACTGAGGGCGATGGGCCACCGGTTCCGGACCTCATCCGACACTGAAGTCCTGCTCGTGGCGTATGAGGCCTGGGGCGTGGACATGCTGCCGAGGCTGAACGGCCAGTTCGCGTTCGCGATCTGGGACAACCGGAATCGTTCGCTCCTTCTGGTGCGGGATCGTTTCGGCGTCCGTCCGATGTTCGTCGCAGAGTCGAACGGCGACATCTGCTTCGCGTCCGAAGTGAAGGCGCTCTTCGCTTCAGGACGCGTGCAGCCGCGGCCCGACCCCGCCGGTCTCGACGAGGTCTTCACCTTCTGGGGCGCCCGGCCTCCGCGGACTCCGTTCCTTGGCGTGGAGGCTCTCGAGCCCGGCACGTACGCCATCTGGAAGGACGGGAAGCTTCGGAAGAGCCGCTACTACCATCTCGACTACCCCGAAGCCGGCCGGGAACCGGGTGATGCGCTGGCCACGCTGGACCAGCTGATGCGGACCGGTGTCGATTTGCGGATGCGGGCCGACGTGCCGGTGGGCGGCTACCTGAGCGGCGGGCTCGACTCCAGCATCACCTGTTCACTGGCCGCGGCGGCATCACCGCATCAGCTGCGCACCTTCTCGATTTCCTTCGACGA
>Ga0315287_10004216_pt1 | contig 13981 bp, 11 predicted proteins | sample YL17G11_0_MG_FD_205037 | JGI IMG/M metagenome (GOLD analysis project Ga0315287, IMG submission 205037) | Sediment microbial communities from Yellowstone Lake, YNP, Wyoming, USA - YL17G11_0 | ecosystem: Environmental > Aquatic > Freshwater > Lake > Sediment | place: USA: Wyoming | collected... | reverse complement strand
CGTATTGCCTATGGACGCGTTCGAGTCCGCAAGGAATCCCTCATCATCCGGGCCTCGATATCGCAGGGTCCCGAGCATCTTTTCAATGAGGGCCTGACTGTTCCAGTTGAAACCGGCTATCCCGCACATATATTCTGAATCCGTCACCTGTCCTGCTTGTTCTGCACGATTTGGCGGTAACGCCGGATATATCGGTCCGCCGCTGAGGACCACGTGAACGAATTTGCCCGGTTCCTCGCCGCCTCGGACATTCGCCTGTAGCACTCCCGGTCTTGCGCTATTTTTTTCACCGCCCCGGCAATTGTCTCGGCGTCGGCCTCTTCGAGCACGATACCGTTATCCCCAACTAACTCTTCAACGCCTTCACATCTTGTCGTAACTATCGGCAGCCCCGACGCCATCGCCTCAAGCATCGCATTGCTCATTCCCTCCTGCATTGTCGCGCTTACCAAAATATCGCTCTGGCGGTACAGACGCGGCATCTCTTCCGCACCGACTCTGCCCGTCATTTTAATGACCTCGCCAAGCCCCTTCTGCGATATGCTGTGGCGAAGCTGCTGTTCCAGCGCCCCGCTGCCGACTATCGTAAGCTGCGTCTTGAGGCCGTTCTTATGCAGGATTTCAACCGCGTCAATGAGCATATCGACCCGTTTTGTCACCGACAATCGCCCTACCGTCAGCAGCCGCAGCATCTCCTGCCGTGCCCCTGCCTCAGCGTGATAGAACCGCTCAAGGTCAACGCCGTTGGGAATAACGTCAATCGAGACATCGGGCAGAAACCTCAAGGCCCGCTGTCGCAGCCCCTCACTGCACGCAACCAAAGCAGAGGCCCGCCTCCAGATTCGCTTGAAGACCGGGCCGAGAATCCTGTAATCTATCTTTAACCTTGCGTGCTCGCCGGGCACGTCCGAGCCGCGAAGAGAGATTATGTATGGCAGCCTGCGCGCGGTCCGCAGGCACAGGTAGCCCGTCGGGAAGCCGAAGAACGCGTGCGCCAGATCATAATTTCTTTGCCGCACCAGCCTGCGATAGTGGGACCCAGCCTTGACCAGCCACTCTATCACCTCGACCTTGCGCCAGAAGTGCAGGTGCTTTTTGTGAACCCCGACTTTGTAAATCGTGATGTTCTCGCTGAGCTTTTCCTCGAAGAACCCCGGCTTCGGCCCCGAAGTCAGAACATCGACCATCAGCTCGCTATTCCCTGCGTATTCCTTGAGCAGACAGAGGTTCGCATTCCCGGCCCCCCCGCCGATAGGCGGAAACTCGTAGTTGAGCATCAGAATATTCATCTTGCTCGTTTTTACAATCATTTACCCCATTATCGCCGATTTCCGCACATCAATCAAAGCCTTTTGCCTAAATCGCAAGCCCAATCGTCCATCTCAATAAGCCATCGTGTCTTTGCGTCTTAGTGGCCCACATAATCCTTGCAAAGCACCCTTGCAGCCGGTAGGATTGGACCATATAGCCGATTTGCACGGAGCAGAATATGTCAGAAATGGATCAATGCCCACAGGTTAGCGTCGTAGCGCCGCTGCTGGATGAGCAGGACAATATCCGCCCGCTCTATGAGCAGATCACCCAAACCCTCAAAGACAGGTACGAATACGAAATACTCTTCGTCGATGACGGCAGCGTCGATGGCAGCTTCGATCTCTTGGCCGAGATACAGAAGGCGGACGCAAGGGTCCGCGTAATCCGTTTTCGCAAGAATTTCGGGCAGACCGCCGCCCTGGCCGCCGGGTTCGCCCACGCCCGCGGCGAAATCATCATCGCAATCGACGCCGATCTGCAGAACGACCCCGCCGACATACCAAAAATGATCGAGAAGCTCCACGAAGGATTCGACGTCGTAAGCGGCTGGAGAAAGAAGAGGCACGACCGCGTCGCCACAAGACTAATCCCCTCCAAGATGGCCAACTGGCTTATCTCCCGAATCACCGGGGTGAAGCTCCACGACTATGGTTGCACACTCAAGGCATACCGCAAGGAGGTCCTCGCCGAGACAAAGCTATACGGCGAGATGCACCGCTTCATCCCCGCGCTGGCGAGCTGGAGCGGGGCCAGAATCGCCGAAATGGTCGTCAACCACCGGCCGAGGACCGCCGGCGCCCCCAAGTATGGCCTGGCGCGGACGTGGAAAGTGCTATTGGACCTTATCACGGTCAAGTTCCTCGGCTCCTACTCAACCAAGCCCATCTACATCTTCGGCGGGCTCGGACTGCTTAGCACACTCGGTGCCGTCGCCTTCGGCTTGATCGTCCTCTACCAGAAATTCGCAGACAATTTTTCGATGAACAGAAACCCGCTGCTGATTCTGACGGCGGTGCTTATGATCGCCACCATTCAGTTCATCCTGATGGGCCTGCTCGCCGAGCTTCTGGTCCGGACGTATCACGAGTCTCAGAACCGTCCCACTTACGTGATTAAGGAAATTCTCGAATCGAGCGCGGAGAAGGCAGACCAAAAATGAGCAAACCCGCGCGAAAAATCATACCGTCGAGAAGACACGCCAAGCCCCCGCCCATACAGGACCGTCCGAAGCCCGGAATTCCCAAGTGGATTCTGCCGTTGGCCCTGATCACTGTGCTGGGGGGGATACCGTTCCTGCTCGGTAAATACTTCGAGATCAATTATCCTGACCCGTTCGACAGCGGGATGTACGTTTACTCGGCCGAGTACATCCTTGAGGGCGCCAAGATCGGCGTCGATGAAATCCCCAGCGCCCAAATCGGGACTATGCTTGTGAACATCCTGGGCGTCCGCCTGGGCGGCTTCAGCGAAACAGGCCCGAAACTGATTCAGGGGTTTCTACAGGCGGCCGCACTGGTTCTTATGTTTGTTGCGCTGAAAAAGCTCTTCGGCACGCTCGCCGGCGCAGTCGGCGTTATTGTGGCCTCAGTTTATCTTTCTGCTCCCGCGATCGCCAAGTTCGGCAACGTCAAGGAGCAGCACATGATCGCCTTTATGGTGATCGGCGCAAGCTGCTTTGTCTTATATCAGCTAAACGGCAAGTGGTGGCTCGCGGTTCTGGCCGGCGTCTTCGTCAGTTGGGCCCCACTGTTCAAGCAGACGGGTACGACGGTGATTGGGGCGATTGGGCTGTTTGTAGTTGCTCAGCCGATCCTGAGGAATAGAACTCTCAAGCAGACAGGCGCTGATATTCTGCTTTTGTTAGCCGGCGTTGCGGCGGCAATCGCCCCGTTATACCTGTGGATACTTATCTGGGATGTGAAGCTGCCTTTGCCGTATTCATTTGTCTGGACGACGATTGCAAACATGCTGCCTGCCAAAGCTGCATCCGCCGGCGGGGCCGCGCCGGACTACGTTTCTGCCGGCCGCAAGGCCGTTCCGCTTGCCAAACAGGCACCTATGGTGTTTCGATATTACGGCCTGCTGATACTCCCGGTGGCATTGGCAGCGTGCTCGATTGTCGCGCGCCTGGCAAGAGTAATCCAGGGGCGGCTGCGCGGATCACAGGCTGCTGCAAAACCGTATGACCGGTTCGTGCTTCTATTTGGGCTGTGGTGGCTGCTGGACATGGCGTTTGTGTGGATAAGTCCCAGACCCTACGAGCAATACTACCTTCCTCTGAACGCCTCGGCGGCGATGCTGGGCGGATACACAGTGGGGCTTTACCAGGACAAGGTAAGGTCGGCTGCGTCCAAGCCGCCGTGGCTCGCAGCGGGGGCGCTCGGACTGCTGGTAATGATGGCCCTGTCGTGGCACATATTCTTCGGGGTGACCAGGAGCCCAGCGACAGGGGCGGATTACCGGGACCGGGACGATCGATTGATAAGGCAAAGAGGGTATTCGCAGAAGTGGGATGAGATCCGCCTGCGCAAGAAAGAGAACCTCATCGGCTACTGGGAGGTCGCGGGCGATTACATCCGGCGGCAGTCCGAGCCGACGGACAAAATCTACGTCTGGGGCTGGATTCCGGGGATATACGTCAGGGCCCAGCGGTTTAGCTCTGCGCCTTCGGCGTGCACGAGTGAAATGCAGGTGTTGACGCCGCCAGCCTTGTCCACAATGGTTGCAGGGCTGCTTAGCGCCTTCGAGAAGCAGCCGCCAAGATTTATCGTTGACACACACAACAGGCATTTTCCTTATGATGGCCGACCGCCGCTGGAGCTCTGGCCGCGCCCCCCGAAGGCCTGGGTGGCGCCCGAAGGCTTAACCAACGAGGGATTTCTCAGGCCCAACAATCCAGCCGCCGTGGAGAAATACGAGGCAGAGTATGCTAAGGCGCTGCGTGAAAAGCAAGAGACCTGGCCGGATGAGGCGCTGCGCTTTGAGGCGATGAAACCCTTGAGAGGCTTTGTTACGAATAACTACCGAATAGTCCAGGTTCTCGGCGACCATGTCATTTTCGAGTTGAAAAAGCCCGCTGCCGCGAAGATAGAGGGGCCTTAGAGGAACCACGAATTCGCGCGAAGGGAACCACAGACTTCACAGATTCACCTGGGTCAAGATTGCCACAAAGACACAAAGGCACAAAGACACAAAGGCACAAAAGGGCCTGTTGGCAGTCCCCGTGGGGATTTCCGCTGCACTTCAAGAGTGGTTAAGTGGTAAGTAGTCAAATGGTGAAATGCTGCGACTTACTCGGCGATGCGTCAGCCGGAGACCGCGTCTGAGGGGGGCTGTCTGTTGTAGCCGGCGGGCCGTTATCCGGCCGCCTGCCGAAAATCAGGTACGGGCCTATAGTCAGCACCGCACAAGCTGCTAATATCGCTATGCGCCCGTAAAATCGACGGATTTTTTTGCCCTCGAAAAAAGTTTTTTTGCTTTGCATCCGGTGGTTTGGTATAATGGTTTTACAGTGGGTCGGGGTTTTCCTCTCCCTCCTCTCTCCCTCCGCTCCCCGACCCACCTTTTTCTTGTGTAACGGGGAGCTACCTTCGTATGAGGATTGCGACGTAGGCGCCATCGTGGTCGAATCCGGCAGGCCCTGCTTTTCTGTAAGGGTCTTGTGCTGGAATCTCGGCGGAGGGGAGGATCAATGTCTCAGAGTCGAGTTCGAAGTCCGGGTTCCGGCGGAGGAAGTCGGCTACAAGCTCGTTGTTCTCGGCCTTTTGGATACTGCAGGTGCTGTAGCAGATCTTTCCTCGCGGCCCGGTCATTGACGCGGCTGTGGACAGTAGCTTGCTTTGCGTGATGGTGAGTTCTTGTATTGCAGTGGGATTGAGCCGGTAGCGGGCCTCGATACGTTTGGCAAGCACGCCGGTGTTTGAGCAGGGCGCATCGAGCAGGACCGCGTCGAAGGGGCCGAGCCCGCTGAATTTAGAATTCAGAATTTTGAATTTAGAAACTTCGAAAAGTTGTGCGTTTTCAAGGACGGTAACGCTTGCTATGCCGAGGCGGGTGATGTTTTGTTTGACTTTCTTCAATCGCTCGCTGTCGGCATCGGTGGCGGTGATTTCGGCGGAGCCGGCGGTGATTTCGGCCAATTGCGTTGTCTTAACACCGGGTGCGGCGCAGAGGTCAAGTATCTTCCAGCCAGGCTGAGGGTCGAGCATTTTGACGGCGAGTGAGGCGGCGAGGTCCTGGACTGTGAAAAGCCCTTCTGTAAAACCTGGGAGCTGCGTCACCGCCGCGGCTGATTTGATTCTTATCATGCTCGATACTCGATGTTCGATACTCGATACTCGATGCTCGATTCTCGATTCTCGGAGGATATCGGGAGGCACTGTTTCAAAGTCAACGTGTTGTTCGTGAAGCTTCTGCGCTAAATCGCCGGCAGTTGTCCTTAGAGGATTTGTTCTGATGTAGATGCTCGGGCGGCGGTTGGAAGCAAAGCAGATTTGCCGGGTTCTCTCGAAGCCGAATTCTCCGAGCCAATCGGCTATGAGCCATTTGGGCAGTGAAAAGGCGGCGCTTAGATAGTCGGCGGGGCGAATCTGCGGGTCGGGCACGATGGGAGTATCAAATTCACAGCCGGTGGCCAGGGTCTGGGGGAGAGTGGTTCTAACTGCGGCATCACAGAGCTGTGCCTGGCGGTTGGCTGTGTGCCGAGTGACATTTCGGAGGACGGCATTTACAAAGCCGACCTGCTTTTTGCCGAGCAACTCCTTGGCATTCTTCACCGCCTCATTGACGATTGAATAGCCGGGGGTTTCGGGCCGGTAGATAAGCTCGTAGGCGGCGATGCGGAGGATACTGAGCAGCCTGGGCGGGATTCTCTCGGTGGGGCGAGAGGAAAATGCAGCGATGACCGTATCGATGGCGGAGCGGTTTCTTATAGTGCCGAAGACTAAGTCGGTGGCTCGCTGTTTCTCGGAGGTCTGGTCGAGGAGGTTGTTGAGGATTGAGGCCGCGTAATCTCGCCTGGGGTCAAACCGACTGAGCACGTCAATTGCGAGGGTGCGTGCGGATTTGGATTTTCCGGGAGCCATATTCTATTGGTCGATTCTGACGAACATATCGCCCGGTCGGGTCTGTCGGCCGTTGACGAAGGCCTTGAAGTTCATAAGGGGCGAGCCTGCCGGCTTGATTTTGGTGATTTTCAGGGCGTTCGCGCCGCAGACTACGTTCAAATGCTCGTCGAGTGTTCCAGGGGGCAGGTCTGCGTTTGATGCTTCGACCTGTTGAGCCATCGCAATTGTGACTCGCGCGGATTTGCCGGTCTGCTTGGAGACATAGTTGGCCGAGGCGCCGGGCCAGGGCCAGAAGCCGCGTATCTTTCGCGCGAGTGTCTTGGCAGGCTCGGCGAAGTCGAGGAAGCCGTCGTTTTTTTTGAGCTTAGGCGCAAGGGTGGCCCTGGTATGGTCCTGCTCGGTATAGACCGCGGCGCCGGCAGCGATTTGGTCGAGCGTACTGAGCAGGATGGGTGCGGCGATTTGCGCCAGCCTGTCGTGGAGCTGGCCTGCTGTTTCGTCCGCTGCGATACCGGTTTGTGATTGTGCGAGGATTTGGCCGGCGTCCATCTTCTCTGCAAGGGCGATGATGCTGATGCCGGTTACGGTCTCTCCGTTGACTATGGCCCAGTTAATGGGCGCCGCGCCTCGGTATTTCGGGAGCAGCGAGGCGTGTACGTTTATGGCGCCTTTGGGCGGGAGGCCTGTCAGTTCGGGGCCGATTTTCTGGCCGAAGGCAATTACAACGATCACGTCCGGCTCATAGGCCGCTATCCCGTCGATGATCTGCGGCGAGTTTGCGTCGTCCGTTTCAACAAACGGGACGGAATTGGCGCTCGCCCAGTGCGCTACGGGCGTGGGCGTTGGCTTTCTGCCCCTGCCGGCCGGGTGCGGAGGCTGCGTGACGATGAAGCGGACGCCGTGATTCGACCGGCTCAGGGCATCAAGACATTGAAGACCGAATTGACCGCTGCCGAGATATACTATCTTCATTCCTTATCCTATGCGCAAATTGAGGTTTTTAGGCCGGTGCCAGCGGCTGATCGGAGGGTATCAGTCAAAGCATGATACGAGTTTTCGCTTGAAAAAATGCCTTTGAACTCCAAGTTTAATTCAGATTTTCCTTGATTTTGTCGAAACATGTGGTATAGTTTGTATGTAGATAGAATAGAATTACGATGAGAGGCTATCCAAAGGGTCCTGTCCCGCGGGTATGCCTCTCCTGTTTTTTACAGCCCAATTTATTTTTAAGCTTGTTAATTCCTACGATTTCCGGAGCGAACTTCCGGCCAACCTCTGGTCTGTCTGTAGCCATACCTGTTTCGGCTATCCTTCTTTGCCTGCTTCTTTGTCTTGTTCCGCAAGTTTCTTGAGCTGTCTTCTGTGCGCGATTTTTGCGACCTGGCCCATACGATTGACGATAGTGACCCCTTCGATATGGTCGTACTCGTGCTGGAGGGCCCTTGCATAAAGTCCTTCGGCCTGCTCGGTGAACCGGCTGCCTTCCAGGTCGGTGGCGGTGACTTCGCACTTTTTGTATCTTGGAATTTTTGTATAGATTCCGGGCACGGAGAGGCATCCTTCGTCCGTTGCGTCGAGGTCGCCGGTGGGTGTGACCGTTGGGTTTATATAGACCCTGACGTTATCTGCGGTTCCATCGAGCGATATGATAAAGAGCCTTAGCGCCACCCCGGCCTGAGGCGCCGCCAGACCGACGCCTTTGTTTTTGAGCATAATCTCGGTCATTTTGTCCACGAGGCGGCGGATGTTCTCATCGATTGCTTCAACCGGCTCGGCGCGCCCGGCCAGGACCCGGGCCGGATAGTGCGTGATTTTGCATTTGTCAGCGTCTATACGTCCCATCACATCAAACCTTCTCTAATTTCGCCCGTACTTTTTTCATAAGGTAACGAAATGATTTGTTCTTGCGATTGGCTGTCTCTCTGGAGAACTTCTTTAGAATCTCGATCATGAAATCTATCCTGATAGATTTCTCGGGGATCATTCTCTCGAATTGGTCTTTCGTAATATCGTTGGTATGCGAAAACTTCGAAAGACCGAGAGCCTTGCAGCTTTGGTCATCCAAGCCAGCAAGATACCAACTCTCTATTTCACGGGTCACTATGACGACATTAGCAGGATCGACCACTTTCTTGTAGTCTTTCTTAATATCATCCTTCTTAGCAGTTAGTGAACTTTAGCCATTTTAACATTAGCGATCGGCATTATTCACTTGTTTCAATGAATTTCATGCAACTCGACCTTTTTGGCACGAGTTGCGTTTATTTCTTAAGTCCTTGTAAATAAAGAGTTAGATACTTTCAATTTTGGCTAAACCCCACCAGTTATACAAGGGGATGTATTAATGTCCTTCAAGAAGAGGTAATCGGCCTTCATTGCCCGGATAGACCTGAGATAATTCTTCGTCCTTTCGGTCTTTTCTCTGGCATATCGCCAGGTTTGCACATAGTCGTAATGCTTTTCGAGTATCGGCCTTATCACTGCATCGACGAACCTCTCATCGTCAGGCCCCTCAACAAGTACATCCATGCGTTTGTACATGATTCATTACGCCCCCCACAGGTTTTGGACAAATATCTCGTCGAGACCCAATTCGTTTTCAAGGAATATTTTCACTTCGTGTTTTTGGGCTGGCCTGGATATAGCAGAGAAGCCCTCTTTGTCTCGGCAGACAAGCAACAGGTTTTCTATATCCGTGTGTTTCACAACCTCGGGGCTGTGCGTGGTGACAATAATTTGTTTGTCCTTCGCCGCATCTTTCATCATATCCATGACCCTGGAGATGAGGCGCGGGTGTATGTTCCTTTCAGGCTCCTCGATTATACTCAAACCTTTTTCTTCAAAATATAGAGCGATTAGCAAGGCACTAACGTTAACTGTCCCGTCGGAAATGAAAGATGCCGGGAAATACGCATTCGGGAAATAACTTTCTTGAAGTTTGAACAAGAGAGACCTATCAGCGAACTTGTCTGTGGACAAGTCCTCCACGAACGGCAGCAAATCTTTCATCAAATTCGAGAATTTCCTTTTCTTGGCTTTGTTCTCTACGATGCTTTTTAGAACCAGAGATAGGTTGCTCCCATCTTCTTCTAGTTCAGATTTGCCCGCTACCGGGACAGCTTTCTTTGACAGTTTTGGATCAAAATCATAAATGGCTATGTTGCTGAAGGCGTTTTCGACCGGTGGGAAGAAAAAGAAAGGTGCTTCCAGCAACAGGGTCCTGGGTTTTAATTTCTCACGAAGAAACGGAGGAAACAAATTTCTTGTACTTGCTTTTACCGCCGGTGGTCGTTTCAGCTTAAATTTTGGGGTCCCCCTTTCGTTTGTTATGATCAGCCCCCCATGACCAATAGTGTTGCCCTTTTGCCATTTTCCGTTCTTGGCGTTTTTCAACTGGCTGTACTCCGCTTGCAAATTCAAGGAGTCCTTGACAATCTCAAATTCTGCTATCTTGGGACCAAATCTCAACGAAAACTCGTAATCAGCCTGATTTATGCTGGCAATTACCGAATCTGACACCCGCAGCCCAAATCCACTGAAGTCCACTGAAATCTTCAGGGAGAGCGTCTGTGGCCGTTCGAGACCTATGTTCGTCAGATATTCCGAACCCTGCAGTGATATTGCATTGTCAAGGCCCAGATTGCTTATGTCGCGGATGAACCTGAATATTTGTACAAAGTTGGATTTTCCCGAAGCATTTGCGCCGATAACGACGTTAAACTGCCCAAGTTCAAGGTCAAGTTTCTTGAAACTCTTGAAGTTGGATACCTTTATTCTTTTGATCGCCATGAGCGGAACTCCTTCCAACGAGTCTGTCAGTGCACTCTCGCATCATCGTCCATACCAAGTTGTCGCCTGTCAAGTCTTGAAAATCGAACTCACATTGAGCCTCTGGCCTATCGGTCGTCGAATTCGTCGCCGTCGAATGTATTGCCGAGATAAGATTTTCTTACGGCCTCGTTGCGGACGATCTCGGCGGGCGAGCCGGTTCCTATGACTTTCCCGTGGTCAATAATATAGGCCTTATCGACGACCTCAAGGGTCCTTTCGACATTATGGTCGGTAATAAGCAGGCTGACGCCGGATGCGACGAGATGGCGGATTTGCTGCTGCAGGTCCTCGACGGCAATGGGGTCAACGCCGCTGAACGGCTCGTCGAGCAGAATCAGCGATGGGTCGGTTACCATAGCGCGGGCGATTTCGAGCTTTCTTCGCTCGCCGCCGGAGAGGAATCTGCCCTGGCTTCCGGCGACCTCGGTCAGTGCAAAGCGCTTGATAAGCATAGCGGCTCTCTGGTCTCGCTCGGCCCTGGTGATGGACATTGTCTCGAGAATGGCGCGGAGGTTGTCGCGGACGCTGAGCCGCTGGAAGATGCTTGGCTCCTGTGAGAGATAGCCGATGCCCAGGCGGGCGCGTTTGTACATAGGCAGCCTTGTGATGTCGCGGCCCTCGAAGATGACCGAGCCTTCGTTGGGGGCAATCATCCCCATAATCATCCTGAAGGCGGTGGTTTTCCCGGCTCCGTTTCTGCCGAGAAGGCCGACGATGCTCCTCTGGCCAATGGAGATTGACACATCGTTGACGACGGTTCGGCCGGAATACTTCTTCACCAGCCCGCGAGTTTCAAGAAGAGCCATATCCGCCATTTTCGTATATCGTACTGCACTTTTTCAATCGCGTTGAGAAAAGACCCTTTTCGGCGTTGGAGCTTCCAATCTGCCGGGTGGTATTATAGCAGCAGTGACAGGCAAGGCAAGCGGTCTTTTTTGGATTTGCCGCGGGTTTGGCGGCTGAAAAACGGTTTTCCGCGAGAGCGAATAAATGTTCTGGCATTTCCGCGGCATTTCTGCTATTTAGTAGTGCTCCGTGCAGGAAAATGAGCAGTTGGATGTGTTTAAGGAAGTGTATGTTTGCGGTTGTGAGTGATATACATTCGAACCTTGAGGCCCTGACGACGGTCCTGGCCGATATCGAGGAGCGGGGGATACGGACGATTTATTGCCTTGGCGACGTGGTCGGCTACGGCCCGAATCCAAGAGAGTGCCTTGATTTGATAATCGAGAAGAGCAAGTGGTGTGTTCTCGGGAATCACGACTATGCGGTTTTCTACGAGCCGACGAATTTCAACTACGGCGCCGAGCAGGCGAGTTTCTGGACGCGGGAGGTTCTTGAGGCGGAAAGAGACAAAGAGCTTGGCGACAGGCGATGGAGCTTTTTGGGCGAGCTGCCGATGCGGCGGACCCTCAAAACCAAATTGGGGGCGAGCACGGCTGTTATTGACTATGTTCACGCCTCGCCGCGGAAGCCCGTCAACGAGTACATTTTCCCCGACGACGTCTATACGAATCCGGCAAAGGTCCGCCTGCTTTTCGAGCGTATCGGGCATATATGCTTCGTTGGGCATACTCATATGCCAGGCGTTTTTCTTGATGAGCCGGACTTTTATCCGCCGGATGAGCTTGGCGGCAGCTATCCGATTGTCGATGACGAAAAGGCGATTATCAATATCGGGTCCGTCGGGCAGCCCAGGGACAAGGACAACCGGGCTTGCTACGTTTATGTGGATGAGAACCGGGTGCACTTTGTGAGGCTGGCGTACGATTTTGAGACGACTATGAGCAAAATATACGAGATCGACCAGCTTGATAACTTTCACGCCGACCGGCTGCGAGACGGAAGATGAAAAGGATTGATTATTTCCTATTTTATTATTGATTGTTGTCGCCGGGGCGGACTGTTTGCATTTTGACATGATGGGATGGATCGATAAAAGATGAGAACTCTTTTGATTTTGACGGTGGCGGGTTTTTGCCTCTTTTGTGGGTGGCTCGTCGTCGAGTCCGGGCTATTTGATGGTTTGGCGCATAGGTGCGGGCCGTGCACCCTGCTGGCGAAGACGCCGGGCGGCGAGGCAAGCGACGCAAACGACGCAAACGATACTCCTGTCGAGGAGGCTCCGAAGCTGAAAGCGGATGAGTCCATCAGTTTTGGTGCCGACGATACCACGCCGACTACTGTCATAATCGGGGCCAGGGACCCGAATACCGAAGACCCTGATGCGGGGTTCAAGTATCAGTTGGAATTGAGCTCCAAAGGGGCGGCCGTAAGAACGGTTACTTTCAGCGATGGAGACGGCAAAGGGTTCGACGACCGCGACCCCAAGAATCCCCGGCCATTGGTCGTCGTTTCGCCGATGAGGCGGGAGGACGGCAGGGAGATTCTGGCGATGGCCAATGCGAGTTTTGTGTTTGACGAGCACGGGCTGCAACTGCCTCTTGACCGGCTGCAATGGAAGAGCGGCGGCGTTGAGAATGCGCAGGACGGTTCACAGACAGCCCGCTTTGAGGCGATTATCAAGATTCGGGATACAAATGAGCCGGTGGTGAAGCTGACCAAGACGTATGAGGTCAGGCCGGGGAGCTACCTGCTGGGTTGTGATATAGTTGTTGAGAATCTCTCGGAAAAGCAGGAGAAGATGCACTTCAGCTTGAACGGTCCCGGCGGGCTGAGCAGAGAAGAGCTTAGGAACGACATGAGAAAGGTTGTGGCCGGGTTTGAGGAATCGGGGGGAGCGATTACGAGCGTCCGGCTGGATAAGAAGGGCCTGTACAAGGCGGGATTCGATATGAAAGCGAGGCGGCTGGAGAAACCAGGCGGCAATTTTCTCTGGGCCGCTTCGGTCAATAAGTACTTTGCGGCCATACTGGTTCCTCAGGCTGAGGATGGCAAGAGCTATTGCGAGTGGGTGACGGATAAAATCGGCGTGCTGTACAATCCTGACGGCGACAGCAAAGCTATTAGCGGCGATGAGAACTTGGGTGTGGACCTGACAATCGAGGCGCGGACCTTAGCTGCGAAGGGCCTGGCCGGCAGCTCGAACACGTATAGATTCCAACTGTATATCGGGCCTAAGGACAAAAGCTATTTCGATAAGAACGAGATGTATCGTAATTTGGGCTTCGTTCAGACGATAGATTTTATGGGCTGCTGCTGCCCGGCGAGCATCATAAAGCCGTTGGCGTTTGCGATATTGGCGATAATGAAGTGGATGTACGGCTTTTGGCCACACAACTACGGCATCGTCATTATCATATTGGTTTTCCTTGTTCGGCTCATCCTGCATCCGATCACCAAGAAGAGCCAGGTGTCGATGAGCAAGATGCAGAAGCTCGGCCCGAAGGTGGAGGAGATAAAGAAGAAATACGCCAATAACAAGACCGAGATGAACAAACAGATGATGGCGCTTTACAAGGGGCAGGGCGCTTCGCCGATAATGGGCTTTCTGCCGATGATGCTTCAGATGCCGATATGGATTGCGTTGTGGAGCGCGGTTTATGCGAGTATCGATTTGCGCGGCGCGAGGTTTCTGCCGTTCTGGATGACCGATTTGTCGATGCCGGATGCTTTGGTGAGTTTTCAAACGATAACCGTGCCTCTATTGGGCTGGAAGATTCAATCGCTGAACCTGCTTCCGATTTTGATGGGCGTTGCGTTCTACCTTCAGCAGAAATTGATGCCGTCGCAGGCGGGCGCTTCGGCGAATCCGCAGGCGGCCCAGCAGCAGAAAATGATGATGATTATGATGCCGCTGTTGTTCCCGC
>Ga0315287_10004215_pt1 | contig 13983 bp, 11 predicted proteins | sample YL17G11_0_MG_FD_205037 | JGI IMG/M metagenome (GOLD analysis project Ga0315287, IMG submission 205037) | Sediment microbial communities from Yellowstone Lake, YNP, Wyoming, USA - YL17G11_0 | ecosystem: Environmental > Aquatic > Freshwater > Lake > Sediment | place: USA: Wyoming | collected... | reverse complement strand
GTACCGAGATCGATTCTACCGATGACGTCGTCCAAGGCGAGGGAGTCGTGGTCCGCGAAAACCCGGCACGGCTTTCCAACCCCATGGACCCGGGCACTCGGAGTAGCAGCCCTCGCCTCATTTCGAGCTCGCGTGGGTTCGAACAGACGCCGATAGCTCCGGGGAAGTCTCTGGTTCCAGTAACTGGGCACCACTCGGCTAAAGCCCCGGTATCAGCACGCGTTCCGGCCACAACTACGCAGCCAGCCGCCCGACGGACTCGGCCCGTCGATTGCCGGATCAGGGTCCGGTATCCCGTTCAGTCCTTGATGAACGCGGCCGTGGTTGTAATGGGCCAGGATCAGGAGCAACGGCTGCCAGGGTTGCAGAAGAACTTCATATCTCTCCAAATACGGTGTGAAAAGACGCAGCATCCGGGATTGGCGGGTTCCTGTCAACCGTCTGAAGGGGGCTCGCGACGGCTTGGGCAAGAGCCGTCGATTCAGCCACTTGCAGGCCGGCTGAGTTTCTGTACCCTCCGCGGTCAAGGCGAAGCACAATTCTGGCGCGGAATTGGACCGCCCGGCCGCGGCTCAGTTCTCCTTCGTGCGAATCGGCGCGGTCCGCCAATCGTCGGCTGCGAGGCCGTTCAGGTCCCAGACCACGCGGCCGGCGCGGATGGTCAGTTCCCCCACCAACTTCTGCGAGCCGTTCATGCGCCTGCCACCTGCATCGAGGAAACCGAAATCGCCCTTGATCAGCCGCAGTACGGCGATATCCGCCGGGGCCCCCACGGACAGATGCCCAAGTTCTTCCTGGTGGACCTCGCGGGCGGGGTTCCACGTTGCACGTGCGACCACGTCTTCCAGTGACATCCCCAGGGCCACGAACTTCGACATCACGTTGAGTATGTCCTTCATGCCGGCGTTCATGCTGCTCACATGCAGGTCTGTGGAAATCGAATCGGGGACGAAACCCTGCCGCACCGCCGGGGCCGCCTGCCGCCACTGGAAGCTGCCGCCGCCATGGCCCACGTCGAAGATCACGCCGCGCTTGCGGGCTTCGAAGAGGTAAGGCAAGACCGTGCCCTCCGGGTCAAGCATGGGGACGGCCCCCAGGTAGAGATGGGTGTAGATATCCCCCGGCCGGAGGTGCTCCAGCACCAGCTGCTGGAACGGCCGTTCCTTGCGGAACTCGGCGAAGTCCACCATCACGGGCAGTTTGGCCAAGCGACCCGCATCCACTGCGCGATCCACGGCGATCCACTCGGGTCCGGCGTAGTGCGCGATCTTAATTCCCACGATGAGGCCAGGGTAGCGCGCGGCTTCCTCCGCGGTCCGCTCTGGCTCCATGTCGCTGGTGTCCTGTTCGGTGGTCTTGCCGCCCCCCATGCCCTTCCCCACAATGTTCAGAAATGCCAACACGCGCGTGCGCGAAGTATCGATGATCTGCTGTTTGAACTCGGCGAAATTGCGCCACCCCGCGCTGCCCGCGTCAACAACGGTGGTCACGCCGCTGCGGAACGTGAATCCGTCCGGGCGCACGCTGAGGGCGCCGGTGTATTCGGGTCCCATGGTGCCCGCGAACACGTGTGCGTGCATGTCCACCAGTCCAGGCGTTACGTAGAGCCCGGTGGCGTTCACCACCCGCTGCGCCTGATCGGCGGGGATGCTCTTGGCCACCGCCGCGATCTTGCCACCTGCGACGGCGACATCCATCACGCCGTTGATGCGGTTCTTGGAGTCCAGGACGTGCCCTCCCTTCAACAACAGTTCGTAGGGAGGCTGTGCGAAAGCCGAAAGTGCCACAAGGGCAAGGGGTGCGATTCGCTTCATGGCTGCCTCGAGTTGTACCGGAAGTAAACAGGCAGGGAGGCCTGCCCCACAGACTTCTATTTCACCGCGATCAGCGAGATCTGTTCAAGGGTCGGCCACTGCTCCCTGTCGTCGGGTTTGCGCTCCCTGGGAGATACTTGCTGGACGGTGGCCCGCACCGGCATGGGTTCCTTCACGTACATCGCGTAGATGCGGTTCATCTTGGGGAAGTCCTGCATGTCGTCCAGGTAGACGTTGGTGGAGATGACGTTGGCCATGCTCAGGCCCGCCTCTTCCAGGCCGTCGATGAGATTGCGCATGGTCATCCGCACCTGGTTTTCCACAGTCTCGGCATAGATGCCCAGGTTCGGCCCGGGAATGAAAGCCGATTTCGCCGAGCAGTAGAGCGTGTCGCCCGCGAACACACAGGGGCTTGCAGTGGGGCTGGGCGACATGTTCTTCGGCCGCACGGATTGGCGCGAAGCAAGGTCCATGGTGGCCACGCCGGTGAAAGCGATGGAGTAGCCGTTCGGCAGATGCGACACGCTGATGGTGGCACGCGCGGGGGTGTCCCCGAACTTGAAATACTTCGCGTAGACCGTATTCCACCCGCCGGGGCGGCTGCCGGCGAGATATGGATTCACGAACACGACGTGCTCGTACCCGATGCCTGCGGCCTTGAGAACCACGCCCAGACGATCCAGCGCCAGTTTCGCCCGCTGGTCCGGCTCCTCCGCCTCTTTCCCCGATATATCAAGCCCGTAGCAGTTGGAGATATACAGCTTATCTCCCGCGATCATAGCCTCGGGCGTGCTGTCGGCAGCCGTACCCGGCAGGCGAACGGCCTGTTTCATCGCCAGGTCGGTGACCGCCACCGCATTGATCTCCACGGGGTAGTCGAGCGGCAACCGGGCCACGCCCAGCATGGAGAGCGCCGGCCCGCCGTCCTTGAAGTACTCGCCCCAAACCTTGCGGACCTCGGCGTAGCCGGTGGAATCGGTCACCCATACGTGCGAGTAAACCACGTGATCCATCGTTAGACCGGCGGCGGTGACCACCGACTTGACGGCCTCCAGGCCCTGCCTGGCGTCTTTTGCACCCTGCCCGGAGACGTACAGCAGTTTGCCCACCACCAGCCCCGGGGAGAAGGGAAGGCCGGCCGGCGCGCCCGGCGGTCTGACGACCTTCACTTCAGCTGCGCCCAGCAGGCTGGACATAGCCAGCATCAGCAACATCGCAATGATTCTATGCGTCATTTTTTCCTCCCTAGTTTCAATACTCTCAAGGCATTGTCCCGGTATATCTTTGAGCGGGAGTGCGGGCGAAGCCTCCAAGTGCGCTCCTTTGGGCCTTCGACGTCTTTGAGACCTGGAGATGAAGTTCCCTTAACCTCACAAGGGCTCGAAGAATCTCGGCATACTGATGTCCACCCACCCCTGTACTGATTAATAACTCAGAACTCTGCCTGCACCTGCACCTTGCCCCGGGCCTGCGGCACCATGATTTCCGAATCGGGAGCCTGGACGGGCTTGCCGTTCACGAGGATGCGCTTGGGAGCCCGGCCGGCGGTGAACCGGAGCGGCGAGTCTGCGCTCGGGCCCTCCAGCGTCAGGTTAACGGCCGAAGCTGTGTCCCGGAAATCCAGCACGCGCACCGAGGCCTGCACAATCCCAAAACCGGTACGCGCCGCCTTGCGCAGCACCACGGTCCGGTCGGACACCACCCAGGCATCCAACTGGCGGTCGCCTTTGCGGTTCCACTCCTGGAAATCGGCCCCCACCAGGACCGCCGGGGTATCCGTGTGGAAGGACATGCGGGCTTTGCTCCTGGCCAGCAGTTCCACGGCCAGGCCGTCGGCCTGCTGCCGCACGGCGGGCATCCTCTTGGATACGTAAGTGAGGCGCGTCGCGTTGGACGGCAGCGGCCCCAGGGTCAGGGACAGCTTGTGGAGCCCCTTCGCGAGGTTGGGAAGGATCACCGTGTGATCGGAAAAGGCGAGGTGCGGCTGACCGTCGATCGTGACAGACTGGATCGGGTCGGCCGTGTTGTCGATGCGGATCCCCATGCCGCCGGTAAACTGCGCGATCTCCTCTTTTCGCAGCCCCGACATATCCAGTGTCAGATCGACGCGCGAATCGTCGGCCTGCCACGAATAGTCCCATTGCGCCAGGGCGAGCACCTTGTTGACGAGATCTTCAGGCTCCGGCGCGTAGATGGGCAGCGACGCCCACTTCGCGCGGACGGCTTCGTAGAGCGGCAGCAGGTAGGTGTTCTTGATGCGCGGTGGCCTGGGGACGGCGCCGGCAGGCAACGCACGCTGAGTCACCGGCATGGAGAAGATCCCGTAGTCGTGCCACATCTGGTTGTACACCACACCGCGGCCGACACCTTGAAACAGGTGATCGACAATGGCCTCCTGGTAGGAGGTGATCTGCGCCGTCGTATAGCTCCACTCGGGATCGTAGTACCACTGGTAGTCGGGTGACGGAACGTCCTCGAAAACCACGAAATTCTTTTCCGCGCCGGTGTACCAGGTCATGTTCCCGAATCCGATGGGCGTGTCCTGCTCGTACCCGTGGGTCATGCACATACGGAACAGCCGCGCCAGCTTGTCGTAGTAGAGATTGCTGATGGTGTCGCCCGGATTGATGAACCACTCGACTTTTCCCAGCGGCGTGCCCACCCGCGCCAGGTTGCTTTCGATTTCGGCGACGGAGTCTTCCAGTTCAACCTTCCACTGCTCCTCCGGCATGCCATTGCGGATGCGGTGGTTCTTGCTGTGGGTGCCGATCTGGCCGCCGACTTCCTCCAGCCGTTTGCCGAGCGGCGCGAGGGCCTCCCAACCAGCTTTTGTGGCGCCGCTCGAAACCCACGCGTAAACGGTCTGAACACCGGTCTGCTCGGCGGTCTCGGTGAGGAAGCGGAAGGTCTGTTGTTGATAGTCCAGTTTGGCGCTGAGGTCCGCATCCAGCCGTACAATGGCGGCCATGTTGGCGTTGACGAGTTGCGGGGCCGGGATAGGCCCGCGCAAACTGCCGTAGGTCGCCCACTGCAACCCGCGGATGGCAGTGTCGATCAGCTTGTTGGCGTAAAAGCCCTGGGGCGCCTCATTGCGGAAGATGGATGTCGCTCCGGCCAGAGTGGTGAGGTCGCTGAACAGCACCACGCGACTGGGGCCGCGGTTGGCCGCGGATAGAAACGGCCAGGACTGCTTGCCGTCTGTGCTGACCAGCAGCGTGCCCGTTTGCCCGGCGAATTGGATGATGTTCAATCCCGCGGCCATGAACTGGTTCATGTACTGGCCCGGGTCGAACTGGCGCACGATGAAGTGCCGGTTGTCCTTGACCGTCACGCGAAATCCCGTGTCGCCCTGGAGACCCGGATACTCGACGCCAAGCAGCGCATCAAGCGCCGCGTGGTCCCGCGGCTTGCCGTTCTCGTCCACCACCGCAAGTCTCCCGTCCACGATCACCCCGCCGCCGGCTTGCAGATAAGCGCCCAGGGCGGCTTCCAACCGCCGCGCCATCGCGTCCTCCACGGCGAAGCACTGCGCGAAAACCAGCGCACGGTAACGCCGGAGAGCCTTTGCGTCCGCGACGTCGCTCACGAAGACGGTGTCGTAGGGAAGACCTGCGAGGCTGGTGTTTCCGGCCCAGGCGTGACCCGACATCTGGGTCGTACCCCAGTCCTGTTTAAAGCTGTCGTGGCTGATGATAACAGCCACGCGGGGCTTCTCAAAGCGGCTGGGCAGGGGCGCAGCCACGGTCGCGACGGCTGCCAGAGATGCAACAAGGGGATAGAACTTCATCGTCTCAACTCCTGTCTCCAATGGAGCATAGCAGGCTTCTGGCTCTATTGCGCTTCCTTTGGTTTTCGTTTTGAGGCGGGAAGGTTGACGGTTACGACGTTGACCTGGCGGCCCAAGCCGAACTCATGTTCGCCCAGATTGGAGGACTCGGCAACGCAGACCGCAGCAAGATCGATCTCCGGGCGTTCCCATCGAGGATGCCGTCGTCGATTTCGAGGCCGCCGGGAAGCGGCGTTCCCGATGGCATGCGGGTTGACCGCCGGGGCAATCCTTTTGTGACCGGGCCGTTCGGCATCTGGGTTTGGGCCTCCAGCGGCAAGCACCTGGGCACCATCGTCCTTCCGGAAAACGCCGCGAACCTGGCCTGGGGCGATGCCGACCTGCGCACGCCCTACATTACGGCAACGTCCTCCGTGTACCGGCTGAAGACCAGAACGCGGGGCTTCGTTCCCTACATGCGCTGACTGAGATCACTGCGCCTGGTAGCAGCCGATGTCTATCCTGCCGCCCTTCACCCTGGGCGCGCCGGAGAGGTCCTCGGTGCCGGTCACCGCGGCGCCCGTGTTGCGGCCGGCGCCGCGCGCCGGAGAGCCCGTCCGTAACTGAAAGTCATTGGCTGCTGGATTGACGAACAACGGATCGGCGAAGAGGGAGTTGCGGTCGTTGCCGGTGGTCTCGACGTAGCCCTCGAAACTGGGGTAATCCTGATTGTCGAAATGCCACCCGGCTGTATTGATACCTCCCGGGAAATAGTAGACGTTGTGGTCCATGGTCACGGTGGGGGTATTCGGGTCCATGCGGCCCGACTTGCTGGTCATCACGCGCCCGTGCTTGCCGACGTAGATAATGTTGTTCTCGAAGACGTTGTTGCGCAAGTAGAACTGCATCATGAACTCGCCTGTTTCGGTGTCCCAGGTGTCGTTGTTGTAAAGCGTGTTGTTGGCGATGATGCAGTTCTCGGTGATGCCCCGCTTGGCGTCATAGCCCCCCACGGTAATGCCCGCCGTGTGGCAGTTATAGATCAGGTTATTGCGCGCCGTGATATGGCTGGTGGTCTTGCCGAAGTGCTCGCTTGCCAGCTCGATTCCGAAGTCCACGTCGTGCATGATGTTGCGCTCGATCAGCAGGCGGGTGCCGCCGTCCACGTAGATGCCGTCTGAGTTCACCTCGTCGCCGTAGGCGGGATTGCCCTTCGAGGTGATGTTGTATACCAGGTTTCCGCTGATCACGCCGTCGCGCGCGCGGTCGACCTCGGGATCCGGGGCGGTGCGCTCATGGCCAATGAGGTCGATACCGATGTTGTTGTTGTCATGTACAACATTGTGGGTGACGCGGAAACCTGCGACATTCCCATTCAGCACCAGCGATTCGCTCGAACCGGTTTTCAGGTGGTGCACCTCGTTGCCATCGATGAGTAGATCGCTTATGGGGGTGTTTGGGTCCGTGCCGTAGACCGCGATGCCGAAGCCGTTTCCGCCGCTGCCCGGCCGGTCCCGTCCCGTGAAGTTCTGCTCGATGTGATGGACGTTGTTCTTCAGGATCTCGATATGGCTGCCCGCGCCCGAGACGCGAATCCCGGCCGGCGTGCGGCGGCGGTCGTCGGTGCGGCAGTTGCGGACCTCGAGGCCCTGGATGCGCACGTAGCTCACGTTGTGCAGCGCCAGCAGCGCGGCGCCGCCGCGGGGGCCGCCTTCGGGCGGGGCCAGACAGGAGCCGTCGAGGACCGCCGTCTCGCCCGGCTGGCTGCGAAACGTGATGAACCCCTTCTCCGCGCTGCCTGAGACCTTCACTGCCAACTGCTGGCAATAGACGCCCTCGCGAATGTTCACGGTGGTTCCCGGAGTGGCGGCATCGGCGGCATGTTGCAGCGTCTTCCACGGTTTGGCCTTGGTCCCGGGGTTCGCATCGTCTCCGGTGGTGGATACGTAGACGGCCGGGGCGCGGAGCGCAGCCCCGGCGGCCAACACGAGGAATACGGCAGCCGGCGCGATAATGCGGTTCATGTTGACTCCTCCTGTTTGGACTCGTAGCAGCCGATATCGACTTTGCCGCCGCTTACCCCGGGAGCACTGTCAAAATCCTTGCCATCCATCCCGTTTGGGGCTATGACCGGATCCAGGGCGCATTCGCCAATCTTGGCCACAAGATCTCCGACTCAACCGTTGGTAACACCCTCAGAGAACGCGGCATCGAACCCGCGCCGGAAAGAAAACGACAGACCACATGGCATGCATTCCTGAAAGCCCATTGGGATGTTCTGGCCGCGATCGATTTCACCACCATCGAGGTCTGGACCAAGGGAGGGCTCGTTACCTTCTATCTGTTGTTTGTGCTGGAGCTCTCCACCCGTCGTGTGCAACTGGCCGGCATGCTGCGGTACTACTACCGCCGCGCTTCGTGATTCCCTTCCCGACTTCCATGAAGACTTCCGGCTGAACTCCTGCGGCATGTGTCTGGTCGAGGCATTTTCCAGCCCCGCCCTCCGGAACCCGACCAATCGGCAGCCACGACCTCCTCGCCGACATGCCGTTTGATGCAAACAAATTCGACCCGAAATCTGGTGGATTCCATCCCGGGACCAGCACGCACTGAAGCCTTTGCGGGCAATGCCCAGGGGATTGATATGTCAAAGTGCATCCCTCGACGCTCGATCACTGGTTCCCCATTGGATCCTGTTCGACAGGCTTCAACCAAGATTGGAACCCCAGGCTGACAGGGCCTTGCTTGGACGGACCGAATTTCCCTCGGATGGATTGTTCGGGAAGGACACGGATGCCCGGTCACCGATCTCACCCTCGCCTACCCAAGAGCCCAATCCTTGAGAGCAATCACGTGCCCGATGCCCAGGGCTTCACGGACATATTTTTCATCGGCAGTTATGTAGGTTCCGCGGTGCTTCAGGGCCACGCAGTGGTATGCCGCGTCATAGAAGGTCACACGGACCGTTCTCATGACACCGAGGATCATGCCGAACAGATCAGCCGCGCTCTCCTCTTCGAAATGATATCCAACGTAAATCGCAAGCAGCTCGCGGGCAAGATCGGGTTGCTTCATGCGGAGGATATTACCTACCTCGTAGGCCCAGAGGGACGGCAGGACGATTCGGTGTCGGCCTGAGATCCACAGGTGACGGAGGGCAAGGGCCCGCTCCCGATCTTCTTCACCGGCGGAATCAAGGCTCCACTTGAGCAGCACGGAAGCATCAGGGACGACCACGGGCACATTCACGGCCTGCTCCGATCCCGGCGCACAACCTTGACGATTTCCCCGGTCGAGATCATTTCTGTGCGGCCGCGGAGCCGATCCTGTTTTGCCGCCAGTTTTTGCCGCTTGATCCCCAACAGCTCCTTGCGCAAGGCTTCGTTGATGACTCGGCTGCGCATCCCGCTCGCCACCAGGCGGTCTAGGTCACCCTTGACATCCTCATCCAGCACAAAATTGACTTTAACCGCCATAATGGATCTCCCATGATGACATCATGTAAAGAATAACATGCTTTACCAGGCTTCCATAAGGTGGGGTTGCCAGACATTCGGTCCGGATTGAAATTGTTACAGGGTTCGGTTGCTAGCCTCCCGGCCCCTGAATGCTGTGCTGGTTTCGCTCGTTTCAACCCTGCTCGACAGCTTTGAATCGCGCCTCACACTCCAAGCTGAGATCCTCGCTCTCCGTCACCGGCTTAACATTCTCCAGCGGAAAGAAACCATCAGGAGGCTTAGCAAACGCATCATCGAACCGGGCGACGAATTGCGCTGTACAACCGGCAAGATCGCGTGCCGTGAGCGACTGGGCGTCATGCTGCGGTACTACCACCGCCGTGCGGTATGATTCCCCTCCTGATTTCCATGACGACTTCCGCCTGAACTCCTGCGGCACGCGTCTGGTCGAGACACTCTCCAGCCTCGCCTTCTGCAGGTCGACCAATCGGCAGCCACGACTTCCTCGCCGACACGCCGTTTGATGCAAACAAATTCGACCTAGAATCTGGCGGAATCCATCCCGGGGCCACCACGTCCTAGAGCCTTTGCGCGTCGGCTGAATTTTTTGACCATACGCCCAGGCTGCATCACGCTGCAGAGCTAACCACGGACTCCCAGCCCGGGAATACGAGCACAGCGGGGTGGCACTTGAGCGCATGCGCAAGGACCTTTGCTCGCTCAACCCCAAGACCGACACGATCGTTTTCAATCGCGGAGATTGTTGCTTGAGGGATACCCGTCATCTCGGCTAGCCTGTTCTGACTAAGCCCCTGAAGCTCGCGCACAATACGAACGGACTCACCCACCGAAACCTCAATACGCTTCCGCGCCGGACGAAACGCTTTCATTTCAAGGCCTCCGGTAGTCGTGCGGCGTCACGTGCACGACCTGAAACAATAACTGCTTTGGGAGCACGCGATAGATCACTCGCCACCGAAGCCCAAGACGCGATGATCGGTAGCCCTTCCACTCGCCCGACAGGGTTTCGTCGTGAAAGCCTTTGATCGCGCGCAAACCAGGCGGGCCGGAAATCACAGCAATGTCTTTCCACTTTTCGTATCGCTTGAGGATCTCGTCAGGTGCTGAACTGGCAAGTTGCTTATCGACACGACGGTGCTCCTCAATGCGCCACATGCCATATAATGGCTATACCATATATGACATGTCAAGGCCGAAAGCAGATTGATAGAGTGGCGGTCGCCGGGACTCAGGTATCCTCCGTCAAATTCCCGGCCGCGTTGATACAGTACAGTCGACTTTCTGTGCCTCGGGACCCGACTATCTGTCGCCAATAGTTCATCGTTCCGGTCTTCGTGCCCGTGAGATCGAAGGATTCTCACACCGAATCAGGGCTCATCGGGAACTCACCCGAAACTCAAAGTGAAGCCTGGAGACGAAGAAGAGCACATTCATCCGGCATCTCGAGTCCTTTCACCGGGAACTCATAACCACCGTGTTTTCAGTCCGGACGAGATATTTGGAAGGGATAGCGGTCCTATTTCAGAAAATCTCTCTCACCGGGCCAAATAAAATGATCTCGGATGAGGGGAACGGGCCGAAATGATAAAGGGACACAAGACGCGACGACGTCGCATTGATTCAGAAGCTGTGAGGACCGAAATGCCCACCTGGCAGATAACCCTTCTATTTGCGATGGCAGGCTGCGCGATTGTTTGCCTCTTAGGAATTTGCAGAGCTGTCGAAAAGTTAGTGAAAGGCGTTTTCTCTATTAGGGCCGAACTAACTAAGATGAACGCGAAACTAGAGAGTGTCGAGGCGGTAAAGGGAGATGATACCGAGCTCGAAGCTATTGAAGCTGCCGTTTCTGATTTCGAAAAGCTGAAGAGGATTGATTTAACGAGGCCGTAGGGGTGACAAGGGGAACTGGGTGTTCCGGCAGGAACCGCTAAGGTGAACCTGCCTTCGATATTCTCAGACTACCGCTGAGCGGAGAGCGGATTGCTACCTCTCGTTTCCGGGAATTCGGTCCGGATTGAAATTGTTTCACTTACAGGGTCCGGTCACTAGCCTCCAGGCCCGTGAACGGTGTGCCGGTTTCGCTCATTTCAACCCTGGTCGTCAGCTTTCGATCCCGCCTCGCCCTCCAGGCTGAGATCATCGCTCTGCGTCATCAGCTCAACGTCCTCCAAAGATCCACTGATGCGCGGAAACGACTGCGCACCTCAGACCGTGTTCTTTGGGTCTGCCTGTCGCGGCTTTGGCTTGATTGACGTTCAGCTCTCTTGATCGTCAAGCCGGAGACAGTGATGCGTTGGCATCGTCAGGGTTTTCGTATTTATCGGCGCTGGAAGATCCGTCACCCAGGCCGATTCAGCATCCCCACATTGGAAGCGTAGTTGAAGTACCGGAGGTTGGTGGGCTTCATCATCGTTACGAGCGACGCGCAGCCCGATCGCTCTTTTCTGTTCCCTGTCAGATGGGCATGCCCTGCGGATTGATATGCGAGGTGCGATCCTCGACGCTCAATCGCTGGTTCCCCATTGGATCCTGTCGGACAGGTTTCAACCAATATTGGAACCCTAGGCTGGCAGGGCCTCGCTTGCATGGACTGAATTCCCTTCGGATGGATTTTTCGGAAGGGACAGCTTGAATTTGCTGCCTCACGGAGTCATGGCGATACACAGGTCGTCCATTTACTCCAGCGTCCAGCCTTCACGGTACGACCGCCGAATGAACCGATCGGCCTCGGGGCAATTGCGGGCCTTCAGGTTCTCGGCATCCCACTGGAGCTTCTTGCCGGCGCGGAAGGCGACCGTGCCCAGCAGGTTGTGCTCGACCAGCGTGCCCGAGTAGTCGAAGTTGCAGAGCGTCGGCGCGCCGGTCTTGCACGCCTGGAGCCATTCCTGATGGTGGCCAAGCGACTTCGCGATCACAGGCTCCGGCGGCTTGAAGTCCTTGAACTTGGCCTCGGGCAACAAGATCCATTTGCTGTAGTCGGCCACCAAGATTCCTTTGTCGCCAATGAACATGACGCCCAAATGCCATTTCTTCAAATCAACGCCCTCGGGCGACTCAGGCCATTGCTTGCCGTCATACCAAGTGAGCTTGACCGGCGGCCGCTTACCATGGGCCGGGTGTTCCCATCGCACCTTCAGACAATCGGGATATGTCTCGGCACGCACCGGCAAGGGACCCTCGGCTTCGACCGTCGTGGGATACTTCAACTCCAGCGCCCAGAACGGCAGATCAATGATGTGGCTGCCCATATCTCCCAACGCTCCGTTGCCGAAATCCCACCAGTTCTGCCAGGACATTGATCGCTGTTCAAAGTAGCACGAATGATACGGCCGCCAAGGTGCCGGGCCCAGCCAGAGGTCCCAGTTCAGCTCTTTGGGAACCGGCTCTGTTTCGGCCGGCCGGCTGTGCGGACCTACGATGCCCTGCTCGACCCAAGCGTGCGCTTCGCGCACCGGCCCGATCGCACCCGATTGAATCAGTTCCACCACGCGGCGGTAGTTATCGCTGGCGTGAATCTGCGTGCCCATCTGGGTAGCCACCTTGGCTTGCTTGCAGGTCTCTCGCATCACACGGGCTTCGTAAACGCTGTGGGCCAGCGGCTTCTCGCAATACACATGCTTGCCACGTTTCATGGCCCAGACGCTGGCCAAGGCATGGGTGTGCTCGGTTGTGCTGACAATGACCGCGTCAATGTCTTTCTGGTCGAGCATCTTGCGCCAGTCGAGGTAGGTCCTGGCCTGCGGATATTTCTTGGCCGCCTCAGCCAGGAAGGTCTCGTTCACGTCGCACAGCGCGACGATGTTTTCGCTTGCAACCTCCGCCATATTGTCCGCCCCGCGGCTGTGCACCCCGATGATGCCGATGTTCAGCTTGTCGTTGGGCGAGCGCGTCCGGGCTAAGGCGCTTCTGCCGGCTACGAAGAAGCCCGATGCGGCCAAAGCGGAACCTTTGATAAACTCACGACGACTGGCATGTTGGCTCATCATTCTCTCCTCTGCTTGTCGGCAATAATCATGGACTATCATCAGGCAACGAAACGTCCGCGCCATGCGGACCCGACGAGCCTAACAAGCCCCGCTCGAAATCGCAAGGATGGTCGCCGCCGCAAAAGTGCCCATCGCAGCGACCCCAGGATCAACATGCATCTACAGCACCGATGCAAGCCACGTCTGTCTGCCATTCGAGGAGACTTTGCGCTTGCGCGCCGGCGACGGCTTCCCTACATGCTTGCCAACGCCGCGCCGGGGAGCTAATATCCAGCCAGAAAGGAGCAACCTATGACTCACTCCCGAACTGGAATGAAAGTTTTTGTGGCACTGGCGCTTTGCTTGATTGCGGGCACGGTCCGCGGGGGGGAACGGCAAGGCGAGTGGAATCCGCTGATGGACGGCAAGACGCTTGCCGGCTGGCATCCGGTGGGCGATGGCAAGTGGACGGTCGAGGACGGGGCCTTTGTCGGGCGGGCCAACAACGAGAAGCTGTACGGGTTGTTGGTCAGCGACAAGATGTTCCGGGACTTCACCGTGCGGTTCAAGTTCAAGTGCCTCTCGGGCGACAGCGGATTCTATATCCGCACGATCATCAAGGAACCGGAAGAGGCGAACGGGCTACAGGTGCAAGTCGGCCGAGTCAAGAGCGGTGTAGGCGGGATCTACGAGAGTTACGGGCGAGCCTGGATCAGCAAGCCGTCGGACGGACTCGAGGAGTCCTATACCAGGGATGACCAATGGAACGAGATGGTCATCGACGCGCACGGCGGAAACGTGGCGGTCCATGTGAACGGCATCAAGAGCGCCGAGTTGAAAGACGACCCCAGCCGGCCCGAAGGCCACTTCGCGCTGCAGATGCACTCGGGCACTGTGATGCACGTCCTGTTTAAAGACATCGAGATCAAGTAGGAATCACCATCATGCCGTTTGGCTCT
>Ga0315287_10004213_pt1 | contig 13985 bp, 14 predicted proteins | sample YL17G11_0_MG_FD_205037 | JGI IMG/M metagenome (GOLD analysis project Ga0315287, IMG submission 205037) | Sediment microbial communities from Yellowstone Lake, YNP, Wyoming, USA - YL17G11_0 | ecosystem: Environmental > Aquatic > Freshwater > Lake > Sediment | place: USA: Wyoming | collected... | reverse complement strand
ACGCGTGGATAACAAGACCACCGTCGTCGCCATCGACGACGAAGAGACCATGCTGCGGATCGTGAAGCGCTCGCTCGAGCCGGAAGGATACGTCGTCGAGACGTTCGGCAGTCCCGGTGAAGCGCTGCGACGGATCGAAAACGGACCCGCCGTGGAGATCGTCATCACCGATCTCAAGCTCCCGGAGATGGACGGCTTCGCGATCATCGAAAGGGTCCGCGCCGTAGACCGGGACATCATGGTTATCGTGATCACCGCGTTCTCGACCGTGGAGTCCGCGGTGAAGGCGGTCAAGGCGGGGGCCTACGATTTCATCCCCAAGCCCTTTGATCCGGAGCACCTGGCGCTCGTGGTGCGACGCGCGGTCGAGACGCGAGATCTGCGGATGGAGAATATCGGCCTCAGGAAGCGGCTCGCGGGCCACCCCGCGGCGGGCGAGATCGTGGGTGCGAGCCGCGCCATGAGGCAGGTCTTCGGCATGATCGAGAAAGTCAAGGACACCGACGGGACCGTCCTGATCATGGGTGAGAGCGGGGTCGGCAAGGAACTGGTCGCCCGCGCCATCCACAACAGGAGCCGGCTAGCCGGAAACGCCTTCATCGCGCTCAACTGTGGAGCGCTGCCTGACGATCTGCTCGAATCAGAGCTCTTCGGCTACGAAAAGGGCGCCTTCACCGGGGCAGTGAACAGGAAAGCCGGTCTTTTCGAAGCTGCCGACAAGGGGACGCTCTTTCTTGACGAGGTCAGCAGCATCAGTCCGATGATGCAGGTCAAGCTCCTGCGGGTCCTCCAGGAGCGCAGTTTCATGAGGCTAGGCGGCAAGGAGACGGTCACCGTGGATGTGCGGATCATCGCAGCCACGAACGAGGATCTGAAGGAGGCCATGGACCGGGGATCCTTCCGCAAGGACCTGTATTACCGCCTCAATGTGATCCCCATCGAGATACCGCCGCTGCGCGAGCGCCGCGACGACATCCCGCTGCTCCTCCGGCATTTCCTGAGCCGTTACGGCGAGAAGACGAGGAAGAAGATTGTCGGTATCAGCCGGGACGCCGAGGAGTTGCTCCTGAAGTATCGCTGGGAGGGGAACGTGCGGGAGCTCGAGAACATCATCGAGCGGGCGATCACGGTCACCGACGACGAGATCATCGGGATCGACGACCTGCCCGCGGAGGTCAAGGCCGACGTTCACCCGAACCCTGGAGAAGTCTCCCCTTACCAGCCGGCCATCTCCCTCTTCAACGTCGAACGACTACACATCGAAGCCGTGCTCAAGGCGACCAACAACAACAAGAGCAAGGCCGCGCGCATCCTCGAAATCGACTACAGCACGTTGCTCAGGAAGTTGAAAGCGATGAATATCACCCTGTAGCAAATCGCCACACTAGCGCATTTCGCCATAGCGTTATGCGTTGATTGCGATGGATTTCATTCCCGTGGAGGCTGCGGGGTCCTGTCGCTGCGGACCTCCACCGTGCTCCCTTCGGTCCGCCGGCGGAGACCTCCCATCCGCGCCACCCCTGCGCCTAAACAGTAATCAAACGCCGGGACTTTGGCGGCAGGTATGGTTTGTGCAATCACTCATCACCAGGGCAAGTTTGAATACCAGAATTTGTGAAGGGAGGTGGTGCGACCTTCCAGGAGTGTTACTCGTCATCAGGATTGTGAAGTCAACTTTCAGAAAAGGAGATGATCAGATGAAGAAAACCTTCCGCTACGGTGTTACCGCCCTTCTGGTGCTCGGTTTGAGCACCGCGGTCTCCGCCGCCGTGGCCAAGTGGATTTTCGTTCCGAACGCCGCCTCCAAGACCCTCTCGTTCATCGATCCGCAGAAGGACATGGTCATCGGGGATTGCGAAACCGGGGCGAACGGCTGGCTGGCCTGCCTGACACCCGACCTGAAAAAGATCTACGTCGGCGAGAACGGTGGGAATTCCGTGACGGTCATCGACGCCGTCGCGCACAAGACTCTGTCACATATCATGACCGGCAAGAACGTCAAGCACCCGCTCGTGACTCCGGACGGCAAGTATGTGCTTATCAACCACACCGGCGAGGTCAAGGCGGTCCTGCTGGACGCCAAGACCGACAAGGAGTTGAAGGTCTTCTCGGTCGACCCCGTCAACAAGGAGTACAAGGGGCCGATGATGATGCACTCGGCCTTCACCTGGGACAGCAAGTACGCCTTCGTTCAGAACTATGCCGATAAGAAGTCCTACGTCCTGAAGATCCCCTCGCTCGAGGTAGCCGCGACGATCGACGGCGACAGCCCAGCGCACTATTTCATCCCTACGCCCGACAACAAGCAGGTCTGGATCGTCTACGAGGGCAATGACGCAGCCAAGGTCAAACCGTCGATTTCGATTGTTGACCTTACAACCTTCGCCGAGACGAAGAAGATCGAGGTTCCCACGGCCGAGGGCGAAGTCATCGAGGGCCACCACGGGATCTTCACGCTCGACAGCAAGTACTTCTTCTTCTGCAACCGCGGCCCCGGACCGAAGTTCGGCGGGAGCACGGTGGCCGTCATCGACGTCGCTCAGCAGAAGATCGTGCGCACGCTCAAGGCCGCCAATGGCATCGGGCATCCCTACCTCACCCCGGACGGCAAGTACGTGGTGCTGACGCCCTATGGATCCAACGTCATCACCCTGGTCGATGCCACGACCGGCCTCAAGCTCAAGGATCTGGCCGTCGGCAACGGCAACCACATTGGACACATCGTCTTCAGCGCCGACGCCAAGAAGGCCTACGCCACGAACGCCTCCGACGGCGCGGTTTACGTGATCGACATGCAGACCCGCGAGGTCGTCAAGGGTATCCCCACGGGCGACAAGGCGGCGCAGATTATCAACACTTACACCAATCTCTTCGAAGTCCCCGGCGTCTATCAGCTGGGTCACAAGAACTAAGCGTCTATGTGGGGAGGCAGCGGGAAGCCGAGCCCGCTGCCTCCCCTCCTGCTGATTCACCTGAACTGATTCGCTCCCTGGCTCAACGAGCCGAGGATTCTGCTCATCGCACCCAGTTGTAGCGCCACCGCAACCAGCATGCCTACTACGACAGGCTTGGGCTTGATGCCCTTGAACACGCCGGCGTCTCAGTGCAATCAGATACCGCACACCGGCAGGGTGAATCGAAAGGTCGCGCCCTCCCCGGATGAGCTGGTCACCGCAATCTCGCCCCCATGCTCCTCGATGATCCTTTTCGCGATCGCCAGCCCGAGGCCCGAACCCTTTTCCCCACCCGTTGGTTTCACACTCGTTTTCGTGAAGGCCTTGAAGATAACCGGCAATTCATTCGGTGGAATCCCGGGGCCATGGTCGATCACGCTGGTGACGACATGCTCGCCCTCCAGTGCAACTGACACAGTGATGGCCGTGTCCGGGTGGGAGAACTTTACGGCGTTCATGATCAGGTTGTCGAGCACTTGTTCGATCCGGCCTTGATCGAACGACAGGGTCGGGATCGTGCCTCCTTCAAACGTTAGGGCAAGGTGTTTGCTCTCGGCGAGCCCGCCGTCCTTCAAACCTCAAGCCTTGCCCCCTCCACATAATTCGCAACGGAGCCATGATAGTGACTGATCCGGGAAAGTCGATAGCGGCAGTTTGAAACGTGGGGTTCCTGCAACTCTCAAGTCGCGATCTGCCCCCGCTCTCTGACCCTTGGGAAGGGACCAGGGTAAATCGCACAATACACGTCCACGTTATTCACCGAAGGATTGTGGGTCCTTCAATGACCGATGGGAATCAATCAGGGACAGGTGCGTTCGTAGCTGCACCGTCAATCAAGCGATGCTCCCAGTGATCCTTTCCCCCGCGCTTGACCTCGTACATCAGATTGTCGGCGAGGGCGGTTGCGATCTCCATGTCTGCCGGCGGACTCGTGAAGGAAATCACGCCGGTGCTGTAGCCAACACGCAAAAAGGCGCGGTCTACCTCGGCGTCAAGATCTTGCCGAAGGGGATCGCTCATTCCGCTAGGCCATCTTTGACGGCATCATGGAGCACATGAAGAATCAACGGAATATCTAGTCAAGGTATTGAACCTTCCCCTGGTGACAACTGTCGCAGTTCTTCCGGGATTCCTGTGTCCCGCCCAATGCATGAGTCTTGATGCCGCTGGCGACTTTCAGTCTGAGCAGATATCGTACCGGATTCGTTGCCGCCTTGCGATTTAATAACCGAGTCAGTTCACTCCAATAGGCCAGATCCTGCTGAATCGCAGGATCGTTTGGCTTTTGGTTGATATTTTTCGCTCCAACCCTCTTTGTGACCTCCTTATTGGACAGATTCTTCTTTATGCCAGTGTCGTAGATGGTGACCACAAGCTTGTCACTGGTTACGGGGGAATGGCAGGCAGTGCAGGCCAAGGCTTCGAAATGGGCAAATACATTCGGGAGCCACTTGCGGTGCTTGTTATGGGTGTTTTGATGACATCCGAGACAAGCTTCCATTAATGGCTTATCCAAGGAGGCCAAGTTGACTTCGTGGGAACGATGGCAGTCTGGACAGGCCGGAGCTTCGAGGTGACCGGTCGCACGCTTTTGTCCGTGCCCACTATCTGCATAGGCGGTGAAGACATCCTCATGACACCGCCGACAGGAGTTGCCGGACAGCCACTCGAAGTCCACCTTTGATTCCACTGCGTGATAGCCATGACAATCGATGCAAACCGGCGCGCTCGGATTTATCTTCTTTCGAAGCTGATAGTGCATAGTTCCCTGGACGAGCTGGTACTGACCGGAATGGCATTTTCTACAGATCGCGGCAATATTCTGTACCTGCTTCTGTCGGGTCCCGGTGCCCCACAGGGGGTGCGCTTGTTTTGAGTATCCGGGATGGCAATCGATGCAGTTGTGGTTCATGTCAACTTCTTTGCCCTGAGCCGCTTCCATAATCGTGATCTCGAATGTCTTCTTGCCATCCAGTGAGGTTTTCAACTTCTCCTTGTGGCAGGTGAGGCAGTAGCTACTTGTCCCAACCTCGCCCTTCCACATCCGGACAGGCATCATCTTGTGCGGAACGTGGCAGGATGTGCATCGAGGCGCGCCAACACGCGCGATGAGACGTTTGTGCAATGGGGTCTCTGGCTTTGCAGGTCTCCCATGGCAGTTCTTGCAGATTTCATTGCGGAGCGCGGCGTATTCGTTCCGACTTGCAAAGCGCTTTTCCCCCGGGTGGGTTTCCAGGGCGAGCTCGCCATGACAGCTTCGGCAGCCAAGTGCGCTGTGGGGGGAACTGGAATACACGCTCTCGTCGATGAAAAGAGAGATCTCCTCCCCATTCTCCATCTCCAAGATCATGCCCGAAGCGCCATGGCAATTAACTCAGGGTTTGTCTTCCTTCACGGATTCCCGGACACCCACGGACCTCCAGGGACCCACGGACCCCCAGGCCCCGGGTGGAAGAAGGAACGAGCCAAGAAGCACCAAAACAACGCTTGCGCACGGGATACGGATGCTTCTCACGGAAACCCCAGTAAATCCACAGGTTGTTGCACGTCAATCACCCATCCACGAGGGGAATGCGGAAGTCAGGTTAATCCATCGAGGCGAGAAGAGCCCTTAGCCCCCAGACAATGCCAAGCAGCAACAGGGCTGACGAGACGAGTATTTTGACATAACGTATCCAGTCTTTGATGCTAGCCGTAATACTGTTCACTTAGATTTAATAAGGCGAATATTGATGGTTGCCCGTTCGGTCACCGTTCTCGCTCTTGGACGCAAGGGATAGCCGCTCATTTTTCGTTTGAGCCCGCGCGGATTGCATCGAGATCGACTCGAGACGACTTTCTCGTCAAGGATTTCAGAAAGAACCGAGTCATGAAACGCTTTCCTGGACCGAGGGGGAAACAGAAACGAAATGGGCGAGTTTGCGGCGGACGACTCGAACAGCATGGAGAAATGAAAGCTGATCAGGGTCTGTCCCGGCTTTCAGCGCTGCTTCGTGCATCAGGCCACGGATAGCATAATGGGCCATCATCAAGCCGTAGAACTCTTGACGAACCAAGTCTGGGGTCTTGCTGCGCAACACCATTCTGGCGCCACGCAGGTGGGTTTTAAGCTCATCCAGAGCGGTCTCGATTTCCCAGCGCTCGTGGTAGAGCGCGGCAAGTTCAGCCGCCGGGGCTGCCTCGTGATCCAGAATCGTCGTAAGCAATCGGTAGATTGGCTCCGCGTCCGCAAGGCCTTCGAGTCGGTACTCGATGACACGAACGACAATACCGTTCTCGCGATGGCGCTGATCCTTGCTCGAAGCATAGATTCGGCTGCGGTAGGAACCGTCGGGCAGCCTCTGCTCGCATGGCAAAGCCAGATTCTTTTTGAGTCTCCAGAGCAGATCGGCTCCCGTCGTTCGTGCCAAGCCCCACAATTCGAATCCATAGAAACCCCGATCTGCCAAACACAACATTCCTGGGCGCAGGGCCGGCAGCACGTCTTTGGCCAGACTGATCTCTCCGGTTCTGGTCCCATCCATACGAGTTCCGAAGAGCACGTGGGTCCCGTTCTCCACCAAAGAGACAAACCGTATCTGGGGGAAAGCACTGCTCCCGCGGCTAGCAGAAGGTCGGCCGAAAACCCGCTCATTCTCTTGCTCATCGGCGATGTCCAGAGTGCTGCCATCCAGACTTACCAAACGCCAGTCACGATACCAGGCTCCTTTGGTCGATTCTGTGGCGATCGGACCAACAACTTTGTCGTGCAACTGCGCCACAGGCTTCCAGCCCAACCTCGTGCGCGCCTGAGATATCCCAGACTTGCCCGTCACCTTGACGCTCGCCCCCGGTCCCATGAGCCATCGGACGCCCTCCAGGAGACATCGCAGAACTTCGCGGTACGACGACTGCATGTACAGAGCCAAGGCAATGACGTAATAGACCACAACAGGAGCGGGCAACTCACGGACTCTCTGGCTCTTGCGGTCCGTTTCGCGGAGAACAGATTCAATAATCGCCACCGGAAAGGCCTTCGTCAGAACACCCAGGCTGATAAAGTCGGTGATTCTCGTACCACTAGGAAGTCCGGCCACCGTTCGAGCCATGTGCGATCCTCCTGTCTGGTTTCCCGACAGGATACCGCAATTAGGTACTTATGTGAACAGTATTGGGGCTAGCCGGGGTTCCGTCGGACGTTTGTCCGCCACAGAAGCGGATGTCAATGAACCTGGCCGCAATAAGGCTGATGACGCCAAGACCAAAGACCGCAAGCGGCAGAACCACCGGTATCTGAGGATAAGCGAGGGGGAAGGCGGCGGCGATCACCAGCACGCCATTGCCGAGCATCATCCAGTAAAGACGAAGGAAAAGGCCGAGAACCGAGTCAGTCGACTTGCCATCTGCCATGAGGCATCTCCAATGAACATTTCATTCATTGGATAGCGGCCCGACTATCCGATTCCCTGCAGCGGCGGAATGCTCGCTGCACCCATTCGAAAAATGATACGGCTTATTCAACAAAACAGCAAACACTACAGTAAGTGTTTGTGGCCCGTGTGCCCTGTCGTCCAGGAGCGGACCAGAATAAAAAGCAACCTGCAGGCGGGTGTGCGATCTATTTCATCCGTGCAATCCCGGCGGCGAGGTATACGAGATAGCCACCGACCAGCACGCCGCCCTCCCAGCGGTCGAGCACCATTCTCCGGCCGAGAAACACCACCGCGAACAGCAGCAGGTTCGCCCCGACCATGGCGGCCAAGTCCACGATGTTCTCGGCGTGGAACGGCAGGGGGCGCACGCTGGCGGTCACGCCGAGAACGAAGTAGATGTTGAAGATGTTCGAGCCGAGCACGTTTCCGAGAGCGAGGTCGGAGTTCCCCTTCCATGCGGCGACAGCGGAAGTGGCGAGCTCGGGGAGGGAGGTGCCGATCGCGACAACGGTGAGCCCGACGAGTGTTTCACTCATCCCGAAGGTCTGTGCGATCGCCACGGCGCCGTCGACGATCCACTTCCCCCCGAGGGCGAGGCCCGCGAGCCCGACGGCCACAAGAGCCAGCGCCCGGGCAAGGCTGAGACCGCGCTGCGGCGCAAGCTCCTCCATCCCCGCGACGCGCTGCGCGGTGCTCGCCGAATAATAGAGAAAGATCGAAAAGAACGAGAGCAGCAGCAGGCCGTCGGCGCGACCCACGACGCCCTGTGCGGCCTCGTCGAGGACGGCGTCGCCGGCGACGAACAGCAGCGCACAGGACGCCAGGAGACCGAAGGGCATCTCCCTCAAGATCGTCCCCCGCGAGACCACAAGCGGGCGAATCATGGCCGTCACGCCAAGGATCAGGAGCGTGTTCGCGATGTTGCTCCCGACGACGTTGCCGATCGCGATGTCCGGGCTGCCCCCGAGGGCGGCGATCAGCGTGACGAAGAGCTCGGGGGTCGTGGTGCCGAAGGCAACGACGGTCATCCCGATCGCGAAGTCCGAGACGTTGAACCGCCGCGCGATCGACGCGGCGCCATCGACCAGCAAGCTCGCTCCCTTCACGAGCGCAAAGAATCCAAGGAAGAAAAGCGGATAAGTCATTGAGTTATCTCAGAAACGACCGGCGTTGACGAGGAAGTGCACGCCTATGCTCGCAGCGTAGCCAAGGGCGATCACCGGCGCCCACTTCAGGTGCCCGACGAAGGTGTACTGCCCGCGGGCCTGACCCATCAGGCCGACGCCGGCCGCCGAGCCGATCGAAAGCAGGCTGCCGCCGACGCCGGCGGTCAGCGTGACCAGCAGCCACTGCCCCTCGGACATCTCCGGCCGCATCGAGAGCACGGCGAACATCACCGGGATGTTGTCCACGACTGCAGAGAGCAGCCCCACCAGGATGTTTGCCGTGCTCGCCCCGAGCCCGGTGTAGATCCCATGGGAAAGTAGAGTCAGGTAGCCGATGAAGCCCAGCCCGCCCACGCAGAGGATCACGCCGTAGAAAAAGAGCAGCGTGTCCCACTCGGCGCGGGCGATCCTCTGGAAGACGTCGAAGGGCGTGCTCTTTTGCAGCAGGTGGTCGCCGAGTTGTTCCTCAGCCTTTACCGGGTCGTACAGCACCGCGGGGTCCGCGTGCCCGCGGTGGGTTTGCTGCAGGTAGTAGCCGAAGAACTTCAGGAACGCCAGGCCCATCATCATCCCGGTCACGGGCGGCAGGTGCAGCACCTGGTGGAAGAGCACGGCGCAGGTAATCGTCAGCAGGAACAGCACCATGATGATCACGGCCCCGCGCTTCATTCCGACCTGCTCCTCGGCGGCCTCCGGCGCGCCCCGCGGCACGGAAAAGCTCATGATCGCCGCCGGCACCAGCCAGTTCACGAGCGCCGGGAGAAAGAGCGCGAAGAAACCCCAGAAACCAACGATCCCCTTCTGCCAGACCATCAGGGTCGTAATGTCGCCGAAAGGACTGAAGGCCCCGCCGGCATTCGCGGCGACGACCAGGTTGATGCAGCCGAGGAGGACGAACCGCGGTTCCGCCTTGCCGATGGCGAGGATCACAGCGCACATGAAGAGCGCGGTCGTGAGGTTGTCGGCGATCGGCGAGACGAAGAATGCGATGACGCCCGTAAGCCAGAAGATCCTCCGATACGAGAGCCCGAGGCTCACGAGGTGGCTGCGCAGCGCCTCGAAGACCCGGCGCTCGTCCAGTGCGTTGATGTAGGTCATCGCCACGAGCAGGAAGAGGAAGAGCTCGGCGAACTCCAGGATGTTGTGCCGGACCGCTGCATTCACCGCGTCCGAGAGGCCGCGCACGCTTCCGACCCAGGCAATCATCACCCAGATCAGCCCCGCCGCGAGCAGTACCGGCTTGGACTTGCGCAGGTGGGTGAACTCCTCGGCCATCACGGCGAGGTAGGCCAGCGCGAAGAGGGAGAGGGCGAGCCAGCCTACGGGATGTGCCGTCAAGTCGATCACAACGCCGGGGCTCGAAGACACGCGCATCCTCCCGCTTGCAGAAGGCGGCCCGACCTTCGCGACCTGTCGCGCCTCGATGGCGCGGCACCCTTGTTGAAGTAATTACCCTGGCAAGTATGCCCCGGCTGCGCATCGGGCGTCAAACTAGCTGCAGGATCTTTCGCGGTACTGGATCGCCTCCGCAACGTGGGCGAGCCCGATCTTCGTCTCACCACCCAGATCCGCGATCGTCCGCGCCACCTTGAGCACCCGGGCGTAGCCGCGCGCTGAGAGGCCCAGCGCGCGCATCGCCCCCTCCAGCAGGCGGGCGCAGCCATCGTCGTGCCGGCAATGCTCCCGGACTTCGCGCGCGCCCATCTGCGCATTGCAGTAGATCGCAGATCCCTTGAAGCGCTCGCGCTGCAATCTACGGGCTTCCTCTACTCTCGCTCTTACCGTTGCCGTCCCTTCCGCCACAGGCGTCGAGGTGATTTCTTCGTACGTGAGCGACGGCACCTCGACATGCAGGTCAATGCGATCGAGCAGCGGTCCAGAAATCCGTCCTCGATAGCGTTCCACTTCCCTGGGAGTGCATCTGCACGACCGTAGCCGGTCGCCCAGGTGGCCTCAGGCGCACCGTTGCGTTGCCTTTCTGCTGTTTTGAGCTGAAAGCAAAGAAACCCCTTCCATATCAACAACATGCTCCCTTATGGTCGATTGCGTACCACCTCAGGAAAAGGCGGTTTGAGTTGGGACTCCTCCAACAGGAGGTGGGGCAACGCATCCACACGACGGAGTGTTGCGTTTACCTTTGGGAGCGCGGAAAGGCAACTCCGACCTTCCCCTACTGGCCGAAGATCATCGAATTCCTCGGCTACAGCCCTTTTGACCCGGCGTGGTCGCGTGGGGAGAGGTTGACCTGGATCCGGAGGTACCTAGGGCTGAGCCAGGAGGCTATGGCCCGGCGCCTCCGGGTGGACCCGGGGACCTTGGCGAGGTGGGAGCAGGGGGAGAGGGAGCCAAAAGGGGAGCATCTTCGCAGGATAAGTAGCCTGCACCGGAATGCGCGGTGAGGGTACTTCATCCCCGTCAGATACCGCTCGCGGACGCGCCCCTCGGTGACTTCCTCGTTCGGTCCGCCCGCCAGCCGGAGCAGGTCGCCGCAAACGAGCCGAGTCAACTCCTCCCGGATGGCGACGCTCGACGAAATCCCCGCCCTCTCACTCATTGCCGATATATTTCCGATAATCGTCCGAGAAGCCAAGCGGGAACAAGATCAGCTACCCAATCCCAGGGCCTTGCCCACGAAGCGGTCACCTCGCTTCTCGGCCGCAACCAGGGCGCGGATTCTCTCCAGAACTTGCTCAGCACATCCCGCGTTCGTCGCCGCCTGCATCGTATGCCGATACGCATCCCGGACATCCAGATTGGTGATCTCGTAACCATAGCCCTCGGCGAGCCACCGCAGCGCCGCCAATCCTGCCTCGACGGCGAAACGGGGCTCCGTCACTGCCAGATCTCGCGCCGCCCGACTGAGTGTCCCCGGATCGCAGGGGCTGCTCGTGGCTAGCTCGATCGCCTCGCGGTAGAGCCCCACGGACTTGGCCGCGGCAAACCACTTCCCCTCTTCGCCGAGGGACGCGGCGACCAGGTCCCGCAGAAGATCCGTGGCCGCCTTGTGCGGGTACTTCGCGGCAAGGGCACGTAAGGTCGCCAGGTAGGTCGTGCGACGATTGGCCGCGATGGCGTAGCGTCGGTAAGCCTCATCGGCCATGCCGCACGAGAGGAGAATCTCTTCGCATGTTTCGGCGATCGCGGCGGGGCTGTCGTTCAACCCCCGGGAGTCCTCGGCGTACTGCAGGGCATCGGCCTTGCGTCCCATCGCGGACAGAGCGCGCACACCCCACTTGCGGAAAGGCCAGTACTTGTACGGGGCCAGATCGAGCAGCGCCAGGATCTCCTCGTTCCTGCCCGCCGCGAGCAATGCACTGAGGCAGGCAGAGGTACCGCTGTAGATGCCACGTAGCGAAGGGTCCGGGTGCCAGGACATGCGAACCAGGGGGACCATATCATCCGCCCAGCGCGATGCATTCTGTGGCGAAACGCACAACTCGCCCCAGAAATTCCCGAGGCTCTCGATGTAGGGAATCTGGTCGGCCTCGAAGGCAATCCAGAGACGCTCCAGCCACTTGGCGCGCAAAGCCTCGTCCGCAGGGACGCCGACGATGATGGGCACCAACTCCTCGATCGCGTGCCAGACCGCCGACCCGATGGCGCCCGAAGAGCTGTCAACTTGTTCGAGTGCCGGCGACAACCTCTCCAGTAGCAGCACGGCACCCTCCGCGCCCAGAAGCGGATCCTTCCGCGCCGCCTTCTTGATCTCGGATACAGCCTCCTTGATCCTCGCAATCGCCGGCTGCGAACGCCAGCCGAAAGCCCGCCGACGAAAGCGTGTGGCAAATGCCCACTGCTGCTTCGGAACCTTACTCAATGCGCTTCCTCGCGAAGCGGCGATAGCGTCATATTGAAAACCTGTCTTTCGGTTTGCAAAAAGGAGTCGGGCGCGCAACGCCGGCAAGTTCAGCGACGATCAGGAAACCGAGACCTCAAAATGACCATCTGATTCCTCCACGAAAACATCCTCCCACGGACGAACGTCTTCAGCGCCTCGATCCAACTGCCCTTTGTAGATGGTCATCCCGAGCCGACCATCGTCGCAGAGGAAGAGATCGACCTCCCAATCGTCCAATTGGATGCCATTAATCTCTTTGTCCTTTATCTTCCTCCGCCCCAGTGCCAGCATGGTTCCGCTCCTTTATGCCTCTTCCGTCGGCCGGATTCTCACCCGCGACAGGCCGGCGGTGACGATCGCGCCTTTCTGGAGTTCGGTGCCGTATCGTTCGAGGACTTCCCTGCAAACCGGACCCTGCTGCCCCGAACGGAGACCCACCAGACGCACAATCCCCGCGTGCGGGAGGCCGCGTACAATCGCCAACTCGCCGAAGTCTTTGTCGATAGTGACGAGGACCCTGCCCTCCGAACGAGCGCGCCCGAGAATTTGCTCATCCCCTGGATCGCTGTCCCACTCGACGGACCAGATGACATCATGCCCGTCCGCCTCGAGGGCCTGACGGGCGACGCCGGAAACGCAGGTATCGAGAAGAAGCTTCACGCCCCGACTTCGATGGAGAGCGGCTCTATACGCTCGTGTCCAACAAGCCGGTGAGCGTACTCCAGGCAGGCGCGAATGTCGTCACGCTCGAGCCAGGGATACCCCTCGAGGATGTTCTCCGAAGTATCGCCCGCGGCAAGCATCTCAAGGACATGTTCCACGGCAAGGCGATGTCCACGGACAATGGGTTTCCCCCCGAAGATCTTCGGGTTCACGGTGATCCTATCCAGCAGGTTGTCCTGTGCCATGCCGTCCATTCCTTTCCGGTGCCCGCAATCGTCGGCACTCGACGATCCACATCTTAGGCCCCGAACGACTAACTTTCAATCTTCGGTGCCCCACCAGACCCCGGCACCTCATCCCACGTCTTTCCCTGCAACAACTGCCCGGCGCGCAAGCTTCAACCAATTCAGCGAACGAAATTTCGCGCGTTGGATGCAGGTTGCATCTCCACTTGAATCAAACCATGTGACGCGGCTGCTCCCGGTACTGGATCGACTCGGCGATGTGGGTGATGCCGATCTTGGGTTCGCCCGCCAGATCCGCGATCGTCCGCGCGACTTTCAGCACCCGCGCATAGCCCCGAGCTGAAAGCCCGAGTGCGCGCATCGCCCCCTCCAGCAGGCGGGCGCCGCCTTCGTCGTGGCGACAGTGCTCGCGGACCTCGCGCGCGCCCATCTGTGCGTTGCAATAAATCGCGGCTCCCTTCAGGCGCTCGCGCTGCACGGCCCGGGCTCTTTCCACGCGTGCTCTCACGGGCGCCGTCCCCTCCCCCAGCGGCGCCGTGACAAGTTCATCGTACGACAGCGCCGGCACCTCGACGTGCAGATCGATGCGGTCGAGCAGCGGTCCGGAAATGCGCGAGCGGTACTCGTCCACATCGTGCGGCGTGCAGCGACAGGCATGCAGGCGGTCCCCTCGAAATCCGCACTTGCAGGGGTTCATCGCCGCCGCC
>Ga0315287_10004211_pt1 | contig 13988 bp, 10 predicted proteins | sample YL17G11_0_MG_FD_205037 | JGI IMG/M metagenome (GOLD analysis project Ga0315287, IMG submission 205037) | Sediment microbial communities from Yellowstone Lake, YNP, Wyoming, USA - YL17G11_0 | ecosystem: Environmental > Aquatic > Freshwater > Lake > Sediment | place: USA: Wyoming | collected... | reverse complement strand
GGTGAATGGCATAGACCGTCGTGTCGGGCGTGGCAAACGCCCAGAGCCAATGCAGGCGCCCGCCGACGCGCCACCCCGTTTCGTCGGGCGCGACCATCGGGCTCCCGCGGACCGTCGCACACAAATGGGTAGAGGTGGGCTGCGCCTGATCGGCCATATGATGCAGCGCGCGGACCATGGCGCCCCGCGTCACCGACAGCTCGCAGCGCTGCGCGAGGAACGTGGCGATCTTCCCGAACGACACGCCGAATTGCTTGTTGAGGGTGGCCGCCCACGCCAGGGCCACGGGCCCCAGTTGGACGGCCGCGGCGCCCAGCGCATCGGACGTCTGCCACGGATGGCGCCCCTGCACGCGACGGTGACACGCGGTGCATCGACCGATGTGGACGCGAAACCGCCGCACGACCGGGCGCACCGGCGGCAGGTCTTCTTGGTGCTGATCCGCCACGCGCGTTTCGTGGACCGACCCGCTGCAGTGCGGGCAGCCCGGCGGCAGCGGCGCGTCGTGGGTCTCGTCGATGTGCGCGGGCACGGGCCGTTGGCCGTGGCGTCCATGTGCGGCGCCGGCCTGGCGCCCCGGACGTTTCGGCCGTGCCCCCGGAGCGCCCTTCGAGAACGGCGCGGCCTGCCGAGCCCCGGCCCGGCGCGCGGTCTCCAATTCGTTCTTCAGGCGCTCATTCTCGCGGCGCAACCGATCGCGCTCACGCTCCACGCGAGCCAACTCCTCGCGCAGGCGCGCATTGTCCCGCTGCGCGCGGGTCAGTTCGTCGCGCAGGATACCGTCGGGCGGCGTGGATTGTTCGAAGCGATCGGGCACACTCCAGTTATGCCAGAACTGAAGAATTTGTACAAGTACGGAATTTTGGATCGGCTATCTGGAACCCGGTAGCCAATTACCTTCTATCCTATGAATGTCGCACAGCGGTGGGCGATGTGCAGCCGCCCCCCGCCGCTGGCAAAACGACGTCGCGAGTTGCTTCAAGCCTTGGACCGAACATTGGGCCCTCGTGTTCGCGCCATCCCGCTCGGCAGAAACGAACTGCGTGTCAAGTCGAGGCTGACCGATCATCCAAGCTCACCGAGATCTGTCTGGAGTCGCCCGGAGAGCTTGCCGAGATTGCTCGTCTCACACTCCCAAACCACAAGGACTCGCCATCCGTCCTTCTTAAGCAATCGACGAACTTGCTTGTCCCGTAGGCGGTTCTTCGCAAACTTGGCCTCCCAGAAGGCGAGGTTGCTCTTAGGGCTATACGCATACTTGCAGCCTCGGTGACGGTGCCAGAAGCAGCCATGGACGAAGAGGACAGTGCGGAGCCTCGGCAGCGCCAGATCCGGGCGACCCGGCAGGTCGACTCGATGGAGGCGAAACCTATAGCCCAGCTGGTGCACTATCGATCGCACGGCGCGCTCGGGAGCGGTGTCCCGCCCTTTGATCCGCCCCATGTTCCAGCTCCGCCGCTCCGGGGTCAGGCGGTCCATGACCCTTACACGACTCCAGCCTTCGACAGGACCTTCCACACGCACTCGGCGATCTGAAGGGCCAGCAATGGTGGCACTGCGTTCCCCACCTGCTTGTACTGCTCCGTACGTGGTCCGCAGAAGAAGTAGTTGTCGGGAAAGGTCTGAAGCCTCGCGGCCTCACGCACAGTAAGACTCCTGCATTGGGACGGGTCCGGATGAATGAAAGAGTGCCCGTCTTTGGCTATGTGGCTCGTCACCGTTGTGGAGGGCCTGTCCCACAGCTGCACGCGGAATCGGTCCTGGAAGTAGCCGTGGTGGTTGAGCGCTAGCTGCACGTTCTCGTGGGCTGGGAGCAGTTCCAGCGGAAAATCACGGAGCCGAGGCGAGACGTGTTTGTTCAGGGCGAAACTGGAAGCGTACAGGTACCGGAGCAAGTCACTGGGCATATGTTCCCGGCTCGAGTGGTTGCAGATGCCCGACAGCTTCGGATCCGTGAACCAGTCTTCCCGCCACTTCGCCAGGCAGTCGACACTGGGTATGAACTCGCCCCCCCGGTTGGCTTTCGGAATGGCGATACCAGCAATAGTCCGCGAGATTGTCTTTGCTACGCCAGCGCCTGCGATCCGACGCGCAGAGGCTGCCAGTCGAGAGTTTGTGGCCGCTCGAAATACATCAAGCCAGGCGTCATTCCCGTCTGCTCCGCGAGACAGGCCACTTCTCAGCTTCGGAAGTCCTGCCAGCACCTGACGGGCGGAGACCTCCTCCTGCGGCTTGAGCTGAGCATCAGCAGGCAGAACACTGATCCGCAGGTCATCTCGTATTCCAAGCAGAATGAGACGGTGGCGCGCCTGCGGGATTCCATGTTCCTCAGACTTGACGATGAAGCCCCGTCCCTCCCGGGCGGATGATCCGTGGGGGTGAAGTGCCACAACGTCGTACCAGTGGGCCCGGCTGCGAGACCCTCTCCCATGGACTGCCTTCCCCGGCGAGCGAAGATCCTCGAGGACACGCTCGAAGATCGCGCCATCCTCGAGGGTGGCAGACAACAACCCGGGTACATTCTCCATCACGAAGACCATGGGCCAATGATGGACGATGGTCCTGAGGTACTCCCGGTATAGGAACTGGCGGTGATCATCCTCCGCCCGGTATCCGACAACACCTTTGTTCCTGGACCGCCCAGCAACGGAATACGCCTGGCATGGCGGGCCGCCAATAAGCACGCATTCACTCTGTCGATGGAGCTGCCTGACGATGCGCTCCATCAGTGGCTGTCGCTCTGACAGGCCGATCTCGGCATGGAATGCCTCCGCCTGAGCCATCGCAGCTTCACTGGGGTGCTTGCTGTAGAGCTCCTGTCGGCTGATTCGCCCTGCCAGATGGTCGTAGTAGTGAACGGGAACGTCGCCGGCCTTGAACTGGCGAAAGAACGCCCGCAGTTCGAGTGTCTGGTGTGCCCAGGCATCCTTCTCGACCGAGATCGCGATTCTGAACGGATGGTCTCCCGAAGCGCGCCCAAACGCAGAGAAGCCCTCACCCAGCCCACCGGGACCGGCGAACAGATCAATGACTGGACAGCTTCTGTCCCTACGCGGTCGCATCATTCAACATACACCCGGGATTGCAGTAGATTGCCAAACGGGTCCTTGAACCCAGATCTACTTCACCTGCTACTCGAAGCCAGCCTCCTCGCACCTGCGCTTGACGGCCAAAGCACGAGACGCCTGCCAGTCGGCTGGGACCTTGCGGGGGCACGCGCAGGCGATCGTAAGCGCGGAGTCCTCGTCGGGCGATATCAGCCGCCTTGTTCGCGCGAAGGTTCGGACCCGCTGCCAGAACGGTCCGCCCAGCGTCACGACTTCGGTCACGTCAGCAAGGCCATCGGTCACGCGTTGATCTTCGCGCTGCTTTCTGTTGTCCGAGCGCGCATCGGCCTTCTCGATTAGGAACGCGTCCAGACCGGCAACAACCGGAACATCAGTATCAAGCGCCCGTTTTCGGCAGGCCTGCTGCTTCGCCCACTCGGAGATGTTCTGTCCGGCCTGCGGCGGCGACCACAGGACCTGTTTCATGATTTCAGCGATCTCCAGCACCTGGCGTTCCAGGACGTCGCCGGCAGCCTGCGCACTCCACACCCTCATGTAGTCGAGCCGGCCGCCGTCCGACTTCCTACGGGCCAGCTCCGCCAGCCGTGCGATCGCATAGGCTACGATTTGCGCCCGGTATCCTCTGCCGCTCTCATACCACTCCGCCTTCGATACGAGGGCTTCGGTAGCGCGGAAGAGAATCGTGCGGGCTGCCGCACCACGGTACCAGTCATCGCCGTACAGGCTCCGTTTGACCTCGTCCTCCCACTCCTCGGCTACAAGGTTGGCGAACGCGGTGAACGATTTCTCGGCGCCCTTGCAGGCGATGTCCGGCATCAGATCGAAACAGCTCTCGACTTTCGCCAGGTCCGTCTTGGTGATCACCTGGTGGCGGGGGTTTCGCCTGAGGAACTGCTCTCGCTTCGCCGCGGTGTTCAGGCTCGCCTGGTCGTTGAGATGCTGACCTCGCGCCCTCTCGTAGTACCAGTGAGTCTGCACCTGCGAACCGCCAATCGCCGGGGCCAGAATGCGCCTCGAGATCTCCTCCATTCTCAAGTGGAATGGGTGGTTCGCGAAGAAATCGCTCAACCGGACAGCATTCTGGGTATTCGCGTACCTCGAGATCTGCTGGACTAACTCACCGGCCAGTTCGGGCGCTACGACCGAGAGTTTCATCGGCACGAAGACCGACGAGAGAGAGAACTTGCCTTCGAGGCGGAGCGCCGCCAGCGAAGCCGTGGTCTGCGCGCCGTTGACGATCTGCAAGTCGCTCAAACCGGTCAGCAAATGAGTGTGTCCAAGGCCGTCGACCGCAGTCACGGCCGAGGCCGTCGTTGCGATCCCGTTGTTGTAGGCGAAGAAGCGAGCGGGCTCCTTCGCGAGCGTGGATGCGATTCCTTTGTTGACGTTGCCTCGACGCCCCAGAAAGGTCCGAACGTTGCCCTCCAGCAGGCGACTACCGTGGCGAAGGTAGATGTCCGCAAGAAACTCACCCGGGATGACCGCCAGGTACGCGTCGTAGTCGCCCACGCCGACAGCCGCGGGCAGTACGGCAAGGCCCCCGCCGGGCAGGGAAGTCAGGTCCACGAACAGATCGTCACGGGCGTTCCGAGCCTCGTGGATCCGCTGAAGCCGTGTGACATCCCAGATCTGGAACGTAACGGGGATATCGTCCGACGTTTCCTGGGGCGGAATCTCCCGCAGTCGCTCGCTCACCATGCGATCGGTGACGACGTGAACGCGTACGGCTGAGGGCCTCCCGGCAGTCTCCAACCGGCTGGCGAAAGCCCACAGGGGGCGACTCTCTTCAATGTTTCGCGTCAGCCACCCGTCCCGAGCCTGCTCGAACAAACCTATCAGGCGATTGAATCCCTGCTCGCGTGCCTCCGACAACGTGATTCTCGGTGGCATAACCGGCCAGAAATCACGAATCGCGATGAACAGGTGGAGGGACAGGTCCGCGTCATCGAGTGAGAAGGCGTCGAGCTCAAGACGACGACCGTGGTGCCCCTCGACTTTCTCCGCACAGATCTCTGCCTCGGGCGACTCGCCGGCTTCCCGCAGTCGCTCCAGCACTTCGAAGACGAACGCCTCGCGCAGGCCTGTAGCGTGCGTCTCGGCTCGGGACGCAGCAGCAGCAAGCAGGTCAGCCCGGAATTCGTCCTCGGTCACGCTTCATCTCGCCAGACTGTGCGGCATTGCCGGGGCAACACGATCGAGTAATCGGCGTCCTCGATGCCATCCGGCACCGACGCGCGTGTCAACCTGGGAAAACGAACATCAACGTCGTGCGCCTCGAAAGTGACCGGCCGCAGGGCGAAACTCTCGTGGGACGGATGGTCGTGCCAGCCCACGCATGCGAGCGCAGCGTCGAAAGCCACCACGGCATCCGAATCTTGCGCCAGTCTCGCTCTCAATCGGGAGACCAACAGCGGCACTGTGACCGCCCCCGGTGCCGAGGGCCCTGTCACCTCAGCTCTCACTACCATAAGTACGAGGGGATCCATGTGGGCATCGAGTTGAGCAAGACCGTTGATGCGGACTGAGCCCGCATCACGACCGATTGTCTTCACCTCGATTCGCGTACCAGAAGGGAGGAGGAAATCCTGAGGAGTCCCGTGGGGCCCAGTCCAAGCGGCGACAGCATCTCTGGGGGCCAGAGCCGGAAGCAACTCGGTCTCCATAATGAGTAGTTCCCCAATCAGTCCTCGAAGCACCGATTCCCCAAGGCCTGCGGCGTCACGCTCCAGAAGATTGCGCCATCTATCGATTCGGCCTATGACCGCCGCTGCCAATGCAGTCTCGCTGACGCCCGCGCGCGTGGAGGCGATGATGTCGCGGCACAGCGCTGCGAACACCGGCAGCAGTTGTGGTTCGTTCAGGACTATCCGGAGGGACCAGCGCCCATCCGTCCGGACTCCCTGGTCAATGCTGAGCGCTCGCAGGAGCCGTGCCTCGGCAGGCCGGGTTCCGCAGACCGCGACAAACCCAGGCCGGTCGGGAGATTCAAGGTCGGCATACAGGTCGAGTGGATGGGAAGCATCCACCCGGCGCTGGCGCGAACCTCCGGATGACGTGCGCAAGTCATTCCAGAGCTGCTCAATCGTCAGGATCGGTGTCATCCAAGTCATCCTCAGCGTCAGGATCGTCGGGCATCCACTCTTTCTGGGCCACTCGATTGAGCCGGTAGCGCACCAAGTTCCTTGATGCGTCGGGGTCCTTCGTTCCAGGGAAGTGCAGTCCAAGGGCTGGGAGCACCAAGTCGTCGCGATAGGCGACCTCTCGTTTGTCGGAGTCCACCTCGTATCCTCGCAGAAGATAAATGACGAGAAGTGGCCCCTTCATCACGCGGCGAAGCTCGTCCTCCGGAACGCCGCCAGCTTCGCGAAGCTGCTCCGCTGTGAGAGCATGGCGCAGATCTGAGCGACTGCCGACGCGTGCGCTCTTTCCCGACACGAGAAGAGATCCGCCGTGGCTGGGCTTCACCTTCCGCCAAGTCGCCCTGATGTCGACGTGAGGCAGCGTGGTCAACGACACTGGGAGGCCTAACCCGGCGACTGGCAGCGCCACGGTCCAGGCAGAGAGCAGAGGGCCGCGCCCACCTGCGTCACGCAGAAACGTCGCAATGCTGTCGCCCTGGAAGTCGAAGTTCAAAGGGTGAATGAGAAAGGCCTCGAGAAAATCAGCCACTCTCTCTGCCTGAACCCCGCGCCAGACCAAGGCACCTTCCGGCCTCGTCGGAGCCCCGAGCCTCTCCACAAGACGCTCCACCTGACCGAGGTTCTCTTCATTGCGCCTGCGGTCACTATGGAGCCGCGCCGATTCGATCATTCGCCCCATGAGCGAGATATCCCAGACTTCGTCGACATCCATGCCGGTGCTCATCTTATTGCGGGCGGTGATCAGCAGCACGGTGTCCGGATGCGTACGCACTCGAAGGCCGAACTCACGTGGCGTCGCCTTCATTCGCTTCATTCTTGCGAAGTCACGTTTCAGTTCCCCGGCAACACGCGTCACGTGCTTGTACCAGCCTTCTGCCTCCTCGGTCAGCCATACGCGGCAGAGGTCCAGATAGCCATCTCGATATCCGAACCATCGGCCCATTTGAAGGAGCGTGTCATACGCGCGAGGGTCGCGCCTGAAATAGCTGGTCGACAATCCCTCGAGCGTCAGCCCCCGCGACAGACTGTTGCCTCCCACCGCGATCACCCTGACACCCGGAGGCCTGTCGGTGACTCCGTAGTCGAGACTCGCGGCCCCGGTTCTCTGGTTCACGGCCTGAACTCGGACAGGTGCGATGGCGTCATGCAAGGCAGCTAGCACGTGCGGCCACCCTGCTCCGTAGGCGCTGTACTTCCTTTCAAAAAGCCCTGCCAACGCCTCGATCTCCGGAGATTGGCAGGCCGCCTGCTCCGGAGGGAGTGCACCATGCAGGCGGACAGACCTGCGGATGTCCTCCAGTGCGACATGCAGCGCGTCTGCGACGCGATCCTGAACTGCGGTGAACCGGGATACGTTTACCAGCATTGATCGGTGGATGGGCCCGCCGCGTCCGGGCACGTCGGCCGCGGCCCTGAGGTCCCGAATCGCACACGCAAGCAGAAACGACCGAAGTGCTGCCAGAAGGGAGTCAGGCAACGCACCTGGCTCAAAGTCCTTGCCATGTTTCTCTGGCAGCCAGTCTTCACCGTCGGTGATCGTCCTGACAGAGGTGATCGCCGCCGGTTGACCCTCGGGGGCCTCGCCCGGGAATAGCATGTTCATCCCGACATAGTTGGTCGGCTGCTCGAGGACATGGATGAAGTCACGCGGAAACAGGTCGTCTCCCAACATCTCGGCTGTCGAAGACGGATCGATGAAGATGTTGGCGAACGGCGTGGCCGTGAAGCCGATGTAGCTCGACCTTCGGAAGAGAGAGAGCAGGTCCCGAATAGCCCGGTTGATGGCGGTCGTCTCCTCCGGGTTCTGGCGCGTGTTGATGGAGGCATTGTCGGCCTCGTCGTCGATCATCAGAAGGGGAAGGTCGATCTTTCCATCGCGATCGGCGTTCCGCGCGCGGAGCCAGCCTGACAGCCGCTCGAGCACCCCTTTGTTCTTCTTGGTGACGACCAGCACGGGCTCCTTGATCGACTCGAGTGAGATGTTGAGAGCCGACGCGGCGTTTTTTCGGAAGTCGCGGTCTCGGGAGGTGAACACCACGCCGTCTCGCCGGCCGTCAATGAGCCCAACCCCGACATGCCGCTTGTGGCGCGCTTGCGCACCGAGGTAGTCACGACTGTCGAAGCCAATGAAGGCGTGGTCCAGACGTTCCTGTGTCTGCCTGCGGACGTTTTCCAGTGTGCCCGTCAGCAGGATGATCATCCTGTAGTCGGCGTCGGCGGCCTTGCAGACAAGGCCAGCGTAGGATGCAGTCTTTCCCGACTGGACGTCGCCCATCACCAGGCCGCGGCGTTGCCATGGGGCCTTCTCGGCCGGGTTGCCTAACAGATCAAGCAGTTCATCGTTCGAACGGTCGAGAGTAGCTGCAACGAGCGGCGACCAGCCCAGTCCGAGAAGCAATTCGCGGTAGCGGTTCCAGTAGAAGGGTTCGATCGCCCCGCGCCGGGCATCAAGCCATGGGGCATGGTCGTCCTCTGACGTGATGGTCTGTCCCATGTCCATTCGGATCGCGAAGCGGGAATGGAGGAGTCTGCGCGCTATTGCCACGGTCTCTGCTGCGGCGCCGAACGCCGACGACATGCGGTCCAGGACCTCGTCGATCTCCGCTTCCGTCGGTGGGGGATCCAGACGGAGCAGTTGCGTGGACGCGGCGGCAAGTGCTTCAGACGTGGTGGTGCTCATGTGCGAATGGCCTCAGCGATCCGCCTTGCACTCTCGGGATCGCGGCTGAACGGGTCGGTTGACGGGAGGCGGTCCAGAATACGCTGCACGCAATCCGGCTGGTCGCGGAAGGCAGCGATCATCCTGCGGGCAAGTGCCTCAAGTTCGTCGCGATCCATTCCTGAACTGTCCGCCACCGGCAGGTCGTTACTGATATGGAGGTGTATGTCATGGATCGGCAGCAGTTCCTCCAGGAGGCGCAGCAACTGCTCGATATCCTTATCAGGATGCCCCGGCCCGGTCATTGCGGCGACGATAGGATGCTCCCGGTTCACCCTCCAGGTTGCTGCGCCGTCGCGGGCGTCCTGACGGGCCCAAAGCGGGATGCGGTCCGCGTCCTGCTGCTGGGTGCCCTTGTGGGTATACACACGACGGCTTCGAATCGTGACCGCTCCGACAATCCGCTTGAGCTCCGGCCGCAGGGCCGCAGGTGGCTCAGCGATGGTCTTTCTGATGTCCACCTTCCAAAGATGGTCAAGTTCGACCGGGACATCGACGCGCACGCGTGCCAACCGGATCAGTTCGTCGGACGGGACGATCCGGAACCAGCCGCCCGGCACGACCAGCCTTCCACCTCGATAGACATAGAAGCCATGGCCGGTCTTGAGGCTCTCCCTCCCGCCGGCACGGTCCAGTTCCCCCGGTTTTAGCCGAGAAGGGAACGGCAGCACGAACGGTGAGACCGTGACCGCATGCCCATCCACCATGAAGCTCTCCCCGTGGAGTGTCTGGCCACGCGCATGCCCCTCCAGGAACGGGTCGAGCCGCGGCAGGGGCCTATCGTTGACTGTGATGTCAAATGCCCCTGCCACCTCGCCAGCGAGAAACCGATGGAAGACCATTGCGAGGTGATTGGCGACCTCGTCCATGCTGATCTCCAGGGCACGGCGCGGATCAGCCCCGCCACTCGCGACCAGCCGATCCAGGTTCTGCCACATCACGGCAGTTCCATGTCCCTTGGCGCCCAACAGATCCAGGATGTCCGCTGGCACAGTTGATGCGTCTGGTCTGCTGAGCCACCACGCGCCGCGGCGCTCGCATTCGTCGAGGTCCCAGACCGCGACGGAGAGCATCCCGTGACGGCGGGATGCAACAGTCAGTCTCCGACACTGCGACAGGGAGGCCGTCTTGAGGCCGAGACCGAACCGACCAAGGTCGCTTCCCAGGCTTGCCACGCGCGGATCGCGACTGCCGAAGCGCATCGCGGCGACAAGGGTCGCCTCGTCCATACCTTCGCCATCGTCTACAACCGCAACGAGAGGTTCTGGCGCGCCGGTGAATCGGATCGCTACATTGCGGGCAGCGGCGGCGATGCTATTGTCTACGAGATCCGCGACGGCCGCGGGTGTCGTGTACCCGACGGCCCTGAGAGACTGCATCAGCATGGGAGCGACAGGCGGCAACTCGATCCCGTTTGGCGGCAGTTGATCCAAGCACACCTCGCTGACTTGACGCTTCTTCCAGGCGCCTGCTGGCGGCAATGGTATCCGATCTTTCCTGGACGGGCCCAACCTAGGGCAGTCCGCCACCGTCTGGGCCCTCGAGGGCGCCATTCGCGCTGCTCCAACCGGGAGCGCTGTCGCGCGCGCCTAGCGTTCTCAGACATTCCCAAGGCTCATCTCGACGATTTCGAACTGCGGCGACACCGGTCCATAAGTGCGGCGAAACGGCGGGGGCCTCACCTGCAGGAGTTCCTCGGCGATTGGGCGGCCGAAGGGATCACAGCCGACTCCTTCGGCCAGTGCCATTCGCACCGCCGGCAGCAAGGGGCAGAGGCGGCCACGTTCCGCCGCCAGAACTCAGCCCTGAGCCGCATGTTCCAGACCGACGTTCGGCGAGGGCTCCGGAAGTGGAACATTGTGCGAATTCGCCTTCTTGCGACATCACCTTGTGCTTCGCTGCCCGCGGGTGCTAGCCTGTTTGCCACTGCGCAGCTTGCCATCGGCAATCGGAAGTCGACGGCCCCGGAAGCGTCGTACGCATGAGTCCATTAGCGCCCTCGATCGCCTGCCGCGTGCTTTCGCTTGACGGTGGAGGAGCCAAGGGCTTTTACACCCTTGGCGTCCTCGAAGAACTCGAAGCGCTGCTCGGCGGTCAGCCCATGTGGCAGAAGTTCGATCTGATCTTCGGGACCAGCACCGGGGCCATCATCGCTGCGCTCCTCGCGCTCGGGCGTTCAACGGCCGACATCCACTGTCTCTACAAGGAGCACGTTCCGACCGTGATGCAGCCCAAGAGCGCGAAGGCGAAATCCGCAGCGCTTGAGAAGCTGTCGAAAGTGATCTTTCCGACCGAGACGTTCAAGGATGTGAAGACGGGAATCGGCATCGTGGCGACCCGCTGGGATTTTGAGCGGCCGATGATTTTCAAGGGCTCGGTGAAGCAGGCCCACGGTCAGACCCACAGCTTCGTCCCCGGCTTCGGTTTCACCATCGCAGACGCGGTGCGCGCATCATGCTCCGCATATCCATATTTCGAGAGGCCGATTCTGACGACCGACAAGGGCGAACGCGTGGAGCTGTTCGATGGCGGATACTCGGCTAACAACCCTACGCTCTTCGCGATCGCCGATGCCATCATGGCATTGAATCACCCGCCGGTGTCGGTACGGGTCGTCAGTGTGGGCGTTGGCGTGTATCCTGAACCTCGGCGCCTGGCGGCAAGGCTGAGGGCGCTCCTGGCCAGATCGGTCATCGACGTTCAGCTTGTTCAAAAGACTCTGAACGTAAACACGACGTCGATGGAGCAGCTGACGAACATCTTCTTCAAGAACGAGATTCCGATCGTTCGCATCAACGACACGTTTCACCAGCCAGAGATGGCGACGGACTTTCTGGAATCCGACGTGACGAAGCTCAACACGCTCTACCAGCGCGGCCGACAGTCCTTCGCGAAGCACGAAGCGGAAATCAAAACACTGCTGAACATCGCGTAGCCATGTCGATTCCCGAGAGCCAGCTCGATACGTGGTCAGCACAGGGTGCGGTCGCAGGGTCGCGCGACACCTACGACGTCGTTCGGCGCGCCCTCGAGGCTGGAGGCTATAACAACAGCACGCCGAGGATCTTTCTGCAAGGCTCATACGGTAACGACACGAACGTGTGGTCCGAAAGCGACGTCGACGTCGTAATCACGACCGAAGAGTTCTTCTACTACGACACGAGCGAGCTGACGCCGCAAGACCTGGCGATCTTTCAATCTGTATTTTCAGGCGGGCCGTCCAGCTACACGTACTCGAATTTCAAAGGCGACGTGACGAAAGCGCTGACGGAATGCTTCGGGCAGTCAGCCGTGATGCCCGGCAAGAGGGCGATCGCCATTGCGGCGGACGGGGAGCGCCGAAGGGCCGACGTCATCGTGGCCGCCCTCTATCGGCGATACCATTCGTTCCCATCTCTGGACGGCGCAACGAAGACCGAGGGCATCTGCTTTTACACATCCGACTGGACGCAGATCGTCAACTACCCTCAGCAGCACTCGGCCAACTGCACGACGAAGCACCAGGGTACGTACGGCTGGTTCAAACCGTCGGTCCGCATTCTGAAGAACATGCGCCGACGCCTGGTCGAAAACGGCAGTATCGACAAGGTGACCGCGCCCTCGTATTTCCTCGAGGGTTTGCTCTACAACCTTCCAGGCACGTACTTCGGCAGCAGCTACCAGAGCACTATCGGGAACGCCCTCGATTGGTTGAACGGACTGACCCCGAACGAAACCTCTAAGCTCGTTTGCGCCAATGAGATGTTCTACCTGGTGAGGGACTACAACGTCACCTGGGCACCGGCCAACTACGCGAAGTTCCTTACTGCCGCAACCGAACTGTGGCAGAACTAGTGACCGGCATACTCGCTTATGGTGGTGTCGTAGTGGCTGATGGTCGCGAGAGCATGCATCCTCTCATCACTTCGGTCTCGGATTCTGAGCTTTGCCTGCCGGTAAGCGCCTGTCGGCGACGGATCGCGCATCGTAAACGATGCGGCAGTTGAAGTCACGAGCCGTGCGCAAGAATGCCGCGACCGGGAGCGAAAAGAGGGAGTGTCGCCGTCGGGCGCGGCGCTGGATGTAGTGGCTACGTCGTGGTAGTCCCGAGTAGTCGCCAAGGGTCTACCGATCCGCGGCACGCCGTTCACACGCGCCCGTTGACGAACGATCTGACAAGTTCTTCATAGAGCCCGCTGAAGAGATCATAGCACGGCTTGCGTCCCGCCTGGCTCCGCCCAGGGCCCCCACGCGCTGCCAGAGGACCGGCGACGGTGTCCGCTTTCTCGACTCCCACTGGTAGATGACAACCTTGCCGGCGGCCCCGATCTGTTCCGCCAGCTGTGCCTGCGTGAGCCGGAGTTCGCGCCGGACTCGCAGTAGTTGCTGAGCCCAATCTGACGGCACACAAGTGCGTTCAGGAGGCCGTGGCTTCGGCGCGAACCTAGAGTACGACTGTCTGTAGTACCGCTCCATGAACGTGCGACCAGCCGCCATCGTTGACCTCGGAACCGGATTCCGAAATACCACCTGATTCTCGTACGTCACCTGGAGGCGCCCAGTTCGAGCGGCATCTCGCAAGGTGCGAACGTGGACGCCGAGTTCGCTGGCGAGTTCCTGAAGCGACCAGAGCCGACACGGGTCGTTGACTGCGGCGAATTCTCGGGCTTTGTCCAACCACGCGCCCGGCAAGGCGCGCCGGCCCGAGTCCCACGTCCGGTACGTTTCCGCCGAAACGCCGAGCAACGCGGCGAACTGCGGTTGCGAAAGCTGAAGCCGCATCCGAAGGCCGCGGATCTCGCTTGAGCCAGAGGTTGGCGGGTTTCGAGTCATCGTGCGTCATCACGATTACCTCGATTCCGGAAAGAAAAGCCACGGAGTATTTCAGTGAGCCGGAGGGTGAGCGGTCGGGGCGGCGCGCCGGCGGCGGCGCCGGGGCTGAAGCCCCGGCCTACATCGGAGGAATGTGGCCTGAATTGGCGCGCCCGCCGCGACTCGAACGCGGGACCCCCGGCTTAGAAGGCCGGTGCTCTATCCGGCTGAGCTACGGGCGCTCGAACTGAGCTGCCCGGACATTGTACG
>Ga0315287_10004210_pt1 | contig 13993 bp, 13 predicted proteins | sample YL17G11_0_MG_FD_205037 | JGI IMG/M metagenome (GOLD analysis project Ga0315287, IMG submission 205037) | Sediment microbial communities from Yellowstone Lake, YNP, Wyoming, USA - YL17G11_0 | ecosystem: Environmental > Aquatic > Freshwater > Lake > Sediment | place: USA: Wyoming | collected... | reverse complement strand
TCTTAAAGTTAATCCCGCCCAACGCTTCGATCTCCGCGCTGGGGAATATTTACCCGCACCTGTGCCAGCGGGAAAAGATCTGGCTTTTTCCCAAGAACTGGGAAAAGGCTGACTATATCATCATGGTCCGCCTCGATCCCACCTGGCCGGTTGACGGCGACTACGGTCCCGCCCTGCAAAAGCTGATGAAGGAAAAGAATTACGGTAAAATCCTTGAATACATCTTCATCGGTGAAACACCTCTCCCCGGCCCGCTTTCCAAAAAAGAATACGTCCCGGTTTATGCTAAAATAATGGCGGATAAGAACTTTAGCATCGCAAGGGAAGGTGAACATTACTTTCTCTTGAAGAGGAAAAACGGATGAATAAGGCCATTTTCAAAGACAAAGATCTGATCATCGTGGCAGCCCACCACTTCCCCGACGCGGTCGCGCTGGCGGTCAATAATCTGCTCGAAATAATTAAACCGCGCAACAATACCCTGCTGGTGATCCTCGATAGCGCCGCCCACCAGGAGGTTAAGGATTATCTCAAAACGATCCGGCACGAACGGGTGCTGGTCGAACACTTGGAAAAGAACGTCGGCAAAGCCGGCGCCGCCAATAATTTTATCGCGCGCAATATCGACCCGGCTAATCTGCCGCGCACCGTCTGGTCGGTCGATCCGGACGTTCTGTTTGACCCTCTCAGCTTTGATTATCTGTTGGAAGCGGTGCAAAACATCGACCGCATCGGGATGCTGGGAATGCGGTATAAGAAGAACAAGTGCAACCCCGAGATCTATCTCTTCTTTCCTCCAAAAAATATCTTCGGTAAAAACGGCAAGACCTACAGCGTGATCTTCCCCTTCATGGCCAATGTGGCGGGCCCGATCTTTGTCATCCGGGGCGAGTTGCTGGCCCATCCGCTTAACTTCCGGCTCTTTCCGGTCAAAGAAGAGAAATCTTATTGCATGGATGATGCCGCTACCCATGACGCGCTGAGAAAATATGGTTTTCGGAACGGTTATTTGAACGGCACGTTGGTCAATCATCTCCGCTCCGGTAAATTTCTGGCCGATGAACTGGTCGAATATTCCAAAAGAGAGCGCAATGGTTGAGTCGGTAAAAAATAACAGTAGGCTGCTCACCATCGCTATCCCCACCTATAATCGCGCCAAATATCTGGATCTCTGTCTATCACAAATCGCGAAACAGGTCCCGCCGGGAGACGAACGGATCGAGATCGTTGTCTCGGACAATCTTTCGACCGACAATACCGAAGAGATCGTGGCAAAATATATTCGCCGCGGCCATCCGATTCGATACATAAAAAACCAGAAAAATATCGGCGGCGATCCCAATATTATTCAGGCTTATAATTTAGCTACCACCAAATATGTTCTGGTTTTCGGAGACGATGATGTGTTTCTGGACGGCTCTATCCAGCGGATGGTCGATCTGATTGAGCGGGATGATTTTGGAGTGGTTTTTCTCCGCAGTTTCGGCTTTGAAAACGATTTTGATCCAACCGCGGCGCGAAAGCAAAAATACCGTTTGATCGAATACCATACCAAAGACTACTTTGTCTGGCGCATCAATTATCTTTTCACCTTTATCTCGGCCAACATCATCAACAAGCAAATGGTCGGCCCTGAAGGTGATACCACACAACTTGGCCCCAATATGGCCCAACTGGGATGGATCTTCTCCGCCTTTTCCCGTGCTCGTAAAAACGCCGTGATCGACGGGCATCTTTTTGCTTCCAAGGGAGACATCCCCGCCAATTATAATCTGGCGGAAGTTTTCGGCGTCAACACCAACCGGGTATTCGATCTGCTGGCCCAGAAGGGGATCCCGAAAAGATTTTTCTTCTATTATAATCTCCACCTGCTGGTCACTTTTTTCCCCAGCCGCATCCTGGCGGTGCGGGAAAAACCGGGCCACGATCGCAGCCACGATTTCTTTGCCACCCTCTTTCCGCTCTATCGCAAAAACCTGCTGTTCTGGCTCTTCACCGTGCCGATCATTAAAGCGCCGCTCCCCATCGCCCGAATCTGGTTCCGGCTGATCAGGATGTTCTTTATCTACCGTTAAGAGGAATTAAAGCCATGAACAAATCTATAAGCATTATTATTCCCAGCCGCAACGGGATCGATCACCTAAAGAGAAATCTACCCATCCTGATTAATAATCTGGAGCCTTCTTTTTCGAGGGGGATCATTTTGGTTGATAACGGCTCTTCCGATGGCAGCGCTGAATTCGTCCAAAATAATTATCCGGGGGTTAAAGTATTGGCTTTCCCGGAAATTTTGAGCTTTGCCGAAGCCTGCAACCTCGGCGCCGAAGCAGCCAAAAACCAATATCTCTTTTTCCTCAACAGCGATGTGCGCGTTACGCCCAATTTTCTTCCGCCTCTGCTCCACTGTTTTGAAGATCCGGCCGTTTTTGCCGTCACACCTGCGATCATTGTTCCTAAAATGGAAAATATCAATGAAGCGCTGACTTCGGCCACCTTTAAAGGCGGAGCCATTAATACCGATTTTTATGCCAGCCAAAGGTGGGGCAAACAACCGGACCAGGCGATCCCGGTCCTGTTCGGCTGCGGCGCCGCTTTAATGGTCGAAAAAGAAAAATTCCGGCAGCTGGGCGGGTTCGATCCGCTCTTCTCTCCCTTTTATTTTGAGGATCTCGATCTGTCTTATCGCGCCCAGAAAAGAGGCTGGAAGATCCTGTGCCAACCGAATTCAGTGGTCTACCATGAGAAAGAAGGGACGATTGCCAGTCACTTTCAGCAGAACCAGGTATTTGCTTATCGCCGCAAGAACCATTACCTTTTTATCTGGAAAAATATTTTCGACCGCGGGATGCTCTTCTCGCACCTGCTGGAGTTGGTCCTGCTGAAAATTATTATCCCCAACCCGACCGAATGGTCCGGCCTGTGGCAGGCCTTTCGCCTGCTACCGAAGGCTTTGGCCGGCCGCCGGCAAGAAGCAAAATTCCAAAGGATTCCCGATCGTGCTATAATCCAAAAAGCCGCCTATTTGCTGGAAAAAGGAGAAGCGCCGTGGCAGAAACACTTGGCAGCATAATTGATAAACTAATTATTAAAAGGATCCGCCTTCACCACCTGGAAAAAATGGCCCCGACAGCTAAGATCAAACCGGCTATCCGGCTGGTAAACCAACAGATCGAAGATTACACCTCCGAGATCGAAGATTTCCTAAAAAAAGCGGTAAAAGGGGAAGTGATCATAAAAGAACCCAAGATCAAACTCTATAAAAATCCCCCTTCTGCCTTGAATTTAAAAAAGATCAATAAACTGGGGAAACTGATCGATCTGCTGTCTAAAATAAATACCCGGCAGTGGGACCTGGAAGATCAGATCCGGGAAAAAGGGATCGCTTTCAAGAAGATCGCCGGGCTGAAAAGGGAGATCGATCTCAGCAATAAAGACCGCAACGATTCGATCGACCGCATCGATGAAGTACTGGAAAAACAGATAAATTCCCACACCAAAACTTCTCCAGCCGCTGCTCGCAACAAAGAATTATCCAACCGCAGCAAGCTGCGGGGTATTTTTGGTGTGGGAATAAAGCAGTGTCAAAAATAGACCTCTCCACTATTAGAAAGATCCTGGTGATCCGCCCCGACGCCATTGGCGATTTGGTCACCTCCACCCCGGCCATTGCCGCCCTGAGAAAAAAATTCCCCCAAGCGCACATCGCGGTTCTGGCCAGGAAATATAATCAACTGGTGATCAAAAATAACCCGGATATCGATGAAATAATCCTGGATGAACTGTATGACAAGATCCAGAAAAAACAAAAGATCCGCTTTAGCGAATACAAAATAGCGGCCGGTCAGCTCTGCGCGCAGGACTTTGACCTGGCGATAAATTTTTGCGGCGAATTCACCTACGCCCTGGTGATGTTCCTGGCCGGGATCCGCTATCGCATCGGGGACCGCGGCCGCGTGATGTACAGCTGGCTCTATAACCATCCGGTCCTGCAGCACTTCAACAGCTGGGCGATCCATGAAGTAGAACACCATTTTGAACTCTTGCAGCCGCTGGGGATAGAAATGGATCCTAACGCCAAACTCAAAGTAATTCCCACCCGGGAAGCGGTAGATGAGGGAAAAAAGATCATTGCAGCAAACGAATTAATAGGGAAACCATTGATCGCCTTCAATATCGGGACCAGCGGCAGCAATAAACCGTGGGCGGTGGATAAATTTATTGAATTGATCAGGCTGGTATCCGATAAATATCAGACCAAAATCGTTCTGCTGGGCGGACCAAAAGAAGAAGCGCTGGTCAGAGAAGCCGCTCCGAAATTGAAAGATAAAGCGGTCAATCTGGTCGGCCTTTCGCTGGAAAATTTTATCGGGCTGCTCAGCCAGATGCAGCTCTACGTCGCCAACGATACCGGACCGACCCATATCGCAGCGGCGCTGCAAATCCCTTCGGTGATCCTTTACACTTCAAAATATCAGAAGCCCGGGCGCTGGGCCCCCTGGGCTAACCGGCACAAAATTATTAAAGTTATCTCCGACTGCCCCTACCCCTGCAATCCCCCGATCTGCCAGCGCGCTATCTGTACCACCGAAATAGGGACAGAAGAAGTAGCCAAAGCCATTGATCAACTGATGAGCGGAGAGGGAATTCTCTCTCCGGAAGAAGAAAGACTGGACCGTGAAAAACTGACCTTCAACCTCCTGATCGTCGGAAAAGGCGAAAAGAAGGAGCAAGCTCTCGGAATTCTCAAAACTAATGGCTGGCGTGTCTGGACCATAGCCTTGGAAGATTTAAAGAAGCTGTCATTAAGAGAACTGCAGGGATTTTATCATCGGTATGATATCAACATTGTCCACGCCTTTCCCCAAACGCCATTTAAGCTCAGGATATCGACCCTGCTGACCAGCCTCACCATGCCGTTCCCGGTCTTTTATTTAAGGGATGAGGGAAAGGATTTCAAGAATATCACCGCGCTGGCGGATTACTACACAGACAAATTCAATAAAAGAGTGATCTAACGCAGCTGTCTCGTAACCGCCCGATACACTTCATCCACCGGCAAATAATCCATGCAATTGGGAACGATCTCGCAGCTTTTTTTGTAGCAGGTCAAACAATCGACCGACGGGGTTAATTTCTCTCCCAGGCCGTAAAGCTCAATTTCGGCCGCGGAGGTCGGCCCAAAAAAGACCACCAGCCTTTTCTTTAAAGCAATAGCAAAGTGCATCGCCAAGCTGTCGCTGGAAAGCAACGCTCGGCACCGGTTAATTATCGCGGCAAAATGGCGCAGGGAATGGACGCCGGCATCGGGCATGCCGGTTTCTTTCGCGATGATCGCGTTCCTTTCTCTCTCCGGCTCTCCTCCCAGGATCAAAGAAACCATTCCATTTTCTTTTCGCAATCGGTTGATGATGTCGATGGTTTGTTCGATCCCCCAGCTCTTCTGCGGCCAGCGCGACCCCGCTCCGGTATTGATCCCCACCACTCTCTCCTTCTTGGTTATTCCCAGCCCTTTAATTGCCTTTTCCCCATACTCAATTTCTTCCTGAGTTAAAGAAAAAATATAAGGAGAAATCTTTATGCCCAGCAGTTCTGCCATATGCTGCTGAAAGGTCTTTCGGTTCTTTTTTTTCAGCCGGTTGGCCGATTCAATCCCGTATTTGGAGATCATCGACATATCAAACCAGGCGGATGGCGCATAAACCTGGCGGCCGCCTTTCAAATGGGCTCCGATGATCGTTTCGCTTTTTAGGCTAGAAACCAGCTCGCAGGCCGCTTTATCATCTTCCAATCCTATGATCATAGAATATTCCTTCAGCTGTCCCCGCTCTTCCCAAAGGTAGAGGCTGGATAAATATGGGTTATAAAGCAGAATATCTTTGGCGGCTGTAGCGGTGATCCAATCGATGGCGGTCGGCTGGTAGCGTTCTTTCAAACCGGGCAGCAGGGAGGTGGTCCGCAGAACATCGCCGATCGCTCCAAGCTTGACTATCAGGATCTTCATTTTAGGGCGGCGGCGGCCATTCGGCTGATCTGTTCCGGCGAGATGAGCGACATACACTCATCTGGACAGCTGTTCTTATAGCAGCCGAGGCATTTCTTGGGCGGCTCCACGATCTTCCCCAGGCCATAGAGATAAAACTCATAGCGGTTGAAGATATTATTCATCAGGATGATCTTTTTGTTCAATCCGATCGCGATGTGGAGTCCCATCGTCACCTGTGTGATCACCAGATCGCACAGGTTAACCTCATGGATGAAATCATTCAATTTAAATGTCCCCAGATATTGCGCGCCGCTTTTTTTTGCGATCCGCCGGTTAAGCTGGTCTTCTTGCGGCCCGCCCAGGAGCAGCGGAGTATAACCTTTTTTCTTCAGGAGGACCGCCAGCTTAACCCAGCTTTCTTCCGGCCATAATCTAGTCTGCCAGCGAGATCCACAGCCGGTGTTCAATCCGACCACCGGTTTAGTAAAAGCCGGCAGCGCTGGTCTTTGAGAAGCGAGTTCTAAAATATACTTCTCCCGGTTGAAATTAAATCCGCAGATCTCAAAGATCTCTTCAACATAATGTTTCCGGTTTTTCAGGCAGATATCATCGAATATCCCGGTAAAATATTTATGCTCCGCGTCCCGGTCGATCGGAGCTGGATGGTTTTTACTGAGAATGTAGCCCTTTTTGCTCTTTGCCTTTACCAGCGCCGCCAGCGAGGTCGCGGAATAATCCTTATCCAGGGAATAGACCAGGTCAAATTCCGCCGCCAGCAGAAAGAAGGTATCCGGGCTTCTAAAATCCACGATCTTATCGACAAAAGCTCTGGGCACCAGATCGGGGAATTCCGTCAACCAGGTAATGCGCGCTTTGGGGTAAACTTTTCTTAACCGATGCAACAGCGGCGTGGTGCGGATAACGTCGCCGGCCGCTCCCAGCTTAATAATTAAGATTTCTTTGCTTATCGGCTGATAAAAACGGCAACCCGCGCAATGGACCCCCTCTTTTTTATGCGGGGCACAGGGGATATCCCCCCTAAAAAAACGGCAATTGATCTTATATCCCATTTTATTACGATCCTTATTTCCAGGTGATATAGCGATGCCCTCGCAGCCAGCGGCGCAGCAGCGATCCCTGCTTCTTTAATTCGAATTCATGGAAAGAACCGTCAAACTTGCGGGCGATCTTATAATTCGGAAGGATATCAACGAAACAAGAATCGCGGTCTTTGACCCGATTATAGGTTGGAGTATAAAAATCATCCGGATTCTGCTTGCGCTTGCGCAGCATCTGCTCAACCGAGCGGTAGGGATAGTGTTTATAGACCGGGAAATATTTATAGATCTGCCAGCCGATCCCTTCGGGAAAGGTCTGGTGATAGCGGTTCAGGTCGTAGCGGATCCCCGGTTTGTTGCGGAATTGCCGGATCTCCAGGTAGCCCGGACAGTACCAGCGCACCCTCTCCTGCACCGATTTGATCGAATCCAGGTCCCGCTCCTTATCCGAAGTGTGGAGAAAAAAGTTCATTACATACCAGTTGACCTTTTCCGCATGCGCTTTTTCCGCTTCACCGGCTACCCAGGTCGGATCATCATGCCAGATCTCATCGCCGTGCAAAATAGTGAACCAACCCTCGACCGGATACATCTGCTGCGCTTTTTCCATGATAAATTGGCGTATGCCGTCGCACGGCCGCTTGCAGGGGAGTTTATTGATCACTTCTTCGTCCTTGAGGATCAGCTTGACGCAGTCATAGCTGCGGAGGATCTCCTCGGTCCGGTCGGTTGACCCGTCGATGACCAGGATCTTATCAAAATACTTCTTGTTTACTTCCATGACCTCCTCGATGACATCTTCTTCATCGCGGGTCACCAGAAGACCGATATTCTGCACATTCGCCATTGTGCTATAATTTTAACATGAATTTAATATTCTTTCTAATCGTCATAAACCTGTTCAAATTATTGGTCGCCCGCTCTTTCCCGCTGATCGGGGACGAAGCTTACTACTGGCTCTGGTCCAGGCATCTTGATCTCAGTTATGTTGACCATCCTCCCATGATCGCTTATCTCAACTTTATCATCACTTCTCTCTTTGGCAGCAATGAGTTCGCTATCCGGTTGGGGGCCATACTGATCATGCTCCTGATCTCCTGGATCATTTATCTGACCGGCAAAGAGCTCTACAATGAAAAAGCGGGCTCTTTCGCGGCGATCATTTTTAATCTGATCCCCACCTACTTTGGCGGCGGGATGTTCCTGGTCCCGCAAACGGTCCTTTTTCTCTTCTGGTCGCTCAGTTTTTATCTGCTGATCAAAATTACCCGGACCGGGAAGAGTTACTATTGGTATCTTCTGGGGATTTCCGCTGGATTAGGGCTACTAAGTGACTATGTAATGGGATTGTTTTTTATTGGTACTTTAATTTTCCTGGCAGTGAGCAAAGAGCATCGCTTTTGGCTAACTAAAAAAGAACCTTATCTGGGAGCGCTTATCGGCTTGATCATCTTTTCTCCCGTCCTCATCTGGAATTTAAGATTAGGATTTACTCCCTTATTCTACTGGGGAGGGAAAATGGGAATGGGCCCCCGGATCGGCGACAATCTGCTCAATTTCTTTGGTCTGCAGATGCTGCTTTACACTCCGCCGATCTTTATCATGACCATCTACCTGATATTTTCAAAAAAAATAAAAGAACTGCCTTTAAAGATCTATTCTGCCATGGTCTTCCTCCCCTTTGCACTGATCAGCCCAGTTATTAATGTTGGAGGCCATTGGCCGTCGGTCTCCTATTTGCCGGCCATCCTCGATTCACATCGAGCCAGGAAGATAACCATCGGAATCCTGCTCTTCTTTGCTCTGCTGGTTAATACAGCCGGTTTTGGCTACTATTTGTACTTTTATCCTACCCCGGCGGAGTTGAGAGGCAAGGAATTCACCATCAATGCCGTGCTTCCCCAATATTTAAAATCTGTGACACCAAAAGAGGGGAAAACTTATTATCTGGGCAATGATCTAGGGATCCTGGGGCTGGTCGCTTTTCACGGAAAAGTTCCTGTCAGCATGGCTCCCGGCCGGCTAAAACAGGTGGACCTGTGGGGAAAACTGGCAATGCAAAAAGGAGATAACGCGGTCTATTTCGCTTTCAATGAAACTTCTCTTTATGATAAACTCCGGCCGCTATTTAAAGAAGTTAAGATCGAGCCGGAGACGCGCATTTTCAATAAAGACGCCGACCTGCCTAATAAAACCACTATTTTCCTTTGCGCCGGCTTTCAAGGAGGGATGATCCCTTGATCAAACGGATCCTGCTAATATTTCTACTACTCTTCATCGCGGTAAGCTTTATCTCTTTACCCAGGAATCCTCTCCAGAACGATGACGCTTCACTTTACGCCCTGGCGGCTAAGAACGCAATCGTTCACGGACAATGGCTGGCACAATTTATCAGCCCCGGGGATTTGAGTTCTTTTCTCGATAAGCCGCCGCTCGGGATATGGCTGCTGGCCTGGTTTCCTAAACTGGTCGGGTTGAATGAATTAACCATCCATTTCCCCAATGTTCTGTATTATGCTATTTTACTTTTTATCCTTTATCGCATGGTTTCCTGGCTGGCCACCAAAGAGCTGGCTTTTAACTCCACCCTGATTGCCGCGACCAGCCTAGCACTGGTAGTTTATTCAAGAGCTCCCAAGCTAGATGTTTTGCTGACGCTCTTCATGCTAACCGCCCATTTATCACTCTATGCTTATCTTAAAAAAGATAAGCCTGTTTACCTTTACCCTTTCGCCCTTTCCCTGGCTTTCGGTTTTCTGGTCAAAAGCGGCTTTGGTTTGATCATGACCGCTACGCTGCTGATCTTTCTTTTTATCTTCAATGCCGAGGCAAGACAAAAACTTCTGAAAGCTCTTTTCTCTTTCCATTCCGCTATGAGTTTATTGCTGCTTTTAGCCATCGTCGGCGGAGTACTTTACGCGCAATCCTTCGCCCTGAAAGGCGAGTGGCTTAATTACCTCCGAAGCATCACGATTCAAAGCAAATACAATACCAGCTATCTGGGCTTTGGTTTTTACTATAATATATTCGGATTATTATTGATTACTCTCTTTCCCTGGATGCCGGCCTTCTTTCGGGGATTAAAGTTAAAGCTAATCGAATCAAAATTAGATCTTTCTAGTTTTTGTCGTCTCTGGTTCTGGTCCAATTTCCTCTTCTTTCTCTTTCTCTATCGCCAGACCGACTTCCGCACCTTCACGATCCTGGTCCCGCCGATGGCGATCCTGGCGGGAACAGTGCTGGAAGAAAAAAAAGGATCCAAGGTCACTATCGCCTGGGCCATCCATTACCTGATTATCTTTAGCCTGATCCTTCTTTCGATAATCTATTATCCCAAGAATCAACAGGGCTTCAGTTTGATCGACGCGATCATACCGGTCGCCCTCTTTGTAGCTTCTCTTCTTGCTTTGACCATCTACTTCTGGAAACCTTCCGGGTCTAAACTGGCAGTTTCTTTTGTTTTGGTCTGCCTGAGCTATTCGGTCCTCTTCTGGAACACCCAACCGATCGCGGATGCTTTTAATCCCGACCTGAAATGGCCGGCAATGATAAAACAATATCAGGCGGATGGCTATCGCTTTTATATCTACCGCCCGCCCGATCGCCAACTCTTCTATTCTCCCGATCTTTTCTGGGTCGATTTCATGGCCGGCCCGGCGGATAGATATTTCTGGGATGGGAAAGAACTAACTGCCAACTTAGATAAAGGGAAAGCCATGGTTTTAAGTGATACGAATAGTTGGGAAAAATTAAAAATCTCAAACGAGCAAATTATAGCGAAGGATTCATATTCGACATTAATTATAACTCAAAAATAGCCGCTTTCGTTACTTTTCTTGTTGATTTGTTACTTTATAGATTTATCTCAAGCATAAAATCGTAATAAGGCTTATCTCTGAACTCATATTCTATATCTTTGATCTTGCGGGTAAGATATTCATTCCCCATCGCTTCCCGCCTCATTTTATCGATCTTCGCTTTCGCCTGGTTCAAATAGGGCTTTACATCTTCGGTCTTTTCGATCATTACTTCGTGAACTTCTTGCCCGGGCAATGCTCTTTCTATAGCAGCCTGCAAATTCTGTTTGGCATTGTCAGAGATATCCGCTCTTTGCCAGCCCTCAATATTTTGCTCAACCCGCATGAACTTTATACCAACGACCACTTTCCTCTCCTTCAAATTGGTAAATATATCCGCATCCTGGAAAAATATCGCCGCGTAGCGCGTAGGATGCAAGTGGTATTCCGAAGTCTTTAGCAGGCCAACGTTCGGCCCAAAACTTTTCTGAGCTAAAGGAGCATCATCCTTTATCTTATTTAAAGCATGCCACAAGCGCCGGATCACGCTCGCATTTGCTGCTTCTAGCCGGACCGAATCACCAACCCTGATAAACCTTACCGACCTGATATCTGTTCCAATAACCATATTTTTCTCCTCCTGACTGATATTGTAGATACTGCTTATTTATCGTCCTTTTTTCTGCTAATTTCACTTTTTCGCGCCTGATGCATTTGACAACCAGATTTTGAATTATTAATTGATTTCTGCGATAATAAGATATGCCGTTCAGTTTAATTATATTTCTAACCGTCGCCTCGATCGTCCGCCTGTGGCTGGCGATGCTCTTCCCTATCACCGCGGATGAATCGTATTACTGGCTGTGGTCCAAACACTTAAGCCTTTCCTACGTTGACCACCCGCCAATGGTGGCGATCATCAATTTTCTCACCACCTTTGGGAAGGAAAACCTCTTCGCCCTGCGGTTTGGAGTCGTGCTTATCACATTATTAGTCTCGCTCCTGCTCTATTTTCTGGCTGAAAACCTCTTTAACGAAAAAGTCGCTTTCTGGTCGGTCATTTTATTCCAGCTCCTCCCCCATTTTGTCATCATCTGGTTGACCATGTTCGTCGAGCTGCCGCTGGTCCTATTCTGGTCCGCTTCGCTTCTTATCCTTTCCTACGTTCTACGCTCTACGTTCGACGTTCGACGTTCGAATTTATGGTATCTGCTTGGAATAACCGTCGGGCTGGGATATATTAGCAAATACACCATGTTCCTGTTCTGGCCCTGTCTGGCAGTTTTCTTCTGGCTCTCGCCGGAAAACCGTTCCTGGCTAAGGAGAAAGGAACTTTATCTCTCTTTTCTGTTATCGCTCCTTTTTTTCCTGCCGGTAATATTATGGAACGGGCAGAATGGCTGGATCTCCTTTACCTATCATAGCGGCAAAGTAAGCGGCGAAGCGTGGGGGCATAATTTACTGCCGTTCATGGCTGATCAGCTGGTCCATTTCACCCCTTTCCTGCTCTTTGCTTTATACGGGATCGGTAAGTTCGCCTTAAAAAAAGACGATCAGACCAAACTGCTCTTTTCCTTTTCCTTTCCGGTCCTGATCCTTTTCCTCCTCCTCTCCCTCAAAGTAAAGATCTGGGCTCACTGGACCGAGGTTGGCTATATCGCGCTTATCCCGCTGGCGATCGCCTATTTAATGGAAACTGGCAAATCGTGGCAGAAATTCCTGACCTGGATAGCGATCTTCTCGCTGATAATTATTTCAGTTCTCTTTTGGGTCTCACCGGCAGTAATGCTGCATCAAAATGATTATGGCAAGAACTATCAAATCGCGCAGTCGCTGCCTTCTGACCTGAAAATCTTTTCCCGCACCAATGTTTCTTCTTCCCTGGTCGAGTTCTATTCCCGCCGATCGGTCTATCTGGCGACCGGATTCTTGAAGATCGGCAGCCCGTGGGGAGAAAAACAGTATGAACTATGGGGCATCCCGGTGCTGAAAGCAGGCGATAATATCCTCTACTATGGCGAGGATACGGATGAATTTGAACAGAAAGCGCTCCGCTATTTTGATCGGGTGACCGGCCTGCCGGAGCCGCGGCTCTACCTGATCGAAGATTATATCAATAACAACTACCGCTTCTTTAAACTGGAAGGTTACAAAGGCCTTCCTGCCCATCCTTAATTCAAATGAAAAAGCCGATCGATCTGATGATCTTTGATTTTGACGGGACGCTGGCCGACTCAATCCCTCCGGCGATCGAAGCCATTCAGGCGATGCTGAAAGAGCTTGGACTTCCTTACAAAACCAAAGAAGAAATTAACCAGCATGTCGGATACGGCGAAGTCCCTCTAGTCTCCGGCGCCATTGGGAGCAGTGATCCTAAATTGATCGCGACGGCACTCGATTCTTACTTTAAACATTATGCCCAGGAAGGAATAGGAAAAGTTGAGCTCTATCCTCACGTGCGGGAAATGCTGGAGTATTTTAAAGATAAATCCAAGGCAATTATTTCTAATAAACGGGACCTTTTTATCAAAATGATCCTGGACCAGCATGATCTGATCGATCACTTTTGCGAAATCCTGGGGAGCGATACTTCCCCCTGCCTCAAACCCGACCCATGCGCCTTGCTCAAAATATTAGAAGATAATAATATTTCACCGGATCGGACTTTATTCATCGGTGACATGACGGTTGATATTGAAACCGGCAAGAATGCCAAAGTTTGGACTTGCGCGGTCACTTACGGCTTTGATCCTAGATCAAAACTGGAAAAATATAAGCCCGATTTTATCATTGATGATATGATCGAATTAAAAGAGCTAATCACTTGAATTTGCATCTATATTTTGTTATAATTATAACAAATAATAAGGCTATATAAGTTTTAGCCATCTTGCTAGCCCCATTATTTAGGAGGCTGTAAATGAATCTTAAAAAAATTTTTCTTTTCTCCATTTTAGCTGCACTCATTATTATTTCCACTCCTTCCCAGGCCTTGCAAAATTATAGCTTTGGGATTCTAATCTCGGATGCCTCATCTGGAGATCTAGCCGTTAATATCAATGGCGATATATATTCAGTTAATAGAAATTATGACAAAGTCAGCATTTACGCGCCTGATCCATATGGATCAAATAATTACAAACTTTCTAAACAAT
>Ga0315287_10004209_pt1 | contig 13993 bp, 12 predicted proteins | sample YL17G11_0_MG_FD_205037 | JGI IMG/M metagenome (GOLD analysis project Ga0315287, IMG submission 205037) | Sediment microbial communities from Yellowstone Lake, YNP, Wyoming, USA - YL17G11_0 | ecosystem: Environmental > Aquatic > Freshwater > Lake > Sediment | place: USA: Wyoming | collected... | reverse complement strand
GGGACTGGTTGCAGCAAACTCCATCACGGCCAGCGGTCATAGTGTGTTGCCCATCAAGGCCGGAGACATGACTGCAGCACGTCCGCCTGTGGAAGGTCAAACTTCAGAAGCTGGCCGACGAGTTGGCATTGAGCGTGACGGTCCTGCATCGTCCGCCCGGCACCAGCAAGTGGAACAAGATGGAGTATCGCTGCTTCTCGTTCATATCGCGGAACTGGCGAGGTCGGCCACAGGTGGATTACAAAACCATCGTCGAACTCATCGCTGCCACGACCTCGACCACCGGCCTGACCGGCCGCTGTCAGCTCGATCAGACCCACCATCGCGCCAGGCGTGAAAATATCAGACCTCGTCATGGACAATCTGAACATCGTCCATGACACATTTCACGGGGAGTGGAACTATACTGTCGTGCCGAAACAGCCAAACTCGCAGCAATAAATCTGCAGCACTTGCTTAGTGCAGCGTCACCACATTGCTGAGGTTAGGGCCGTCACCGGTGATCACGCCGTTGAAGGCGAACTTACCGTTCAGCACGCCCACCTCCACCCGATCACCATCCTTCACGCGGCCCGCCAGAATTTCTTCGGCGAGAGGATCCTGGATGGATTTCTGGATCACCCGTTTGAGCGGCCGTGCACCATAGGCAGGGTCATAGCCCTTTTCTGCCAGCATCTCGCGCGCGGCATCCGTGAGTACCACTTCGATCTTGCGGTCAATCAGCAGCTTCTTGAGGCGCAGCAGCTGGATATCGACGATGGCACCCATGTGCCCCCGTTTGAGGCGGTGAAACAGGATGATCTCATCGAGCCGGTTGAGAAATTCTGGCCGGAAGGCTCCACGAACCACTTCCATAACCTGCTCGCGCACCTCGTCAACATCCTGGTTCTCGCCAAGTGCGACAAGGTATTCCGAACCAAGGTTGGAGGTCATTATGATCAGCGTGTTCTTGAAGTCCACCGTGCGGCCCTGGCCATCTGTCAGGCGGCCGTCATCAAGCACCTGCAGCAGAACGTTGAACACATCCGGATGGGCCTTTTCGACCTCATCAAACAGCACAACCTGGTAGGGCCTGCGGCGGACCGCCTCGGTGAGCGCACCACCTTCGTCATAGCCCACATAGCCAGGAGGGGCGCCGATCAGGCGCGACACCGAGTGTTTTTCCATATATTCGGACATGTCGATGCGCACCAGCGCGTGCTCATCATCGAAGAGATAATTGGCAAGCGCCTTGGTGAGTTCGGTTTTGCCGACCCCTGTGGGGCCTAAGAACATGAATGAGCCTATGGGACGGTTGGGGTCCTGAAGCCCTGCCCTGGCGCGCCGTACGGCCGTGGCGACGGCTTCCACAGCCTCTGCCTGGCCCACAACCCGCTTGGCGAGTTCTACTTCCATCTGCAACAGTTTTTCACGCTCGCCTTCTAGCATCTTGTCAACCGGAATGCCGGTCCAGCGCGACACCACCTGGGCCACATGACTTGCCGTCACAGCCTCTTCAAGCATGGAGGAGTCACCTGCCTCTTCAGCGGCCTTCATCTTCTTTTCCAGATCCGGAATGGTGGAATAGGCAAGTTCGCCTGCCTTGGCGAAATCACCGCGCTGCTGGGCCTGGTCGAGTTGCAGCCTGGCCTTCTCAAGTTCTTCCTTGAGCTTGGAAGCGGAGGCGAGTTTTTCCTTTTCAGTCTGCCAGTTACGGGTGATCACGGCTGATTTTTCAACCTGTTCTGCGAGCTCCTTCTCGAGCTTGCCCAAGCGGTCCTTGGACGCGGTATCTGACTCCTTCTTGAGGGCTTCGCGCTCAATCTGCAGCTGCATGATGCGGCGGTCAATCTCGTCCAATTCCTCTGGCTTTGAATCCACCTGCATGCGCAGGCGTGCTGCCGCCTCGTCCATGAGGTCGATGGCCTTGTCGGGCAGGAACCGGTCGGTGATGTAACGGTTGGAGAGCGTTGCCGCAGCCACGATCGCCGAATCGGTGATCCGCACGCCATGGTGAAGTTCATATTTTTCCTTGATGCCGCGCAGGATGGAAATGGAATCCTCAACCGACGGCTCACCCACGAATATAGGCTGGAACCGCCGTGCCAGAGCTGCGTCCTTTTCCACGTGCTTGCGATACTCATCAAGCGTGGTCGCACCCACACAGTGCAACTCACCACGCGCCAGGGCAGGCTTTAGGAGGTTGGAAGCATCCATGGCGCCGTCCGCCTTGCCGGCTCCGACAAGCGTGTGCATTTCATCAATGAACAGGATGATACCGCCTTCGGCAGCCGTTGCTTCCGAAAGTACGGCCTTCAGGCGCTCTTCGAATTCGCCGCGGAACTTGGCGCCGGCAATCAACGAACCCATGTCGAGCGCCATGAGCTTCTTGCCGCGCAGGCTTTCTGGCACATCTCCCTTGATGATGCGAAGCGCAAGGCCTTCTGCGATGGCCGTCTTGCCGACGCCAGGCTCACCGATGAGGACCGGATTGTTCTTGGTGCGGCGTGACAATACCTGGATAGTGCGACGAATTTCTTCGTCACGCCCGATCACCGGATCAAGCTTGCCCTCCTTGGCTGCTTCCGTAAGGTCACGGGCATATTTCTTGAGGGCATCATAAGCCTGCTCGGCGGTCGCGGAATCGGCGGTACGACCTTTACGGACATCATTGATGGCCTGATTGAGCTTTTGGGCCGTAACTCCCGCTGCCTTCAAGATCTTGGAAGCATCGGTAGGCTCGATCGCCAGCGTCTGCAGCAGGCGCTCGGCAGAAACGAAACTGTCTCCCGATTTTACCGCAAGCTTCTGGGCCGCCTCGAAAACCCGCGCCATTTCGGGTGAGAGGTAAACCTGGCCGCCGCCGCCGCCGGATACTTTCGGCATTTTAGCAAGTGCAGCTTCGGTTTCCCTCAGCGCCATGCGGCTATCGCCACCGGCTGCCTTGATCAGGCCGGCTGCCAGCCCCTCTTCATCGTCAAGAAGAACCTTCAAAACATGTTCTGGCAGGAATTTCTGGTGACCTTCGCGCAAGGCTAGATTCTGGGCCGATTCGATGAAACCGCGCGAGCGCTCGGTGTATTTCTCAAAATCCATGACTTGTCCTCCTAGCACGGTGTGTGAGGTCCTCAAAGGCACCTCTACAAACGCCTAGTTAAAGATATGGGGGCGAATTTGCCCCCATCAAGTCCTATTCGCCGTGCGGTGTTTCATCCACGGGTGCGACATCTTCGGCAACCGCAGCCCGTGGTCGCCGGGGTATACGGGCGCGCTTTTCGGGAATGGGTTCAGCTGCCACTTCTTCAACCGCGACTGCCGGACGACGCAGGAAGGATGGGGCTTCCCATTCGCCCAGAGTCGGTACAGCTTCTGGAGCGGCAACACGGGCTTCGACGACAGCCTCAGTCTCGGCCGCGCGCGATTCGCCCTCAACCAGCTCAACCTGGTTTGGCTGGTCCCTGCGATTTTGCCACTTGGGACGATAGCGCTCACGATTGTCGCGGGAGCGGAAATTGCGTTGGTAGCCATCCTGTTCAGAGCCTTGGCCTTCGCCGGACATCTCGGGCTGGTCGGCAGCACCTGCCGAAACGCCTTCAGTAGCCATGTTGCCTTCATTCTCGCCCTCGGCACCATCTTCGCGGTCATCCTCGAACTCTTCCTCGTCAGGGCGGCGCAACTGCTGAGCCGGTTGGCCTACTGGCTGGGCAGCAGCCCACATGCGGAAATAGTGTTCGGAAAACTGGAAGTAGCTTTCGGCCATCACGTTGTCGCCGGAGGATTGCGCATCGCGACCCAATTGCAAATATTTCTCGGCAATGGTCTGGGCCGTGCCGCGGACCTTGACGTCCGGACCGTTGCTTTCATAGACCCGGTTCAGCGAATTACCGCCGCCGCTACCCTGGTTGCTTCCGCCCCCACCCCCGGGTCGGCGGTTGTTGCGACCACGGTTGCGGTTCTTGTTGCTATGCTGCCCCTGACGCGGCCGATGTCCAGTATCGAAATTCAAATCATCACTTCGGCAAATTTAATGCCGCCCCAGTTGTCGAGATTTTGCGTTGCAGTTCCAAAAATCAACTCTCAAAAGAGCCGAACTAACCCTAATCCAGTGGTTGTGGTCGTAACTTCCTGCCGCAGATAGACCCCGATTTGGACCTATCCTCCCCGATTGCAAAACTAGCCGTCGCAAGAGCAGAACGAGTTACCACGGCATACTTAGCTGAGTTGCAAGAAGTTTCCAATGTCTTTTTTCAAGACGGTAAATTAAAGCCCAGACATCGAATGTAACCTGCAAGATCCTTATACTGGCGTTCAGCAGCAAAACCTTGGGCTGCAAAAAGATCCTGCACCGCAGTTTCCTGGCCGGCCCCGATTTCCAGCAAAATATGGGCACCGGGCGCCATGTGGATCGGCGCTCCAGCTGCTATGCTATGGTAGGCAGAAAGACCGTCTGGCCCGCCGTCAAGCGCCCCAAGGGGGTCATAATCACGCACACACACCGAAAGCCCGGCAATTTCATCCACAGGAATATATGGCGGATTGGAGACAATGAGATCGAATTGGCCCGCAACCCCCAAAAACCAGTTGGCCGTGAGCAACTCCAGCCGCGGCAAAACCCCGTGCCTCCTTGCATTGGCGGATGCAACGGCAAGGGCTTCCCCTGATAAATCCGTTGCAACGCCGGTGGCGTGCGGCATCTCAGCAAGCAGGGTTATGGCAATGGCGCCAGATCCCGTGCCGAGGTCAAGCAGTCGTATCGGGTTCTTGCCAGCCATCAAGGCGACAGCTGCATCCACTAAAGTTTCCGTATCGGCGCGCGGATCCAGAACCGCCGGATTGACAGTGAAATCGCGGCCATAGAAGGATCGGGTGCCCAGGATGCGTGAGACAGGTTCCAGCCCAGCACAGCGCTCCATGAAGTTCCAAAAGGTAGCAAGTGCCTGTGGTGCCGGGATCATGTCCGGCTCGGCAATGATATCGGCATGACTCATGCCAGTTGCCTCTTGCAGCAGCAGGCGTGCATCAAGGGCGGCCGTTTCGATGCCACGCAACGACAGCTGGCGCGCGGCGCGCCGGAGGAGGGCTGCCACCGTCTCAACCATTTTCTGATTGGGACGCCATGAGCTCTGCCTGATGATCGGCCATCAGGGCCTGTATCATTTCCTCCAAAGCTGGTCCCTCGATAATTTGGTCAAGCTTGTAGAGCGTCAGGTTGATGCGGTGATCGGTAATGCGCCCCTGTGGGAAATTATAGGTGCGGATGCGCTCGGAGCGATCACCCGAACCCACCTGGCCCTTGCGCTGGGCGGAACGTTCTGAATCGATGCGGCTGCGCTCCAGGTCATACAGCCTCGAACGCAACAGTTTCATCGCCGCATTTTTGTTCTTGAGCTGCGATTTTTCGGTTTGCTGGGCAACGGCGAGGCCGGTGGGAAGATGCGTGATGCGCACGGCAGAGTCTGTTGTATTGACCGACTGTCCACCCGGCCCGGACGAGCGGTAAACGTCGATGCGCAAATCCTTGTCCTCAATCTTGATATCAACTTCTTCAGCTTCGGGCAGCACCGCAACCGTTGCAGCCGATGTGTGGATGCGGCCCTGTGTTTCGGTATCCGGCACTCGCTGTACCCGGTGCACGCCGGATTCGAATTTCATGCGCGCATAGGCACCTTGCCCATAGATGTTTGCAATGATTTCCTTGTAGCCACCGTGTTCGCCTTCGCTGGCCGAAATGATCTCGACCCGCCAGTTCCTGGAATTGGCATAGCGCTGATACATGCGAAACAGGTCACCGGCAAAGATCGCAGCCTCGTCACCGCCGGTACCTGCCCTGACCTCGAGGATGACGTTGCGGTCGTCGGCGGTGTCCTTGGGCAGCAGCAGGATGCGAATATCATGTTCAAGTTGTTCGATACGGGCATTGACCGCCGGCACCTCGGCCTCCGCCATGGCAGCCATTTCGCCTTCTGCTTTTAACATCTCTTCCACATCGCGCCGCTCGTTGTAGGCCTGTTTCAGCGACTGGGCGGCGCGCGCCGTGGGTTCAAGCTCGGCATATTCCTTGGAGAGCTTGACAAACTGATCACCCGGCGGTCCCGACGATAGTTCATGCTCCACATTGGCAAACCGGTGGATGATCCGGTCAAGTTTCTCGTTCTGGATGGCGCTCATGGCGGGGGCTTGTAGCGGAAGCTGCCCCCTGTCGCCAAGTGGCTGGCGTCAACCCTCAAAAGTCGAGAGATTGAGGGAGCGGCCGACGAGGATTTCGCCAGGTGTCCCGAGGATTCCCTTTTCCTTGCCATCGATGACGTAGCTCAGCAGCCCACCATCGCGCGCGATCACCACAAGACCCTCGCGGTTCGGCACCTGGTAGGTATCACCCTTCATGAGCATCTGTGTCATCACCACGTTACCCTGGGCATCCTCGACCCGCACCCACACCGGTGCCTTGGCCTTGAGAATCAGTCGGGCCTGCTCATTCTTGGCGCCGAAGACGCGGCCCTCAGGCGTCTCCTTGACATCGTCAATGGCAGCCACATTTTTGACAGGTGCAGGAACCGGAGCTGCAACAGTATCCTGTGCTGCAGGCTGGGCAGATTCAGGAACTTGCGCGGCGATAAAGGCACCTAGCCCTCCGAGGTCCGTGGAAGACTGGTCAGCGCCGGTATCGGTTATTTGTGCTGGCGCACTGACTACGATCTCGTCATCCGGCAGCTTTTCTTGCGTAATCTTGACGGCTGCGGTCTCCGGTCCGGTAGAAGCAGTCGGCATCGGATCGGCAGTCAGGGCCACCTGTGGCTGCCCATCCACTATTTCGGCTGGCGGCATCATCATCCAGCTTGCGCCAGCAAACAGGAACACGGCAACGGCAACTGACGCCACCAGGCCGCCTGCACCCCCCGGGATATTCTTGAAGTTGATGATGAGAGCAGGGAGCTTTGGCATCTTACCGAAGGCCAGCACCTTGGCGCTGCTCAGGGGAGCAGGATTGGCCGGGTGATTAGCCCTGGGAGCGATGGCAGGTTTCGGCAGGAATTTTATATAGTGATGAATGAGCGGTTCAGGATCAAACCCCAGATACTGCGCATAGGCGGAAATCATTTCGAGCGCTTCCAGCCGGGTTGGCATGCGCGTCATGTCGCCCAATTCGATGGCTTCTATGTGATAGGGGTGGATACCGGTGACATCACCGGCATATTCCAGCGTCTCCCCACGCTTTTCACGCTCACGCTGCAGAAACCAGCCGGCTTCACCGGCAGGATCAATGGCGCCATCTGGCTTCTCACGAAAGCCGATATCGACTTCTTCATAGTTAATCTCATTGCTGCCAAAATCGATCCGTGGGTCGTCCATGGGCGTACTCTCTCACATGCGAACTTTAACGTTTCGCTAAGATAATCCCCGTGAGAATGACGCAGAATGGTTATCAGCAAGCTAACGAAATAGCGTGATGAAACATTAAATTATACCGGAACGCTGTTGCGCTGGGCAAACTCCAGCAGATCGCCCCGGATGGAGTGCGCCGGGCTCTTGAGAAGCGGCGCCATGAAGGCCCACAGCTTAGCGCGGTCGAGCGCCAGCAGCATGGCCTTCACCGGCCCGATGCCGGAGGGCACCATGGAGATCGAGGTAAGCCCGATACCCAACAGTCCCATGGCCTCGAGAGGGCGCCCGCCAAGTTCACCGCACAAGGTCACCGGCTTTTTATGGGCCGCAGCTTTTTCGACAATGAGGCGCATGGCTCCCAGCGCGGCCGGGCTCAAGGGATCATAGCGCCCGGCAAGTTTCGGGTTGCCCCGATCGGAGGCAAACAGGAATTGCACGAGGTCATTGGACCCGACCGAGGCAAAATCGACGAGCGGCAGAAGCTGGTCGAGCTGCCAGATGAGGGCGGGAATTTCGATCATCACGCCCAACTGCACAACTTCCGGCAAGGCATGCCCCCGCGCCACCAGATAGACCTTCTCGATTTCAACGATTTCCTTCGCCCGCAGGAATTCATCCACATCCGCAATCATCGGGAACATGATCTTGAGCTTGCGTTTCTGCCCGGCCACGAGAAGGGCGCGCACCTGCAAGCGGAGAAGTGCCGGCCTGTCCAGCGCCATGCGGATGGAGCGCCAGCCGAGCGCCGGGTTCTCTTCCTTAGGCTGGCGCAGATAGGGGAGAATCTTGTCTGCACCGATATCGAGGGTGCGAAACACCACGGGCTTTCCCTTGGCCTGGTCGAGAATGGTTTCGTAATGGCGGACCTGGCTTGCGAGCCTGGGGAACCTACTCGCCATCATGAAATGCAATTCGGTGCGGTAGAGCCCAACGCCATCGGCCCCGGAATCATGCAAGTGTGGCAGGTCGACGATAAGGCCGGCATTGATGTTGAGGTTGATGCGAACGCCATCCTTGGTAATGGCCGGAACATCACGCAGCACTTCGTACTGCGCCTGCTTGCGGGCATAGAAACGCACCTTCTCGGCATAGGATTTCTGCAGGTCCTGGGAGGGGCGGACAAACAGTTCGCCGGAATTGCCATCGATGATGATGGAACTTCCCGTATCCACCAGGTCGATAAGTCCATTGGCCTGGCCCACCGCCGGAATGCCGAGGGCGCGGGCCACGATGGCCACGTGGCTTGTCTTGCCGCCCTCCTCCAGAATGACGCCTCGGATTTTCGTGCGGTCATAGTCGAGCAGTTCGGCCGGCCCCATGTTGCGTGAAACGACAATGGCGTTGACTGGCAGATCGCTGCGCGAAGCTGTCGCCAAGGCGCCCGTCAGGATGCGCATTAGCCGATTGGAGAGGTCATCGAGGTCGTGCATGCGGTCGCGCAGATAGGCATCCGGCGTGCGCATCATGCGGGCCCGGTTGTCGTTCTGCACTCGCTCGACGGCAGCTTCTGCCGTAAGCCCGGTATCAACCGCCTCACCAAGCCGGTTCACCCAGCCCTTGTCGTGGGCAAACATGCGAATGGTCTCGAGCACATCGGAGTAATCGCCGCCCCGCATGGAGTCGGTGCCGTCCAACAGCTGGTCGACCTGCAGATGCAATTGCTTAATGGCTTCGGAAAGTCGCTTTCTTTCCGCTGGAATGTTTTCGGCAATGAGGTTGTGAACCGTGACCCTGGGCTCATGCAGGACCACGTGGCCAAGGGCGATACCGTCGGCCAGCGATTCGCCACGCAGGTGATGGCTGCGCATGTGGGCAACGTCGGCCGCCACCTCGCGCGCCAATTCGCGCAGTTCGCCTGAGGCAATGACTTCGGCAAGCACCATGGCGGTTGTCTGCAGGGCTTCTTCTTCCTCATCGGAATATTGCCGCCGCGTGCGGTTTTGCACGACCAGCACACCGATGACTGTGCCGCCCCGCATGATCGGCGTGCCGAGGAAAGAGTTGTAGATCTCTTCACCCGTTTCCGGCAGGTATTTGAAGGAGGGGTGGTGCTGGGCATCAGCAAGGTTAAGGCCGATGGCCTGTTCGCCGATGAGCCCCACGAGGCCTTCGCCGAGCTTCAGTTTTGATTTGTGGACGGCCGCCCGCTTTAAGCCCTCCGTGGCATAGAGCTCGAGAATCTGGCCGGGCCGCATCACATAGATGGAGCACACCTCGGCCACCATGTTGGAGGCAATCAGGGTAGCGATCTTGTCTAGCCGCTTTTGTGCCGTTTCCGGCTCCGCCATGACCTCGCGGAGCCGCCGAAGCAGGACACGCGGACCGAGGGCGGAATGTACCATCAGCTGCTGCCCTCGTGCCAGCGTTTGAAGTGCATCATTCCCTGGTGATTATGGCAAGTGCCGGGTTGCATTTTCAGGCAGCCTCAAGTCCATAGGCCTGATGAAGGGCGCGTACCGCAAGCTCCGTATAGGCCTCGTCGATCAGCACGCTCACCTTGATTTCCGATGTCGCGATGGCCTGAATGTTGATGCCCTTGTCGGCCAGCGAACGGAACATCTTGGCGGCAACCCCTGCGTGACTGCGCATGCCTATACCGACCACCGAAACCTTCGCAACGTCGGCTGAATGGGTAAGCTCGAGGAAGCCAAGCTTGTCCTTGTTGGCGTCGAGAACTTCAATCGCCTTGCGTAAATCCTTGCGCGCCACGGTGAAGGTGATGTTGGCGGTAGAGCCATCGGTGGACACGTTCTGCACGATCATGTCGACACTGATATCGGCCTCCGCCAGAGGGCCAAATACCGCGGCGGATACACCTGGCTGGTCCTTCACCTTGCGGATGGAAACCTTCGCTTCATCCCTTGAGTAGGCAATTCCGCTGACTACATGCTGTTCCACAATATCTTCCTCATCGCAAACGAGTGTACCTGGCCCACTGCCGTCGGGCTTGTTTTGATTTGGCGATTCCGGCGCTTCAAAGCTTGACCTTACCTGCAATGGCACCTTGTACACCATGGCCAGTTCAACTGATCGGGTTTGCAGCACCTTGGCCCCCAAAGAGGCCTGCTCCAGCATTTCCTCGTAGGAAATCCTATCAAGCTTGCGCGCCGCCGTCACGATACGGGGATCAGCGGTATAGACACCGTCTACATCCGTATAGATATCGCAGGCCGCTTCGAGGGAGGCTGCGATGGCAACCGCGGAGGTATCCGAACCGCCGCGCCCCAGCGTGGTGATGCGCCGGTCAGGGCCGATGCCCTGGAAGCCTGCGATGACTGCAACCTGCCCTTGCTCCATGCGCTTGCGGATTTCGGTAGCATCAATCTCGGCAATGCGCGCTGAGACATGCACGCCATCGGTTTTAAGTGGAATTTGCCAGCCCAGCCAGGATCTTGCGGAAATGCCCATATCCTGCAGCACGATGGCAAGCAACCCCGCCGTCACCTGCTCGCCTGAGGCGACGATGGCATCATATTCGCGCGCATCGTGCACGGGGGCTGCTTCCTTGCACCAGGCGACCAACCGGTCGGTGGTGCCGGCCATCGCCGAGACGACCACTGCCACGTGGTGGCCCGCCTTGACTTCACGCAGAACGTGGCGCGCCACGTTACGGATGCGATCGATATCTGCAACCGACGTGCCGCCAAACTTCATGACCAAACGGCCCATCGGCCAAAACCCTTCTTAACCACAATAACACCCCGATGGGTGCGACGCGGCGTACTCATAGATGAGGGCCTTTGCTTATGCAATAATGCCACAACAATATTGGACATATCATATGCACAGCACGACCCTGGATCCCGCCGAAGTGGAGAAATTCTCAAAAATGGCCGCTGAGTGGTGGAATCCACATGGCAAGTTTGGAGTCCTGCATGTCTTCAACCCGGTGCGCCTTACCTATGTCAAGGAGCAGGCCTGCGCCCGATTTGCCCGCGATCCCTTCGATTCGAGGCCCTTTTCAGGCCTGCGATTTCTCGACATCGGCTGTGGCGGCGGACTGCTGACCGAGCCTATGGCCAGGCTCGGCGCAGAAATCGTAGGCGTTGATCCATCGGAAAAGAACATCAAGACCGCCACGGTGCATGCGCTGGAAACCGAACTAGCCATCGATTACCGCTGCTGCACCGCCGAGGATCTTGCAGCAGCCGGTGAGAAGTTCGACGTGATCCTCAACATGGAGGTCATTGAACATGTAAATGACCCGCAAGCCTTCACGCAAATCTGCGTGAGCATGCTGAAGCCCGAAGGCCTCATGTTCGTGGCCACCATCAGCCGCACGCTCAAGTCCTTCGGCCTTGCCATCATCGGCGCCGAGTACATCCTGGGCTGGTTACCCAAGGGCACCCATCACTGGGAAAAATTCATCAAGCCGGATGAACTAAAATCCTGGCTAGGCGACAATAACGTCACGGTCAAAGGCGAAACCGGCGTCACCTATCACCCCCTTGCCAACGCTTGGAAACGCTCGCGCGATATGGATGTGAACTATATGCTGGTAGGTCAGAAGGGCCAGCCAAGCCCCTAATTCGAGTCTTCCGGCAGCCGCGGCAGCGGATGCACTTCGATACCTTCTTCAATCAACGCCTCGGCTTCTTCCGGCTTTGCTTCACCATAGATACCGCGCTTCTTCACTTCCGTGTAATGCATCCTGCGGGCTTCCTCGACGAATCTGTCGCCCACATATTCAGCACTGTCTGCTACATTCTTGCGCACTTCGCGCATCATTTGCATCAGCAACTCGATGCGTGGATCAACGCTTGCGGCCACCATCCCCGTCGGCTTTCGGTTGGATTTGATGGGGATGCCCGGAGCCATCAATTGTTTTTCGATGCTTTCAGAACCGCAATGACTGCAGGTCACCAGCTTGCGCCGGTGCTGGCTGTCAAAGGCCGCACAGTCACGAAACCAGCCATCAAACCTATGGCCCTTGTCGCAGACGAGATCATATCTGATCATGCACTTTCCCTCATCGTAAAGTGGCGCGCATTCCTCAAGACTGGCATTCTGCCGCGGTCCCGCGCCACCAGGCTTTCATCAACCCCAAACACTGTAACGCCGGGCTCGGTATCCAGTTCCGCAATGATTTCGCCCCAGGGATTGACGGCAAGGCTGTGACCAAATGTAAGCCGCCCGCATTCATGGTGCCCGCCCTGCGCAGCGGCAAATGCGAAGCTGCCGGTTTCAATGGCGCGTGAGCGCAAGAGAACGTGCCAGTGGGCCTTGCCCGTTGGCACCGTGAAGGCTGCCGGTACGGCAAGGAACGCCGCACCGGCATTGGCAAGCGTATTGAAGAGTGTCGGGAAGCGCATGTCATAACATATGCTGAGGCCAAGCTTTCCCCACGGCAGATCCACCACCACAGCTTCCTCGCCAGCTGCAAATATATCCGACTCACGGATGCGCTCACCGTTCGGCATGTCCACGTCAAAGAGGTGGATCTTGTCGTAGCGCGCGGCGATGCTTCCATCGGGAGCAAACAGCAGGGAGCGGTTCACCAGCTTGTCTTCCGAGGCCCGCAAAGCCAGTGAGCCGACGTGCAGCCAAAGGCGAAGCTCGGCAGCCAGGGCAGAAAAACCAGCAACCGAACTATCATCGGATTCGCGCCTGACAACGGCCTTGGTGCGTTCCTTATCAACTTCGATTATATTGGTGACCTCTGGCGTCAACACATATTGCGCACCCTGGCCCGCAGCCTGGCGCACCAGGGAACTCGCATCGGCAAGGTTCCGGCCCATATCGATGCCGGACCTCATCTGCACCAGGGCCGCCCGGAAGGTCACGATAGGCTCAACAATCCGTCAAGGCGTCCGCGGCGTTCCAGTTCGTGCAGCTCGTCACTGCCACCTACATGGGTTTCCCCAATGAAAATCTGGGGAACCGTGCGCTGCCCATTGGCCTTGAGCATCATGATTTGTCTGGCACTCCGATCATAGCTTACATCGATTTCGTCAAATGCCGCCCCTTTCTTCGCCAGGAGGGATTTGGCCGCATGGCAATAGGGGCACATTTTGGTAGTGTAAATAGTTACTTTGTTCATTTTCTTCTTTCGCTACCCAATATGTGGCCGCTTGGGTTCGATGACAAGGGCGAAGGCAAAAACATCAACCTAGGCGGCACCTGCTTTTTTAGGACTGTTGCACAGCTCCCGGCTATCGACCCCGTAGTCAACACGTCATCAACTAACAATCTCTTACGACATGCGACATGCTCGATGCCTTGCTCGTGAACGGAGAATATTTTCACCGCATTCTGGTAACTTTCCTCCAATTTCAGGCCAACCTGCGGGGCGCAACGCCCCTGTCCGCACCGGGGCCACTGACTTTACAGGCTTTCCTGAATACCGCGCCAGCTGCTGTGCAAGATAGGCCCATTGGTTGGACCGCCGGCGCCACCGTCGAAGGGGATGCAAAGGAACGCGAATGAGGACACGGGGCTTGCGCCAGCAATTTACGCCCGGCCCTGGCCACCAGGCGCGCCATGAACAAGCCTGCTTCCATGGGTGTCCCGGTATTTGCGGCATCCACGAGCCCACGAGACGCTTCATCATAGGCAAGCGCAGCCGACGCCCGCTCGCCCCAGGCCGGAGGATCGCCCAGAACGGCAGCACTCACTGCCCCCTTTACCCATT
>Ga0315287_10004207_pt1 | contig 13993 bp, 10 predicted proteins | sample YL17G11_0_MG_FD_205037 | JGI IMG/M metagenome (GOLD analysis project Ga0315287, IMG submission 205037) | Sediment microbial communities from Yellowstone Lake, YNP, Wyoming, USA - YL17G11_0 | ecosystem: Environmental > Aquatic > Freshwater > Lake > Sediment | place: USA: Wyoming | collected... | reverse complement strand
AGAGAGAGAGAGAGAGAGAGAGAGAGAGAGAGAGAGAGAGAGAGAGAGAGAGAGAGAGCGAGAGCGAGAGAGCGAGAGCGAGAGCGAGAGCGAGAGAGAGAGCTTTTAGAGAAAGCGCGGCGGAAAAGGAGAGAAAGAAAAAGAAGAAAAGAGAGAGAGAGAGAAAGAGGCTCCGAAAGAAGGAGAGAAAATCTCAAAAAAGAAAAACCTCGGAAGAAAAGAAAGTAGAAGAAAAACCTCACCTCAGCACAGCGTACCCGTTCGGCGCCCCCGCCCTAAAGTGCGGCGCCGCCGTCACCCAGTGCGCGCTCCCCGGCTCCCTGCCCGCCTCCACCACCACCCCGATCCGCTGCGCCAGGTTGACCTCGACGCAGGCCCCGCGGCCCGTCCCCGGCTCCTTGGCCCTGACCTCGAACGGCTCGACGGGCGCGCCGTCGGCGGAGACGACCGTGACCGAGTCGTGCCCGCCGAAGCACAGGCTCGCGTCCGTCAGGCTCCCGACGTTGAGCAGCCTGAAGAGGTACCTCTTCCCGGCCGTGACGGTGAAGTTGGTGCGCGAGCAGCCCGGGTTGGCCGGGACGGAGAACGCGTTGAGCCTGTTCCGGCCGGGGGGGACGCTGCCAACGGGGAGCGGCGCGCAGGTCGTCGAGTTGTCGACCGGCCCGCCCAGGGCGCAGTCCTGGAAGATGCCCCGCCCGTTGATCAGGACCGACTGCGGGAGGTCGACCCAGCCGTAGGCTCCCGTCTCGGCGTCGGCTTTGCGGGTGTCGAAGGGCCTCCCCGCCGCGAAGCCCAGGGCGCCCGACGTCGAGTGGTACCAGTCGCCAAAGAGGACCACAAACTCCTTGTCTATCTCCGCGAGGAGGCCATTCGCTGCCGCTTCCCGACGAGTCGCGGATCTCGGGGGCCTGATGATGAGAGGACCGAAGATGCCGTCGACGGCGGAGAGCCCGGTGTGGGAGTGGTACCAGAAGAGGCCCGGACCGTCGACGACGCGGAACCTGATCTCCTGCCTGTTGCTGCCTTTTGCATTCTGCAGCGGGCACTGGTGGACAAAGGCGACGCCGTCGTACTGGTGTTGTTTTTGGAGTTCGTTTTCGAGGGGGGGCGGGAGGGCAGAGAAGAGAGAGAGAGAGAAAAGTCGAGGTCGTTGAGTTTTTCATTTCTTTCTTTCGCTCCTTTTGCTCATCGAAAACCTCGCGCCCTCCCCTCGCAGAAAAAGAAAGCTTCGAAAACTCTCACCCACGCGTCGCTGCCCTTCATCGAGAGGCCGTGCCAGTGCAGCGTAGCTCCGACGTGGACCTGACGAACGAATTTTTTTAACGAGGAAAAAAGAGTTTTTTGGTTTTCGAGTTTTCATTTTTTCCCCCTCCGTTGTCGCTTCTCGCTTCTCTTTCCTCTCTCTTCTCTCCTCACCTGCGGGTACTCGACAGGAATTTCGTTGACCAGCGTGACGTGCAGCACGTCTCCCCTGTGGACCTCGATCGGGGGGCCGCCGAACTCGCCGTTGATCGTGTAAACGTCCCGGACTTTTGATTCATTTTCGTTTTTTTGGGTTTTTTTTGGTGAAAGGTTTTGAGCGGGGGAAAAAAGTCTCAACCTTTCTCTCTCTCCTCACGCGGCGGGGCAGCGCGAAAACACCACCTCCACCACCACCGCCACTACGACTCACGGTAGCAGTCCGGGGCCTTTTTGGCGACGCCTAGAGTGAAGTTGTAGCGCACGACTTGCCCTCCCTCGGCGGGGGTCGGCTCGCTGTAGGCGACGCGGGAGCGCGTCGGCGCCGACTTTGTGGCGGCCGGGAGGGGAGCAAGGAGAGCGAACGCCGAGAGAGCGGCGACGGCGGCGGAGAAGAAAAAGGGAGCTGTGGAGAAAGAAAAGGGAGCAATGGAGAAGGAAGAGAGCGCTTTCGGGCTGAGTCGGGGCCGCCTCTGTCCCTCGACCGCCATGACGGCGCCCGTCACACGGCAATGATTAGAGATGATCGCAGAGAGACGACCGAGGGAGGCAAAAGGGACAGACTGAGTGCTCAGCCCGAGCGAAACTAGGGCTTGCAGCTGGAGTCCCCGCTCCGAAGTCGAGCAGGATTGTGTCGGAGAAAAACTCGGCCCAGCCTCGATTCTTTCATCTTTCTTTTCTCTTTTTCTCTCTCCTCCGATATTGCATCTTCACTCTCTTCCCTCTCCTCCCACGAGAGCATTCTCTTGCCTATTTACACCAGAGAATAAACAGAATGGATCTCAACGAAGACCCCCCCCCCCCGCTCTGTCTCACTCGTTGTTCGCACTCCTCCCGCCGCCGCCGCTCGTCGCCCCGCCGACCCCAATCTTCTCCTTGAGCGTCTCCTTGCTCAAAAACGCGTTCTCCCCGTCCTCGCTGTGGTACAGGCAAGAGACCTTGGGGGGCTGCCCGTTGCCCTCGCCGGGCACCCCGTCAATCGCGTTCACAAACCCGAACGTGTTGAGCCTCCCCGTGCACTTCGACACCTCGTCCTTGGACACGAGGCCCTTCCGCTCCAGCAAGCCGACGTTGGACCGCCGCAGCACGCACCCGGGCTTGACCTCGGGTTGCGCCACGTAGACGTTGAACGGGTTGAAGCTCACGAAGATGCGCTGGTCGAAGACCATCGACGAGTAGCCGTTGGCCATGCAGACCCCGCTGTTCGGAGTCCTCCGGTCGACGATCTCCGTGGAGGCGACGTTGGACGGCGCGAACGAGGCCGTCGAGTTGAACCACGTCCCCGTGCCGATCCCGGCGACGAAGGCCGCCGTGACGAAGGCCTTGGTCAGGTTGGACATGCCCCCGGGCTCGGTGGTCGTGTCGGTGTTGTTGGAGGGAGGGGGGGGCCGGTTGCCGTTGCCGTTGTTGAAGCCTCCGCCTCGGTAAGGGTCGTCGGAAAACCCGTCGCCGGGCGGAGGATTCCCCCGCGGCGGCGGCGAGCGGTAGCTCGATCGGGGAGGAGGCGGGGGGTAGTATCCCGTCGCCGGGTCGCCTGCTCGCCTGCGAGGAGAAATAGGCTCTCTCTGCTGCTGTTCTCCGCTGTCGTCCCAGTCGGGCTCCGCGCGGAGAGGCCGCAGGGAGAGCAGGCGGCGAGGAGGACGCGGGGCGACGGCGGCGGCGAGCGATTTCGCCGGCGGCATGGCCGGCGGCGGCGACGTCAACCGATTCCCTCCCCGCCCGTCGCGTCCGCTGCAGCTCGCGGCTCCGGACGCGGCCAGCGAGGCCGGGCACCTCACGAAGAGGATGCCCATGGCTCAAGAAAAGCGAAGAGAGAGAGAGAAGAAGGAGACGAGGAGAGAGGCAAGCGAAACAGGAGGAGACCGACTAGACTAGACAGCAAGTTTTTTTTTAATGATTTTTTTTTCTTTCACCTCTCCCCTTTTTTTTCTTTCCTCCCTCCCTCTCGTCCCCTCTCCTATTCTCTCTTATACCTCTCACCCCTCCGTGCCGTGCCTCCTCCCGCCAAAGAGGTCAAACGCTGCGGAAGAAGAAGGGCCCGTCGGAGGGCGCGGGAGGGGCAGGTCCTTGGGCGTCGGCTTGGGCAGCTTCGGCCTCTTTCTCTGCGGGGGGGCCGCGGCGGAAGGAGCCGCGGCGCGGGGGCGCGCGGCCACGGCGGAAGGAGCGGCAGCAGCAGCGCCGCGGTGCCCGATATGCTGCTGCTGCTGCTGCTGCGGAGGAGGGCGAGGGCGAGGAGCCTGCGGCTGCGGGGCGGCGCGCCACTGCTGCTGCTGCTGCTGCCGCTGAGGCGGAAAGTGCTGCACAGCCCAGGGGGCGTTGGCGGCGGCGCCGCTGTCCTGCCCTCCGCCTCCGCCCCCTCCTCCTCCTCCTCCTCCGCCGCCGCCGGCGAGCATCTCCGGCGCGACGAAGGAGCATAGCCTGCCGACGCCGCCGCCTCCGTTCTGCTCCGCGTTCCATTGCTGCTCCAGCTGCTGCCGCTCCAGCTGCTGCTGCTCCAGCTGCTCCAGCTGCTCCAGCTGCTGCCGCTCCAGCTGCTGCTGCTCCAGCTGATCCAGCTGCTCCAGCTGCTCCAGCTGCTGCTGCTGCTGCTGCTGGAAGCGGAGCTGCTGCGCCCCCTGCCCCCAGTGCAGCCCGTGCTCATACTGCTGCTGCTGCTGCTGCTGCTGGTGGTAGAGCTGCGGAGGGGCGGCGTCAGCGGTGAAGCTCGAGATCGCCGCCGTCGCCTCCTCGGCGCCGGTGCCGGCGAGCTCGGCAGCGGCGAGCTCGGCGGGGTCGGCGGCGAGCGCGGCCGCTCCCTCCGCTTCCTCTTCCTCCTCTTCGAGGAGCTTGGCGATCTCCGCCGAGGCCTCCTGCGTGGCCCAGGCGAGGCGTCCCAGCCTGGTGTCGTCGTCGTCGTCGTTGGTTGTTTTCGTTTTGTTTATCGGAGTTGAAAGAGGGCGAGAAGAAGAAGCAAGAGGGTGAGAGCTGCTTTTTTTTCTTTCTCAACTGCCGCCAAAAAAAAAAATAATGGAGAAAAAAATCGAGCTCACTCGAGGAACGACGCCGACTCCCAGGCCCTCAGCCTCGCCAGCTTGTCGCGCAGCGTCCCCTCGTCACCGCCTCCGCCTCCGCCGCTTCCGCTGTCTCCATTGATGGCCTTGAGCCTCTCGCGCAGCTCGGCGACGCGCGCGCGAGCGGCCTCGAGCTCGGCGCGCCTCGCCGACGCGACCCGCCCCTGCTCCTCCTCCAGCGAGGCGGCGCAGCCCGCGGCCTCGGCCTCGGCGCCCCTGCCCGCCTCGGCCCTGCGCAGAGGGCACGAACTCCGCCAGAGGTCTTCAGACCTCGAGACAAAGGCCCCGACGGCGGACAGGAGCCGGGAGCGGGCGGCCCTTTTCGACTCGTCAAAGCGCTCTCGGACTCCGCCGCCGCTGCCGCTCTTCTCGCGGTCCCTCTTCTTCTCCTCTTCCGCCTCCGCCGCCGCGGCCTCGGCGAGCTCCGCGCGCGTCTCGGCGACCAGCCGGCGCTTCAGCGCCTCCCGCGCCCGCTCCTCGAAGCGCCCCGCGTCCTCCGAGGCGGCCAGCGCGGTGGCACCAGCCGAGGCGGCGCGGGCGTTGGCAGCAGCCTCGGAGGACTCGAGCGACGCGAGAGTGTGCGTGACCGCGACGAGCTGGGCGGCGGCGCCGGACATTTCGTGCCCCCGAGTGTGCGCGTAAGAGAAGGAGAAGAGGAGAGAGGAGCGACGAGGAGAGATGGAGAAGCAAGATAAGACCTCTGTGCCGTTGGAGAGCTTTCGTTCACAAAAGAGTTTGTGAACGAAAGCGAAAAAAAGAAAAAAAACGAATTCAAACCGCCACGTCTCTCTTCTCGCCTTGAAAATTTTTATGCTGCTCGCATTTTTTTCCATTTTTGAAACAAACACGAAAAGCGCGCTTTTTTCTCCCTTATTTCATTACAGCGACGCGAAGGAAAAGAATTTGCAAAAGCGATTTCTTGAGAGGACGCAAAAACAGCGAGAAGATGAAAAAAGAACAGCACCACATCCTCTCTTCAGCAGCAGCCTCCTCCGCCGCTCGACTCGGCACTTTTGTCGACGGTCGTCAGCCCGATCGGGTGCCTCGCGCCGGCTCCGCAGCCCCAGGCCCCGAAATGCACTTCCCTGTCCCCCTCGACGTCAAAGTGCCTCGCCAGCCACGAGTGGCCCCCCTCGCCCAGCATCGCCGCCGTGTTGCCGCACACGGGCGTCGGCCTGCCCGCCTCGAACACGTGCCCGGCGTCCAAGACGTACGCGCCCTCGGAGCCGGCGATCGTGCCCCTGTACGTCGCCCTCTGGCCGTAGTCCTCGCAGCAGCTCTCGAGGAGCCCCCGCGGGAGCTTGAACAGCCTGAACGTGACCGAGTAGAAGCGCGCGGGCCCCAGCAGCTTGCGCATGTCCGCGTCGTTGACCTCGATGGGCGAGGCGGCGACGTGCACAGGGTACTCGAACCCGGCGGCCCTTGCCTCGCGCTTGAAGTCCTCGACGTACAGCGCGCCGGACACGCACTCGCCCCAGAGCACCTTGTCCTTGCGCGCCGCCTCGGGGACCCTCCGGTCCGCGTAGACGTCGGAGAAGTAAAACTCCCCGCCGGGGGACAGGACGCGGAAGGCCTCGCGCAGGACCGCGGGCTTGTCCGGGGAGAGGTTCACGACGCAGTTGGAGATGACGAGGTCGGCGGCGCCGTCCGCGACGCCGGCGGAGCTCAGGTCCTCCATGAAGCCCTTGACGAACCTCATGTTGGACAGCCCGTAGCCCAGGGTCTGCGTGCAGTAGGCGTCGGCGTGCTCGCGGGCCACGGCCAGCTGCTCGTCGGTCATGTCGACCCCCACGACGCTGCCCCGCTCGCCGACGAGCGCGGCCGCGGCGTAGCAGTCGCGGCCCGAGCCCGACCCCAGGTCGAGCACGCGCAGCCCCTCGATGCCCATCGGGAGCGGCGCGCCGCACCCGTAGAATTTCTCCGTGACCGGCTGGGGCACCTTGCGGAGCACCGCGCGGAGTGCGGGCGGGGGGGCGCCGGCGGCGGTGCAGGCGCTCGTCTTGAGGTCCTTGGAGGTCGAGAGCACTTTGCCGTAGTAGTCCTTGACCGAGTCGAAGACCGCCTGCGAGTTTTTTTTTTCCTTAGGGCTCTTTCGTTACGTTTGGTCGGTTTCAAGGTTTCGAATCCCTCGCTCCGTCGCGTGTTTGGCGAGTGTGGGGGAACGAGCGGGAGCGGGAAGCGCGAGCCGGAGCGGGCGAGAGAGAGTGGGGGTTGAAACAACGAGCGACGGGCTCAAAAACAAGCGCTTCTTCTTCTTCTTCAATCTCACCGTCGTCGCCTCGTTCGTCGCCGCGGCCGCGACGCCTGCTCCGGACTTGGGCTGCGGCGGGCAACAGCTCCCCATCGTGATGCCTCCGATGGAGGGAGAGCGAGCAGAAGCGAGTGTTGTGAAGCTGGAACGCAGGCAGGAAGGGCCGCGAAGCATCTCGGTGTTCGGCGTGTTTTCGCTCCCCTTGAAAATTCCGCTTTGTGCCGAAGAGGGCGGGAGCATCGGTTTTTACTTTTTCTTCTCTTTTCCTTTGTCGAAAGGAGGGGGGCTCTCTCTTTCTCATTCCCTCTTTTCTGATCGTTCCCAGACTGTAGACGGAGCTTGCATGGGAGCAGCCCCGCGCCATAGTTACGGCGCTGGCCGAGGAGGAGGAGGCGGAAGAGGAGGAGGAGGAGGAGGAGGAGGAGGAGGAGGAGGAGGAGGAGGAGGCCGAGGGCGCGGAGGCAAACATGCGAGTTCGAGCCGCCGAGCAAGTGCTCCTTCTCCATTCAACAAAAAGGCGCTCGCCTCCGAGGCCGCCAAGGCCGAGCGCAAGATCCCGACAGCCAAGCGCATTCGAGACCTCACGAGGCTGCTGGCCAAGGTGAGGATCTGGAGCGGAAGAGAAAGGAAGAGACGGGAAGAAGATGGGGACAATCGATGTCGATTCCATCGGCACCGCCTAGCCAAGAAAAAAAAAAACTCACCGTCGGGAAAAAAAAAAAACTCCCTCTCAAAAAACAGCCCAACCTCGACCCGCTGATGCGCTCCAAGCTCGACTCCCGCCTCGCCGCCGCCAGAGCAGAAGCGGCGGACCGCGCGGCCTCGGAGCGCGAGCGGAGGCTTGCCACCAAGTACCACCGCGTCCGCTTCTTCGAGCGGGTCAAGGCCGAGCGCGCCCTCAGGCAGGCGAGGGACCGCCTGCGCCGGTTCCTCGCCCGCGCCGCCTCTTCTTCTCATCCCTCCGCCGGAGAAGGAGGAGAAGGAGGAGGAGAGGGAGGAGGAGGAGTAGCTGCCCTCGAGTCCGCCGTCGACGCGGCGGAGGACGACCTGGTGTACATCACGCACTTCCCGAAGGGGGAGAGGTACGTCTCGCTCTTCCGCGGGGTCGCGGAGAGCGGCAACGGAACCGGCAGCGGAACCGTCGGCGACGGCGACGACGGCGCCGGCGCCGGACGCGGCGGCGGAGAGGAGCGCCTCGACCCCGAGACCTTGGCCCGCCTGCAGAGGGAGCGCCTCCGCCTCCGCAAGCTCGCGCGGGCGAGAAAGGCCGAGGAGGCCCTGGTCGGGGAGGCGGACGAGGGGCGCGGGCTGGTGCGCGCGAGGGGGAAGAGGGGAGCGGGAGGGGAGGAAGAGGAGGAGGAGGAGGAGGACGGCGACGACTTTTTGCTCCCAACGGCTTCTGTCCCGGAGGAGAGGAAGAAGAAGGAGAAGGAGAAAGCCAAGGCAGCTGCTGCTGCTGCTGCCGTGGTACCGGCTCCGGTGGCGACGAAGAAGCGAGCTCCTCTGGCTCCTCCCGTTGTTCCCGCTTCTCTCTCTTCGGAAGACGAAGAGGAAGAGGAAGAGGAGTCGGAGGAGGAAGAAGAGCCCACAGCCAGCGGCGGCGGCGACGACGACGACGACGAAGAAAAAGCAGAGGAGGAGGAGGAGCAAAACCGCCGCAGGAGGAGGAAAACCCCTCCCCCGCCGGAAGGGAGGCTCGAAGCCCTGCCGCACAGGGACCCTGTGGTGCGTTTCAAGCCCCCGGCGGAGAAGGCGCTCACTGCCGAGAGGCGGAGGCAGCAGAAGAAGGAGAAGGGGACGGTCGAGGAGAAGAAGAAAGCCACCGCCGAGTTTCCTCCTCCCCTTCCTTCTCCTGCTTCTCTTCAGTCTTCTTTCTCGTCGAAGAAAAGGGCGAGGAAGCCCCTCCCTCCTCCTCCGCCGAAGCTCCCCGTTCGCTCTCGCGCAGAGGGAGGGCGCAAGCGCAGGCGCAAGAAGTGAGAGACGAAGTGTAAAAAGGAACGAATGAATTGGAAGGACGGCAGTGTTGAGAGTTTTGATAGTTCACAAGTTGGAAAAAAAGGAAAACTGGGATCAATTTGAAAGTTTCAAGGGGGACATTTTTTTTGTTTTTCAGTTCGTTTTGATGAGGGGGGACCAGTTTCCTCTCTAGCTCTAGACCTTCCCGGCCTCCCTCATCGTCCCCAGGGCGAGAGTCCACTCCCGGGAGAACTCCGGGTACCCGTGCGCTTCGTGCCTCGTCGCCCAGACTGCCCTGAGGTGCGGGGCCGCCGTTCCGTGCTGGCACCTGCGAAGGCGCTCGCGCTGGAGCTCGACGGCCGAGGGAGCGATGCCACTGTAGCGCTGGAGGCACGCGGGCCAGTGGGAGGGGGCGGGCGAGGAAGGCGAGGAAGAGAACACTTCGAGCGCGAGCGAGAGCGCGCCGGCGGCCGCGGCCGAGGGAGCGACCTCGGACCCTTCCTGGTCGAGGAGCGCCAGCTGCAGGAAGAAGGACGCGAGCGTGTAGACGTGCATCTTGTCACCGCCGCCGCCGTTGCTGCCGCCCTCGGAGGAGGCGGGCCCGGAAGGAGAAGCGTCGGAGAGGGCGCCGCCGGCGACGGCGCGGTACCAGAACGACCGGAGGAACATCTTGGCGTTGGGCGCTCCGTTCCTCAGCCTCGCCGGGAGGGCGGCGACGAGCCTCGCGGTGGCGTCGACGACGTCCTGAGGGGAGTAGGCTGCGTCAGAAATGTGGGAGAAGCGCGACGGGTCGAGCTCGCCGCCCTTGTCGTCGGCGCCGTCGGAAGAGGTCGTCGCCTCCGCCGCCGTCTCCGCCGTCGAGGCTTCGGCGTCTTCGTCTCCTTCCTCCTCCTCCATGCCGGAGACGTCAGGGGTCACGGGCGCCTCAGGGGAGGACTCCCTGGAGGCGGCAGCCTCGGCGTCGAAAACGACCTCCGGAGACTCCTCCCTCTGATCGTCCTCCTCTGCCGCCGCCCGCCGCTGCTTCTTGCTCGCGGGCTCCTCTCCCGCTTCCTCCTCTTTGTTCTCCTTCGCAGCATCAGCGACAACGACCTCCTCCTTGCCCGCCTTGCGCGCGGCCGCGGCCTTGTCGGCCATGGCAGCGCGGAGCGCGGCGATGCCCAGGAGCTGTGTTTGAGTTTTTTTTGGGAGTTGAGAGGAAAAAGAAAACGGTCAGGAAAGAAAATTTCGAGGGGGAAAAAAGCAGAGAGAGGAAATATTTTCCCGGCGGGCGAGCCGTTAAGTGAGGAAAGTTCCGCGCGAGCGAGGAGTGGAGGAGGGCAGAGGAGGAAGTGAGGCAAGAGAGGAAAAGAAAAAGCTGTTTGCTTTGCTTTCCCGCCTCTCGCTCCCTCTCTGAGTCCAAGATAAATCAAGTCGCTTCTTTGGCCCCCTCCCCGCGCGCCCCTTCTTGCCCTCTCTCCGAGTCCCTGCCATCCCCGATGACACGAGGCAATCAATGCCGCGCGTTTGCACCGGAGAAAAGCCGAATCGGCGCGGGCTCGCGGGGAGAAAGGAAGGCAATTCAGCGCGAGAAAAGCCGTTGATCAGAGGGGCTCTCCAAACAGAGAGCGCCGAGAGCGAAACCGAAAAAAATCTCGCCCTCTCTCCTTGAAGAAGGCACGTCGAATCATTTCTCCCAGTCCTTGTTTTCACCTCCCTCTCTTTCTTCCTCACCTGATACTTGCCGAGCTCCTCCACCCCGATGCTCGCCATATACGTGTCGAGGTAGGACACGGCGCGGTAGATGACCGTGGACTCGCAAGACCAGTCCCAGGAGACCTGCAAGAGGAGAAGTTGGGTTGTTTTTTTTCGAGAGCGAAAGCGAGAAGCGAAAGCGAGAGTTCGGGTGAGAGCGGCGATCTCTCCGTCTTCTAGCTTTTTGATGCGAACAGAGCGGGAAAAAAGCAAACAGCTCTCTCGCATTCGCGGTCGAATAGCACCAGCTCGGTGCCTCTCATCTCTGCCGATTTCAAGGGCAGCGATCCGCTCACAAAATCGCCACGCTCTGCGACGGAGAGAACAGCAAAAAGAGGCGCGAGCACCACGCGAGGCGCGGCGGCTTCTCTCGACCTCTCTCTGTCCCAATTCGTCTGTTCGCCCAATCTGAGACTTGATTGCTCTCTCCATCACCTTGCGTACCTCCGCCAGCCACTCGGCCAGCACGGCCCGGTGCCTGGGCTGCACGACAGTCTGCCTCTTCGCGATGGCCCCGCCGGCCAGCGGCGCGATGGCGAGCTCCTCGCGCTCGCGGAGCTCGAAGAGCTCGGCCTGCCTCCTCCAGGCGATTTCCTCGGCCTTGCCCATGCTTGGCTCGGCAACCGCCCTCTTCACGCGCGCCGCGTCGGCAATCGCGGCCCAGGCGGGCCACCTCCGCCTGACGGCCGCGGCCCAGGCATGCACCCCGAGCTCCCGGAGCCAGGGCGCGGCGCACAGGGCGCGCCCCAGGTCGCGGAAGGCCTCCCCGGCAGCAGAAGGGGAGGAGGAGGGCGTGCCGACAAACGAGAGGATGTCGATGATGCAGTCGTTGGGCAGGTCTGCGAAAGTAGTAGTCAGGGCGAGAGCCGGGACAGCCTGCAATGTCGAAGGGCTTGGGCTCATCGGGGGGGTCTCGGGCGCCGGGGGGGCGCGTGCTCGCTTGGGGGAGAGCATCGTGGTGGTTATCGCCTGGTGGGAAAAAGGGAGGGAAGGAGAGAGTGTCGGAGCAAAGAGTGAAGAAAAAAAGTTGTTCAGAAAAAAAGAAGGAAAGAAAGAAAAGTTTGGCAAAAAGAAAAAAAGCGACGCCCTCTCTCTCTCGCGCTCCTCCCTCTCTCCCTCTCCCCCCTCTTACTCTTTCTATGACTGAAAAAAAAACCAGGAGGGGCCCCGAGAGACCCCCCGAGGAGGAAGAACTGAACTCGTGTTTACAGGGGAGATGGAACTGGGGGCGGGACCGAGGACCAGATAAAAATATAAGAAATCGTTTTTTCGAGGAAAAAAAGACCCTGATTTTTGGTTTTTCGTTCATTTTTTTTGTTTCCGCGTGCGCGGGTTGTGCTGTTGCGCCCAGGGGACCGAAGGGGGGGGGGGGGCGCAATTGGGGGTTGCGGTGGTTGTCGTCGTGGTTGTTTTGGTTTTTCTAAGGGAGTCCGGGGTCAAGGGGGAAAAAGCTTGATTATTTTTTTCCAGCGTGAGAGGAGAGTTTTTTTCGATCCGTTTATTTTCTTCTTCATCGCCAGGCTCCAGCGGCCGCCGCCGGCCTTGCTGCCGCCGCCGCGGGCCACGCGTCCGCCATCACTTCGTCCTCGTCGTCGTCCTCCTCTTCGAGCTCGTCGTCGTCGTCCTCGCAGCCAGCCGCGGCGGCGGCGGAAAGCCAGTGCCTCGGCTGCTGCCGCTGCTGCTGCCGCTGCTGCTGCAGGGAAGAAGAGGCAGCCCGGCGAGGGAGCGCCCGCTGCTGCCGGAGCAGCCGCTCCTGCCGCTCGTGCCGCTGCCGCTGCCTCGAGAGCTGCTGCCAGAGCTGCTCCTGCTGCAGGCCCTTGGCCCTCGCGCGGGCCCTGAACCCGCTCTCGGAGTCGTAGCACCAGTCCTCGACGGCGGCCGAAGAGGGCTGGAGCTGCTGCTGCTGGGAGGCGGGAGGCAGGGGGGCCAGCGGCGGGCGGGAGGCGACGGGGAGAGGCGCGGCGGCGGCGCCGCTGCTGCGGGCGGCCAGGAGCGCCGCGGCGACGGCGCGCCTGCCCCTCGAGCGGGAGGCCGAGGCCGAGGCTCCGACCGACGAGGAGGCCGGGGAGGAGGCCTCGGAGGAGGGGGCCGACGAGTCCGGGTCGAGAACGCACGCCGGGGAGGCCGAGCGGCGGGAGGAGGCGCCGGAGCCGGCCTTGGCCTTTGCGGCGGCGGCAAGAGCGGCGGCGGGAACCGCGACCGGCGTCGACGCCGACGCCAGAGGCGCCCGAGGCGCCGGCGCGACCCCGGAGGCGACCGCCGAGAGCAGCCCCGCGGCTCCCGCTCCCCCTCCTCCGAGCCTCTCTGCCAGGGCCAGGGCCTCCCCCGTGAGCGCGAAGGAGATCGAGGAAAGGGCCGCGGCACCGGCGCCGGCGCCGGCGGCGGCTCGGGCGGCGCGGAGGCCGACGAGGGCCGCCGCGGCGCCGACGGAGGAGGGCCGCGCCGCGGCCAGCGCCCCGCCGGCGACGAGCGCGGCCTCGACGGCAGCGTCGGCCGCCGCCGCCGCGGCGTCCCTCGCCGCCGAGAGGGCGGCCGCCGAGGAGCCCGACGAGCGAAGACCGGAGGCAGCCGCGAGGGCAGCCGAGGCAGGAGAGGCAGGGGCAGCGGCCGAGGCGGCGGCCGAGGCCGAGGCAGGGGCCGAGGCGGCGGCGGCGGCCCCGAAGAAGGCCGAGAGCGACGAGCGAGGGGACGGGGCCGCCGCCGCCGCCGCCGCCGCCGCCGCCGCCGCCCCGGCCGCGAGCGCCGCCGCCTCGTCCTCCCGCCGCTGCGCCTCGAGCGCGACGGCGAGCAGCGCCCCCGCGAAGCACGCCGCCGTCGGCGCCGACGTCCTCCACCCGAGGAGCGCCAGCATCTCGAGCTCCGCGGCGGCGACCGCGGCCGCGGAGAAGTCGCCTCCCCTCCAGGGGCGCGCCCCCGAGGGGGAGGGGGAGGGGGAGGAGGGGGAGGGGGGGGAGAGGGAGGAGGCTGGGGGCGCGGGGGCGGCGGGGACGGCGGCGCCGCAGCACTGGAGCCTCGAGAGGTCGTTGGGCAGCCCGGCCTCCTCCCTCTTGGCGGCGATCGAGAGGGCCGCCAGCGCGCGGAGGGCCGCGGCGCGCGAGGGGACGGAGGAAGGGGCCGAGAGGGACGCCGAGGACGAGAAGGAGGCGGAGGAGGGGGAGGCGGCCGAGGCCGGCGGGGTCGAGGGCGCCGGCGGCGGCGACGCCGCCGCCGCCGCCGACGGAGCGGGGAGCGACAAGAGGCCGAGCCGCGCGGCCCAGCTCTTCCTCTCCTTTTTCCGCGGCAGAGCCGGGAGCTCTACCTCCGCCTCCGCCTCTGCCGTCATTGCTGCTGCTGCTGCTGCTTCGTCGACGACGACGACGCGCCTCTTCGAAGACGAGGCGGCGATCTCGGAGGGGGGGGTCGCCAGGTCGGCGAGGGCGACGGCGCGCGCGGCGGTCGCCGAGGAGAAGCCGTGCAGGCGGGAGACCTGGAGAACGATTTTTTTGATTTTTTTGCCCCCCCACCGAAAGACGTTTTGAGCGAGCCGGAAAAAAGAGCGGCAACT
>Ga0315287_10004206_pt1 | contig 13995 bp, 14 predicted proteins | sample YL17G11_0_MG_FD_205037 | JGI IMG/M metagenome (GOLD analysis project Ga0315287, IMG submission 205037) | Sediment microbial communities from Yellowstone Lake, YNP, Wyoming, USA - YL17G11_0 | ecosystem: Environmental > Aquatic > Freshwater > Lake > Sediment | place: USA: Wyoming | collected... | reverse complement strand
GATCAAGTACAGAACCGTTGATCCGGGACGGGTCGTACTCCGCCAGCTTTTTGGCCATGGCGGTTAAAGTCGTCACCGTTCCGGCCGTTCCGATCAGGCAACTAACGGATTCATTTATATTTATTCTTGATCGTAGCGTCTCCAGGCAATGCCCCCGCAGGCGGCCTAGCTCTTGTTTCAGCGGGGGATCGGAAAGAAGGAATTGCTCGGTCAACCCCACCGCGCCCAGAGGCAGGCTGACGGTTTCCCTGATTCTTCCCGATTGCACCCAAGTGAATTCCACGGACCCGCCACCCAGGTCAAAAATAACGGTGGGCCCCGTGATATCCTGAAAAACCGACAGGACCCCCAGGGCACTTAAACGGGCTTCTTCCTCACCGGAAAGAACCTCGATGGCTATTCCGGTGGTTCTTCGAACGGCCTCTAAAAATTGATCGGTATTCGAGGATTCCCTCAGGATCCCGGTGCCCGCAGCCCGGAACCGGGCGACCCCCTCCTGGAGGCCCGTCCTTTGGAACCGTTCCAGCACCTTGAGGGCCGACTCCAGAGGTTGACGGCCAATGACCCGTTCCGGAAAAAAATTTCGCCCCAACCGGACCATTTCGCGATCGCGGCAGACCGGGAGAACTCGATTTCCTTCGATTTGGGCGATTAACAACCGTAAGGTGTTGGAACCAACGTCTATGGCACCGGCTTTTTTCAAAACGCCTGCAGATTATGATTTTAGAATTGAATAGTGATTCTTATTGATAACAAACAGCCCGATTTTTCTCAAGAACCATTTTTTTTATTGTGACATTCTAAATAGATAGTCCGGAAAATGCAGACAAGTCAGGATGACTCAAACCAGGACAGCTTCAATGGACGAATCCGGCCAATTTTTTCAAAGTCACGGTCTCTATGTAGTAAAAGGGCGTCACCATCCATGGCTATCTGGGCGATACAACAATCCATCGGACTGCTTATGGTCAGCCCTTTCCGTCTCAGCTCAAAATATATTCGGGCAGCGTCCCGCCAGGTATTTTCTGTGGCCTCAAGGTAATATTGGGCGGATAGATATTCATCCAAAAGCCCCCATTCTCGCCCGTCTTTCGCGCCCTGAAGGAGTTCAAGCTGGGTGAAACGGCAGAGTACATAGGGTTCATCGCCCATAAAGGCTTGAAAAACACCCCTGGCCCTTCCCTGGCGATCCCTCAGCACATCGATCCAGACCGAGGTGTCCACCAGTATCATCTGTTTATTTTCCTCAATTCTTTATGGTCAAAGCCGGAGTAAAAAGAAATACGGCCGGACAGCTCCGTTAGATCCTTGCGTTTTTTTAACCGGATCAGTTCCTTTAACGCTTCGTGAATTAGATCTTTTTTGGTTTTTGCCCGGCTGACGGAAAAGGCTTCTGTTATTAATTTATCATCGATCACGATATTCGTCCGCACCGAAATCCCTCCTTCTAATGTGTACCTTATACACATTCTAATGGGTTCATAATAAAGGGTCAAGGTATTTCGTTTTCAATTCTACCGGTTTGGTGTACCTTAATCCCGACTGAGATCAGTCCGAGGAGGCTTGTAATGAAACCGGCCGATGATCTGAAGCGAACGTTGTTCCGAATCCATGAGAAAGGCTACAAGGCCTACCAGGACATTGAGGGAGAATACCTGTTCTCTCAATATCAATTGGTAATCGACCGGGTCCAGCCCGATCCTTTTGCCCCGCCTTCCCGGTTCCGGGTCCTTTATTCCCTGAAAAAGTGGAAGATCATGGCTGACTTCTGGGAAAACCCGGTCCGCCGGTTGGCCTTTTGCGACTATGTGGGACGGCAGGTGCAGCAGGCCATTCGCACCCAATTGAAAAGACAGGGCGGAAGCGGAAAGAGCGGGCTGCTGCAGATCGAGGCCGGAGGACCGGAGATCCTGGAACGAACCTCGGTGCTGATCGAGGGGGAAACCCTGGAACTCCGTCTGACCGTGGGCTTGCCGGCTGCCGGGCGGACTATCCTGGGATTCGAGGCAGTGGCCATTTTTTTTGAGGAAATCCCCCTGCTCGTGCAGCATGGGGTCCAGCAGATCCCGAACAAAATACTGGAAGTCAAACGCTTCGTCGATGCCTATGAGGACCAGGAATGGCTGCGGAACCAGCTCAAGGGGAAACAACTGATCGCCTTTATCCCCGAGGGGGCGATCCTGCCCCGGGAAAGCGGCGTCAGCTCCAGGCCCCTGGCCTTGGGAGCGGTACCCTTTTGGCCGCCTCAAGATCTTTCTGTCACTTTTCAACTCCCCCATAAGGGGTCCCTGACCGGCCTGGGCCTCCCCGAAGGGGTGACCCTGATCGTGGGGGGCGGCTTTCACGGCAAATCGACCCTGTTGCGGGCGCTGGAACTGGGAATTTACAGCCACATCCCCGGGGACGGCCGGGAATATGTGGTCACCGACCCCCAGGCCGTAAAAATTCGGGCCGAGGACGGCCGGAACGTGGAAAAAGTGAATATCAGCCCCTTTATCCGGACCCTGCCCCTGTTAAAGGACACCACCCACTTCAGCACGGAAAATGCCAGCGGCAGCACCTCCCAGGCCGCCAATATTATGGAGGCCCTGGAAATGGGCGCCCGGGTCCTGCTCCTGGATGAAGACACCTCGGCCACCAACTTTATGCTCCGGGATCGGCGGATGCAGGAACTGGTCCCCAAGGCCTATGAACCCATTACGCCCTTTATCGACAAAGTGCGTTCCCTATATCAGGATTATGGGGTCTCGACCTTATTGGTCATGGGAGGGTCCGGGGATTACTTCGAGACGGCCGACCAGGTGATCTGGATGAACAACTTTCGGCCCGCCCTGGTCACCCGCCAAGCCCGGGAGATCGCCCAAAAATTTCCGGTCCACCGTTTGCAGGAAGGCGGGAGCGGCTTTGGAGAAATAGCCGGACGTCAACCCCAGGCCGAGGCCTTCGATCCCAGCCTGGGGCGCAGGGAGGTGCGGATCGACGCCAAGGGGATGCAAACCCTCCTTTACGGCGACCAGGCCATCGACCTCTCCTACCTGGAGCAACTGGTGGAGCCCGGCCAGCTCCGGGCCATCGGACGATTGATCCACCTCTACGAGTCCAAGTACCTAAAAGAGAGCGGCAACCTGCGGGAAGGTTTGGAGAAGGCCTATCAGGAATTGGAGGGAAAGGGGTTGGACAGCTTGATGCCCTATAAAGTGGGGAACCTGACCAAGCCCCGTCTCCTGGAAACAGGCGCCGCTGTCAATCGCTTGAGGAGCCTGAAGATAAAAATCGGTTGAGAAACGGCCCCTCTGAATCACCTAAGCCAAAGAATTTCCAAAAATTTAGAAACGGAGCGGTATTCCGGATCGGCGGTGACCACTACGGCCTCCAATCTGATGGCCGTTGCTATGGCAAAGGCGTCCGCATAGGAAACTGGATATTGCCCCTTGATTTTGGCCGCTTCCAGCACTGAAGCCTCGGAGGCTGGGATAAAAGAAAGGGGAAGCATTCGGAGGTCCGTCAGGATTTTTTCCGCTTTTTTTAACCCTACCAGCCGGCAGGATCGGTAATACACCTCTCCCACGTTGATGATGTGGATCGATATCCGGGACTCTTTTTCTTCCGCCTCCTTTAGTAGACGGTCAACCATCTCCCAACCCGGTTCTTCTTGAAGCCAACATAACAGGGGAAAGGCATCAAATAGGTAGGACTTCATCCCTTTTGCACCTCTTCCCGGTGCTCAGTAATAAGGGCCTCACCCATGGAGGGCTTTCCCTTCAACAAGCCTTTAAGCGACTTCCGGATATCGGGTGCCGCCCGGATAACCGCCCGGTCTTTTTCCACTTCCAGGAGCACGAATTTGTTGGGTTGAATCCCTAACTGCACCCGAACGGCTTTGGGTATAACCAGTTGGCCTTTGCTGGAAAGTTTTACCAGTTCCATATATCTTACCTATCGTCAAGTTGAAAATAATTATATTCTAACTGAAAAAAAGTAAAAATCAATCTTCTTTTTCTTCTGGTCGGTCTTTCTTATTCTACCTTAACAATCAGTCCCTTTAAATAATAACTTTCCGGGAAGGACAACAAAATCGGATGGTCCGGAGACTGGAGGGCTTTCTCCAGCAGAAACGCTTTTCGGGCGGCTTTTCGGGCGGCTTCCCGAATCATGTCCAGGAACAGCGGCTCCGAGAAATTGTGGGAACAGGAATAGGTGGCTAAAATGCCGCCGGGGGTCAGACATCCCAGGGCTCGGCGGTTCAGTTCCAGGTAACCCCGCTGCCCACCGGCCACCTCCGATTTCTTTCGCGCAAAGGGTGGAGGGTCCAAGATAATCAGGTCAAACGGTTCCTGTTGCTTATCCACTTCCCTTAAGAAATCAAAAATATTATCTTTTATAAACCGAATCCGATCGAAGCCGTTCAACCGGGCATTTGCCCTTCCCTCTTCAACAGCCCGGGCGGAATCGTCCACGGCGATGACTTCTTTGGCCTCCAGGGCCTGGTGCAGGGCGAAGGCACCCGTATAGGAGAAACAATCCAGGACCCTTCCCCCTTGGGGGGTTAAGGCGGCCAACCGCTTTCGGTTTTCTTGCTGGTCCAGATAGGCCCCGGTTTTCTGCCCTCCCATCAAGTCAACCCGGTAGCGGATGCCCCCTTCCCGGATGATCACCCGCTCCGGGATTTCACCGCTCAGCACTTTGACCTCCCGCGGCATTTTTTCGATATTTCGGGCCTCAATGTCGTTCCGCAGCAGAATGGATTTCGGGTGAAATATTTCCAGGAAAAGGCCGGTCAGCATAGGCAGCAGTCCTTCGGTACCGGGGATCAGGGTTTGCAGGACTAGATAGCCGGCATACCAGTCGGCAATCAGCCCCGGAAATCCGTCGGCCTCGGCAAAAACCAGGCGGCAGGCCTGGTCGGGCTGCTCAAGGCATTTTCTTCGGGTGGCCAGGGCTTTCTCGAGGGTCAAACGCCACCAGATATCATCTATCGGTGTTTCCCGGGAAGAAATTCTTCGCAGGGCGATCCGGGAATGGGCGCTGAAGAACCCCCAACCCAGAAACTCGCCCCGGAGGGTAAAAAATGGGGTGACCGCCCCGTTTTCAGGTTCCTCCAGGCGGGCGATATCGTCCCGGAACACCCAGGGGTGCCCGCTGCGGACCCATCGTTCGCCCTTCGTCGTTAGAAATGCCTTCGGCCTGTTCATACCCCTTCCTTTCCTCGATGAGGATTTATTACGAAAATAAGAATTGTTGCAGGTTGCAAGTTACAGGTTGCTGGTCGAAGGACTTATACTGGATAAAGACAGGAAACGATACTGGATACTGGTTCGCTTGATCCTTCATAGAGGGTTGCCAGAGGACGGGCGACCGGCCGGTCGCCCCTACGAAGGGTCCTCATCCAGGGAATAATGATGCCTTTTGTTTTTTCTTCCATCTCCCCTCTCTCTTCTCTCCTCTCCCTTCTCCTTCGCGCACCTCCCACCCCCACTATAAAAAATCTTGACAGAATGCGCCAGGAATTTGTATTATATAACCTTTACCGGGCGGGTAGCTCAGCGGGAGAGCATCGGCCTTACAAGCCGAGGGTCACAGGTTCAAATCCTGTTCCGCCTACCAACATCAGGTGCGGGGTCGTAGTTAAGCCGGTTATAACGCCGGCCTGTCACGCCGGAGGCCGCGGGTTCGAGTCCCGTCGACCCCGCCAGAAAATTCAAGGGCTTAGAAGAAATTCTAAGCCCTTTTTTATTGTTGATAAAAATTTTCCAACGCTATGTCCAACTCAGGATGGGCTTTTCAGCTTTTTCATGGCCGAATACTACCCTTATCTCCCCCTAAATAAAAGGGCCAAACCCTGCCCAGGAATGGCGTTCCTGAAACGTCCGGTAAAATCCGACTTCCCCCCTACCGGCCCAATATTTCTCCCAGTTGGCTATCTGTCCGACCCCAGGTTCGACGTTCTAACGGACGTCTTGGTCTTAACCGCCGTTCCTAAGTACTGAAATCCTCAAATCGCTAACTTGAATAAAACAGAAGCGTTCTTCTATCGCAATTCTTTGAGCGCACACCCCAAGTAAATGGCCCACTTCAATGATAAATCAACCTGTTTACTATTCCAAAGATGGTATATAATACAGTCCAATCTATGGTCAAAATGATCCAGTAACATGTCTCCCAATTTTGCTACATCATTAGGGAAGCCAGCGCATGGAGGAGAGCCTAAAAAAGGTAGCTCTTATATATCACGATCCCCAATCCGGGCATAGCCTTCGCCGACAGCCAACTTCGGGCCGGGTACCGGAGCCGATCGACAATTTCCCAATATCCCTGGAGATTCCCAACCAGACAATTCCCAGTAATTCCTCCCTCTGAAATCGATACCTGTCTTTAGCTCGTTGGCAAGTTCGATCTTGTAGGGGTGAAGTCAAAAGGCAATGGAAAAACTTATTATAGCCCTGATTATTGCTTTTATTGTCTTCGAGTTTATTGAACATGTCGTTATCCCCTTGGTCACTCTCTTTATACAAAGGAAGAAAAAATCAGCTTATGGGCCAACGAATCTTTTGGGGAAAACCGGTGAGGTCAAAAAGTGGGAGAAGAACGAAGGATATATTTTTGTCAACGGGGAACTCTGGAAAGCTGTGAGCGATTTATCTTTCTCTCCCGGTGATAGAGTCCTTGTTCAAAAAGTGGAGGGACTGACATTGCGGGTGGGAGCTCTTTTAAAATAATGCATATTTCGTATGATAAGTCCCATAATCCAGACTATTTTTTTCTTCATAAGGGCGGCAATCGAAGAAAGCAGAATGGCGATCTGAAGGAAGATCACGGCGATTCCAAAGATCTGAGCGTGCTCTTGGGCGTCCTCATTAAGAGACTCAAACACTTTGGCCTTACGTCACCTCTTTTACTTATTCTTATTCCTGAAAGGCAGTTCGAGCAGGACCTCCGTTCCCCGGTTAGGTTGGCTCTGGAGGAAAATTTTCCCCTGGTGCGCATCCATCACTTTTTTAGTGATCGCCATTCCCAGGCCTGTGCCTTGGGTCTTTTTTGAAAAAAAGGGGACAAAAATATTTTCCAGGGTTTCCCGGTCCATACCGGCCCCCTGGTCCTTGACCTGGATCAGCAGTTTCTCATCATCCTTTTTGAGGGTCAAACGGACTTCCTGCCCTTCATGGGAGGCTTCAATCGCATTCGTTATAAGATTGGTCAGGGCTCTTTGCAGTCTTAAACCGTCCACGGAAATAATAACCGGTTCGGCAGGAAGGTCGCTGGATAAAGAAATCCTCGCCGCATCCGCCTTGGTCTTACACCAGGCAGCGGCCTGTTCCAGAATTCCTCTTATATCTTCTTCTTTGGTTTCCAGATGGACAGGCTTGGCAAAATTCAGTACATCGGTAACGATCTCATCCATCTTAGAGGCCGAATCAACGATAGTCTGAAGCCCAGTGCCCGGATCTCCCTTTCCTACCTGCAATCGCCGGGAAAAACCCAGGATGGTAATCAAAGGATTCTTTAAATCATGGACAATCGTGGCGGCCGCCTGGCCCAGTCCGGTTAAATAGCGATCTTTTTCCAATTTCTTCAAGATTTTTTTGTCTCGTTCGATCAAATAGCCGGCCATAAAAGCAAAGCCCCCCGTAAAAAGAAGGTGCAGTATCCGGTCCGCCACGCCCAAAAAACCGATCGCCCAATGGCCGAAAAAGTAAGGCAGGTAGAGGAGTGAAACGAAAAGACAGGTTATTAAGGCCCCTTTAAGGCCAAAAAATAAGGCCCCCATAAGAATCGGGATATAATAAAGCTCTTCGAGAACAATATGCGTGGGATCTTTTTGAAACATCCACAGATGGAAAAAAGTTATCAGCAGGCTAAAGACCACAATGAAAATGATTACAAACCTATTCGTGGAAGACATGATTATTTGGTTCTCCTAAAAGATTGGGGAAATGGGGTAATCAAAATCAGACTTCTCTTGCCCGTCCACCTCGGACTTTTTGTCCAACAGGGGATGGTCTTCGTCCTTACGTTAACTTCTGACCAGATAATACCCGCCCGAAAGAGTGATATTAATCGCCCCGATACCCACCAGAGTAATCCCGGGCACTTCTTTAATATCCAGGATAATGGCCTTGCGGGCGATGGCGATCATGGCCACCAAAAAAACCACTTCCCCGCGATTCACTTTTTTTGCGACATAGGTTTTCATGATCGTTTCCAGCAGTTCAATACCGATCAGGACCAGCATGAAGAGACCGAAGATCTCCAACAACTCTTCGGCTTCCAGCAGGAAAAAAGGCGGATTGATGATATCCTCTAAAATGAACCAACCCAATTCTATGCTGGCCAGTATCAGAACCAGGGCCATCATGACCATGAGCGATCGGAATAATACTTTCTCAATTTTTATCAAAAAAATCAAACACGGGCGCGCTCCTTCTCCGCCATTATTCGTCCAGTTCCACCTCCCCGACTGTAATCTCCCAGGCAATAACTCCATGAAAATCGGAAATATTTACAAGGGTATGTAACCGGTGGTATAAGGGTAGGCGAAATACCGAGGTCAGGAATTGACCCTGCTAAAATAATCAACTCCCACCGGAAACAGCGCAAAAGGTTGTGGAGGCCAAAGCCCTGCCTCCGGTGGGCAAGTCGCTGAACAATCCATCTTCCCTACCTTAACACACTGGAGTCGATTTGGGAATACGAGGAATCTTTCCTGTCCCAGCAGATTAACTTTTTTTCCCTGGGGCCGGACTGTACGATCTTTAATGATCCGGATTGCTATCGGCCGATTACCCCTTATTGGTTTTATGCGCAAAAGCTCTTTCCGGAGTTCAAGATGGATCCGAGAACTGCGATCCCCGGCGGAAAGGATCTAGGGGGTAATCTGCCTTTCATAATAATTCTTGACTTTAAAGAGAACTTTCACCGATAATCATTATCGGTGGAGTTATATTTTTATGGGTAAAAAATTTATCATATTCCTTTTTTTATTTTGCTACTTCTTCGGCTCTATTCCCGATAGCATTGTCTGCACCAATTGTTTAGGGAATTCCTTCACCGGGCAGGAAAACCTTTCCTTTGATTTAGTTACTCCCAAAACGGGCAAAGGGACCTTAACATTTAGCCAACCTAAATCATCTGTCCCACACGGGAACGCCTCTTGTCATTTCTGTCTTTATGAAACGGCCGCCAATCCAGGCGGTTATTCCCTTCCCTCCCTAACCTCCTCTCCGGAAACCAGGCAAATGCTTGTTTCCAAACCTATTTCGCCTACTTTTTCTATCATCAAACCCCCCGAAAACCTTCTTTAATTCCTTTTCTTTCAAGTTTTATTAATCGTAATCATCTTCGACCCCCCAGGGCGATTAGGATATTTCTCTAATTGCCGGGGAGGAGGTATCCTATGAAAAAAAAGAAGATATTTATTTGGGCGGCCGCTGTTCTTTCTCTGATCATAGCTTTTGGGGCAGCCGGGTTTATCTTTCTGGAGGAGCACGGCCATGAAGAAAAGAATCACGGCCGGCGATTGATCTTTGCCCAAGACAAGGAGCATAAACAAAACCAGGCACCGGAATATAATCGTTCAGAACATCGGCCATGGGTAGTCAACGAGACCTATAAAGAGAATTGCAGCGGTTGTCATTTTGCCTATCCCCCGGACCTGCTTCCGGCATCTTCCTGGAAGGACATCGTGACCCGTTTGGGTAATCATTTTGGGGAATCGCTTACGCTGGACGACGCTTCCAGGCAGGAAATTGGCAAATATCTAAAAGAAAATGCCGCCGACCGGTCCGGGAGCAAAAAAGCCGGGAAGATCTTGCGCAGCCTGGGAGGCCGATCACCTAATCGAATAACCGAGATTCCCTATATCGTAAAAGAACACCGGGAAATTGCTCCGGAGGTATTTAAGCGGAAATCCATCGGCTCTTTATCCAACTGTATTGCCTGCCATAAAATGGCTGATCAGGGCCAGTTTGACGACGATCAGGTGACCATTCCATAACAGGAAAAACAAACCTTTTTTTTGGTCAAGACCTGGATCTTGACCAGGAATTTAACATCTACCGGAAGTTAAAATAATCCACTTTGGGAGAGTTGTTTGATTAATCATTACCCACCCTCAATCTCTTTCGGGGCGGGTAGCAGGCCCGCCCTCACCGGGGGTATTTTTTAATGCCTTTTGCCGTCTTAGTCACAGTAGCTTTTAGGACATCAGCTCGTCCGCTGAAATGCCGGCTGCCTATGACCGGAAAGAATGGACGTATGCCCATGGAAGGAAAAACGTTTCGTCTGGGCGAATACCGGATTACCGATTTCGGGTCTGGATTGATTATTTGGGAGGCCCACCATGATTTTGGGGTGCAGCGAAGTGGTCGGTGCCATCAACTGACGGAAGTTCTCGTTCTCGGCGAATTTGAACAGGAAAATTCTGGCTATCTAAAGGGGGAGTTTCTCGACCAGTTGAAAAGCCTGCCCCCCTGGAACCGTACCCGACATTTCTGTCTGGCTTCACAATTGCAACTGGTGGGTGCTGGAGGAAGGCCCGATCAGAAATTGATGGAAAAAATTGCAGGCCAAAGGATTCACCAGGAATCGGTCCCAAAACAGGCCGAGGATAAAAAAATGGGAACTTATCGGTTAGGTCGCTACCGGATCACCGTCGCCTCCGACAATGGATTTGTTTGGGAAACCTTGAGGGATGGGAATAAGATCGTAACGGGAAATTGCACTTTGGAATCCGGTATTTTGCTAATAGGGCCTCAACAGGGTGTCAAGGAGGAACAAAATAAAAGGGAATATATCCAACAACTGCGTCGAATGCCACTTTGGAACAAGACCCGTGTTTGGGGCCGCCATGACGTCCTGCAGTCCTGCCAAGAACCGGCCAAATCAAAAATCCTTTTTTTCATTCAACGCCCTCCCCAAACACCGATACGTCAGCATTTGATAAAGAAAACTACGTCCGATGAAAAACTCAAATTCGACAAACAGCCCGAGAAGATCCAGCAAAATAGAATTAAAAGTTGGAAGCCTTCGTTGCCTGATTCCTTGTGGAGTTGGAAGCTGGCACGTCCAGACCTTTCCCGGATCTGTTCTTTTTTGTCTTCGGTATTTAAGCCCCCCTCCGTACCAGGGATTTTTTCACGATGGTCCCAACGGATAAAGCCTGGAAATCCACCCCTAGCTGAAAGGGCCAAAGGGAAAAACTGGATAATCTGGGTAGGTTTGGCAGGGTTGATGCTGGCCCTTCTATTGACGACTTTATATTTCGTAAATAAAAAAAGCCATGGGCATTACCGCTCTTGGGAGCACTATCATAAATCGAAAGATCACTAAAAAAAATCGACAACGCCGCTAAAAAATTAAAAGACCCCTTCATCCTATCAACTATTAATAATCGATAATAATCAGAGCGGCCTTGGCAAATGATTAGGTAGGTGAAAGCGGTCTAACCGGAAGGCTTAAGGACGCCGGCAGGCAGGCCTTTCGTTAGAGCCCGTTGTTCGCTCCCATAGTTCAAATGCGCTTCATTGATGTGGAGAAGGTTGCTGAACCGTTTGGCCATTTCGGGGTAGATCTTGCGCCGTCCTCTCTCATAGTCGCTGATCATGTTTTGCCTGATAGGCCGAATCGTGGTCTGGATGAAGGGAGAGGACTCTCAGCCAGTTGCCTTCCCGAAGTTGAATTGCTTGAGGATTGGAGGGGCTCATTTCTTCAACCGGGTCTCCAGGGTCTTAAGGTCACTTTTCCGCGGTGGATTCTTCTCAGCCCAATCAATAGCCTCATCCAAGTCCCTTTGTGATCCCGGTTGATGGAGCCACTGTTCATTTTCCGGAATAAATCGTCCCAACTTGATGATCCAGACACCGGTTTCGATTTGATCGATTAAGAAAATTATTATTCCAATTCACCATTTCCTTGATATTTTTAAAAAAAAAGGAGAGAATCCCGAAAAAATGCCGAGAAGGAGCGAAACCATGGCAACAAAAAAAATGGACTATTTTACGGCCTTGTACGACGTGGCGAAGGTGATCAATGCCTCGCTGGAACTGCCCGAGGTGCTGGACAAAGTCGTTCGCCAGGTTACCGAATCGCTGAACGTGAAGGCCAGCTCCCTGCGCCTGCTCGACCCCAAGCGTAAACGGCTGATTATGGCCGCCGCCTATGGCCTGACCACCGGTTACGTGCGCAAGGGTCCGGTGCTGGTGGAAAAAAGCGGACTGGACCGCAAGGCCCTCAAGGGGGAAACCATCTGGATTTCGGATGCCCAGTCGGACAAGAATTTTCAGTACGGGCAGCGGGCCAAAGAGGAAGGGATTAAATCCGTTTTAGTGGTTCCCCTGGGGGTCGGGAAAAAGGTAATCGGCGTCTTAAGGGTCTACACGGAAAAAACCAGGGAATTCAGCGGCCAGGAAATTCAGTTTTTAGAGGCGGTGGCCAATCTCAGCGCCCTGGCCATCGAAAATGCCCGGTTGCATCAGAACGTAAAAATGGAATGTTCTCTGTTGAGTGAATACAAATTCCGGCTGGACGACAATTAAAAGGAGGCTCGCATGATTCGCATAGGGATTAACGGCTTCGGCCGGATCGGACGCCAGGTATTGAAAGCCGTCATGGAGCGGTATCCCCAAACACTCCAGGTGGCGGCCATTAACGATCTATTTGATACGGAGACCAACGCCCATCTTTTTAAATACGACACCAATTACGGCCGTTTTGATGGAAAAGTGGCCGTGGAGAAGGACCGCTTTCTGATCAACGGGCAGCCGGTAATCAGTTTTTCCTGCAAAGACCCGGCTACCATTCCCTGGGACGATATCGGCGTGGAACTGGTGGTTGAGAGCACCGGTCTGTTTACCACCGGTCCCAAGGCCCAGGCCCATCTGGAGGCCGGGGCCAAAAAGGTGATCATTTCCGCCCCGGCCAAGGAAATCGACCTGACCGTGGTGATGGGGGTAAACCAGGATCAATACCATCCCAAAAACCATCAGATCATTTCCAATGCCTCCTGCACCACCAATTGCCTGGCCCCGCCGGCCCTGGTCATCCATCAGGCCTTCGGGATTGAACGGGGCATGATGGTCACCGTCCACTCCTATACCAACGACCAGCGCATCCTGGACCTCCCCCACAAGGACCTGCGGCGCGCTCGGGCCGCGGGGCAGAATATTATCCCCACCACCACCGGGGCCGCCCGGGCCCTGGCCCTGGTCATACCCGAACTGGCCGGCCGGTTTGACGGCTATTCTCTCCGGGTCCCCACGCCGACGGTTTCGGTGGTGGATCTGACCATTCAGTTGCAGAAAGCCACTACTACCGAGGAATTACGGGAAGTCTTGAAGAAGGCCGCCGGGGGTCGCCTGAAGGGCATCATGGACTGCGAAGAAGAGCGGCTGGTTTCCATGGATTTCAAGGGAAATACCCACTCTTCGATTGTCGATCTGGAATTCACCCAGGTTCTTCAGGGGACCATGGCCAAGGTGGTCACCTGGTACGACAACGAGTGGGGCTATTCCTGCCGGGTGGCGGACCTGGCCGATTATATGGCCAAACAGGGCTTCTAACAGGAGAGAATCGCGCGGCGGGTACGTCGAAGCCTGAAAATAATTTACCCGAAAGGGACTTTAGTAGGCCCGGGTCAAAACCTGCTCTTACGCAAAGGCAAATAGTTAATAATAATCAATAATCGATTGTTAATTATTAATTGTTAACGGGATGGCCTGGGCCCCTGCCGAGGCCTTTGAACAAGCAACCTGTAACCAGCAACGATTTTACTTTCGTATCAATGCCAGGTCTGCGTGGAGATTTCTTTGATCGGCCCGGACAGAAGGTTGGAACGCAGCAATTGAAAAAGTTCGGCCAGCAAGGCGGGAAAAGGGCGCGACCCTTTTTCCAGGGGCACCAGGGCCATCTCTTCCAGCAGGGCCTGGTCTTCCCGGAGGAGATGGGCGTGCCGGCTCCACCATTGGATCTTCAATTCCCGGGCAGCGGATAAATTTTGCCCGT
>Ga0315287_10004205_pt1 | contig 13995 bp, 10 predicted proteins | sample YL17G11_0_MG_FD_205037 | JGI IMG/M metagenome (GOLD analysis project Ga0315287, IMG submission 205037) | Sediment microbial communities from Yellowstone Lake, YNP, Wyoming, USA - YL17G11_0 | ecosystem: Environmental > Aquatic > Freshwater > Lake > Sediment | place: USA: Wyoming | collected... | reverse complement strand
CGCGCTCTTTTTTGGGCACGCCGCAGTGGTGCCTTCCCCGTCCTCCGCCCCCGCATCCAACCCCAGCCACGTGTAGTGGACTCGATGCAACTTCATTATGGATGGGGGCGGACCGCCCCGGGCGGGTTGCGGCCGGCCCGCGCGGAAGGGAAGGGATGGGCTAACAAAACAAGAAGGCCGGCCCAAGCGAGAGGCTCACGGCGCGCGCTGAAAGGGGGGGGGGATGCTGGCTGGCCCCTGGCCCAGCATCTCTCTCTCGTTTGCTTTCCACCCACCTGCCCGATGTCTTCCCTCGTGCGCGTGCACGGTGGGGGCTCCGCCCGTCCCCGCTCTGCTTGTGTGTGCGCTTCCGCACGCGCAACGCCGCGCGCGCACGCGGCACCCCGCTAACTCCGACGCCGACTCCCCCACGCCGACTCCCCCATCCCCACCTCACCCACCCCCCCCCCCCCCATTTTTTTTTTTTTTTTCTCTCCATTCTTTTCTACAGGAGGAGGACTTTTGCCACGAATTCCACCTAGTCGACCTCCGCGTCTTCGACAACTGCGCCTCCGTCCTGGGCGGCGTCGACGAGGTCTTCAACCTGGCCGCCGACATGGGCGGCATGGGCTTCATTCAGTCCAACCACTCGGTGATCATGTACAACAACACGATGATCTCGTTCAACATGCTGGAAGCCGCCCGCCTGGCCGGCGTGTCCCGCTTCTTCTACGCGTCGTCCGCCTGCATCTACCCCGAGTTCCGCCAGCTGGACGTCACCGTGGAGGGCGGCGGCCTGAAGGAGTCCGACGCCTGGCCCGCCCAGCCCCAGGACGCGTACGGCCTGGAGAAGCTGGCGACCGAGGAGCTGGCCATGCACTACGACAAGGACTTTGGCATGGCATGCCGCGTCGCCCGCTTCCACAACATTTACGGCCCGCACGGCACCTGGAAGGGCGGGCGCGAGAAGGCGCCCGCGGCGTTCTGCCGCAAGGCCCTGTGCGCGGAGGGCGAGGTGGAGATGTGGGGCGACGGCAAGCAGACCCGCTCCTTCACCTTCATCGACGACTGCGTGGAGGGCATCCTCCGCCTCATGGCCTCCGACTTCCGGGAGCCCCTCAACCTGGGGTCGTCCGAGATGGTGTCCATGAACGAGATGATGGCCCTGGCCCTGGGCATGGCGGGCAAGGCGGACATGCCGATCCGCCACATCCCCGGCCCGGAGGGCGTGCGCGGCCGCAACTCGGACAACGCGCTCATCCTGGAGAAGCTGGGCTGGCAGCCGACTATCAAGCTGGCGGCCGGCCTGGCCTGCACATTCGGGTGGATCAAGGGCGAGCTGGCGGAGGAGGGCGGCGACGCGGCGGGGTACGCCAAGTCCGCCGTGTGCGGGACGCAGGCGCCCGTCGCCCTGGGCGCGCTGCGCCAGGCCGACGGCGCGGAGGACCTGAGCGCGACCAAGAAGACGGGCAAGGGCGCCGCCGGGGCGGCCGGGCCGGTCACGCCGGACAAGCCCGTGACTGTCGTCGCTTGAATGTGTGTGTGTGGGTGGGTGTGCGTGAGAGCGACACACCACGGCGGTGTGGTGTATTTCCTTTTTTTCCCCATCCAACATAATATATCCCTATGGGCACCGCCGACCTCTCTCTTTCCTCCTGCATTTTGCAAGAGCGAAAAAGGAGACGCGTGGCGTGTGCCTGTGTATCCCCTTTTGTTCTTTTTAAACCGGGAGCGACACGTTCCTGGGGTGTGGATGGTACGGGCGGGTGAACGGTGCCTGGTTAGGGCTGGAACGATGGGATGGGGGTGGTACGGCTGTGGCTGTGGGAGAGCCTGCTATTGAAAAACAATTTTTTTGGGGGGCGGGCGTGTGAGTGTATCGAAAAATCGGAATGATGTTTGCTTCAACAACCGCGTACGCACTCACTCCTGCTCCCCTTCCCTCAACGCCGCCCGTGCCTCACCCCGGCCGTGCCCGCTCGCCTCAGCCTCGCTGTCTGCCTCCATGGCCGCCGCCCCGCTCTCGCTCCGGCCGAGCAGCGCGGCCGACGAGGGCGTCGGGTCCAGCAGCGAGTGCGGGCTGAGGGCGGCGGGCGGGAGGCGCATGGACCGGGCCAGCGTGTAATGGCTGTGCGCGGGCGGGCGAGCCGCGGCTAGGGGCGCAGCGTGGCGGCGAGGGGGGTGGGGTGGGAGCAGTGGTGGCGGTAGGCCCTCCTCGACCAGCAGCGGTTGGCCTCCCTCCGCCTCCGCCTCCTCCCCTACCTCCTCCCCCACCAGCGGCAGGCACGCCCGGACCAGGCCATTGAACAGGGCCGCCCCCGTCAGCAGCAGGGCAAAGCCCAGGACCTTCAACCAGACGCCGGGACCATAGGCCTCCCAGCCCGCCGCCAGCGCGACCGCCCAAACCGCAAGCGTCCTGCAGGCGTCCGTCGCCGCCCGGGCGGCTCCGGACAAGCGCTTCGTGACGGAAAGGCCGCACGCGTTGAATGCCGCGATGGAGGCGACCGTGACCGCCATGGAGGCGGCCAGGCGCGGGGAGGCCGCGACCTGGGACAAGCCCGCCACGACGTCATCAATCGGAGCCGTCCGGCTCCCGTCGGGGCGGGTGAAAGAATGTGACAGCACCGGCAGGGCCGCCCCGCAAATGGCCAGGCCCCACACGCCCTCCAGCCCCACCGCCAGCAGCGCGGGCACCCGGTGCCTGCTCAACAGCGCCTCCTCCACAATGAACTGGAGGGCGGTCATGGCCTGGGAGGCGACGATGAGGGCCACGCCCAGGGCCGGGTTGTCGTTTTTGGAGGCGCGCCGCCCCGATGGTGGAGCGCCCCGTGCCGCCCCCTCCTCGCTGCCGCCCTCGTAGACGATGGCGGACGCGCCCACGACGGCCGCGCCCGCCACGATGAGCGCCACCCCAAACCAGTGGTGCGGGCGCAGGCGCCGGCGGAGGAGGACCTGGGTGAACAGCCCCGCCCAGGCGACGAGCGTGCCGCGCAGCATCTGGAAGGAGGACGCGCTCGTCATGGCGAGGCCGACGTTGAGGGCGGTCGTCGCGGCCGCATCGCAGGCGGCGGGCAGGGCGAACGCGGCGGCGGCGGCCCAGGTGGCCCGGGAGGCGGGCGGCGGCGCGCCCGACGCCCGCGCGGCCGCCCGCCCCCGCGACGCGTGCAGCGCTGCGCCCACCAGGCAGGTGGCCTCGCCCAGGAACATGGCGGCCGACTGGAGGGCCGGGTGGTAAAAGTAGGGCCCGTAGCAGCCGCCGACGGGGGACAGGTCCTGGAACTTGGTCGCCACTGTGTTGATGGTGCCGGCGACCAGCATGCCGGCCGCCAGGACGGCGACGTGGGGGGCGACCATGGGGTGGGGCGTCAGCGGACGGCGGCGGCGGGCGTGCCAGACTGAGGCGGCGGGCGTGCCAGACTGCGGCTGCGGCGTGTGCAAACGATTTCGGAGAGCCCGGTAGGAAGAGCAAAGCGGGGCGCGAGCGACGACAAAAAAAAACGCTCGCCCCCGATTTCGGGACTCGAAATGAAAGGCCTGCGCCTTCTCAGGTCGGTCTTTTATATCGCTTAATGCAGCGGCACGCGTCCCTACTGTCTGCTAAGGAGGTGGAGCGTTGGCAAGAGTGATGAGTGGACGGAGCCGCGAGGAGGAGCGTCGAGAAGATGGCAAGAATGAGGAGGCAAGTGCCGACGGGACAAAACAGGGTGAGTTGCTTACTCCTCTGTTCGTCTCGGCGCTGTGTGAGCACGCACGCACACGCACACCTCACAGTCAGAGGAAGTGCACCTCCATCCATTCATCTGTATATCTCCCTGCGACGTGCTGTGAGCCCTTCTGCCTCGCCCTCGTCTCGCACGCCGCTTTCTTTCGCTTCCGCCGGCGGCCAGTCGATCGGCTAGCCTCTGTCACTGCCCCAGCCCGCTCTCTCGCGCACACACCAGCCCACACGCGCAACCATGCGCAGCTTCGTCGGCAAGGTGAGGCGGCGGGGTCGATGATTGAAAAAGGAAATGCGTCGCCGACCTGAAGGCGCGCCCAAATCGCTCCCCCCTATGTCTCAAGCCGCCCCTCAACCACCCCCCCTCCCTTTTTTTTCAGGTGGTCTCGAGCGGGATGGCCAAGTCCGTCCTGGTCGCCGTCACACGGCTGACGACGGTCCCCAAGTACAACCTGCGCGTGCGGCGGACCAAGAAGTTCATGGTGAGAAGAAGGGGAGGAGGGAAGCGACAAAGGAGGCAGGGGAAAAAGGAGGCAACCAAAAAGGAGCCTCCAAAAGGCCAGGGGGGGGTGGCGGCTTGGTGGTGCTGTGGCCGCCACGTGCCACCCTTTCGCTGGCGCGGCCCCTCGACTCGGGCAGCGGGCAGCGTTCTCCGGGCGACCGGCCCTCCTGATCGTCGGGTGCGGTGTCGTCGGCGGCCATCAGGCATGTTGTGCGTGGAGCGCGCCCAAACCTTCTCACTTCCCCCTCGTCCGTCTCACCCACACCACCCCCCAGGCCCACGACGAGCAGAATGCGTGCGCGGTCGGAGACACCGTCCGCATTGACGCCTGCCGCCCGCTGTCTAAGCGCAAGGCCTGGAGCGTGGGCCAGATCCTGTCCCGGGAGCGGAGCCTGGTGGGGGGCGGCGTGGCGGCGAGCGCGGCGGCCGCGGCAGCGCCCACGCCGCTGGGGCGCGGGTTCGCCGCCTCGGCGGGGAGGTGCGTGAGAGGTTGAGGGCGTGGAATGTGAGGTCTGTGTGTAGATGTGAGGTGTAGCTGCTGTCTTCGCTCCGGTCTCGGGTGGCCGTCGCACACCTAGCGCACGCCCGCGGTCGCGCGCACACGTGAGAGGAGGCAGAGGTCGAAAACGCGCGCGCTCCAAGCCACACCACATTTTTTTACCGCCCGCGTCCCGTGTTTAGCGGCCGAGGGTTCTTCTTTCCCCGCATTCACCCCACCTCTGAGCTCATTCATGCCCCTATCCAGGTCATCCTGGGTGGTGGCGCTTATTTTGGTGAGAGGCGGGTGAGGGCGGGCGGGTTTGTGTGCTCTCGAGAAAAGCTGCCAAATGCGCGCGCCGGGGGCCGCCCCCCCACGGCACACGCGCGTCGATTTCCTGGGCCTGCCTCCCGCCGGTAGCCACTACACGCCCGCTTCCGCCACGCTAAAGACGCTGGACGAAATATGTCTCCTAGTCGGCGGGGCGCAGGGGTGGGCTGGGCCGGGCCTTCAGGCGCGGTGGCGAGAGCGATGAAACACAAACAAAAAAACTCACTCCCCTTCTTTTCACCATTTTCTCTCAAGCTGGCCGCCGCCCTCCTCCACCCGGCGGCCGCGACCCTGGACCTGATTAGCAAGCTGGACCAGGTGCGCGTGTTTAGGAGTGTGTGTGTGAGAGGGACAGAGAGGCGAAGGAGAGAGAGGCAGGGCGCGCGCGCCCTGCAAAGGAAAAGAAGGGGAACAAACCTTGGGGCGGAGAGGGGAGCAGAGCAGCTTGACCCCCTGCGAGTGTTTTTTTGGGTGGGGGCTGTCGTTTGCCTTTTTTGTTCACGCGCGCGCGGCGCGGGGGGGGGCTGCCATCCGCACATACGCGCCGCAGAGGGGGTGGCCGACCCACCCAGAGCACTGCACGCGATGAGAGACCGGCGAGAGGCCCTGGCGTGTCGGCGCCGACCAACGCCCTCACACACATCGCCACCCACACACCTTTTCACGCACCCCGTCACTCATATTTCCAATTTCCATCACACACACACACACACACACACACACACACGCACGCGCACGCACGCACACCCAAAAAAAGGACCTCGACGAGCTGGCCACCCAGGTCGCCCTCCAGGACAAGGTGGACGCGGCCGTGGCGGCCAAGGCCGCCTCTGTCGCGGACGCGCGGGGCAGGCTGGAGACGGTGCTGGAGGGCGCGGACGCCAAGGTGGCCGCCCTCAAGGCCCGGCTGGTCGCCAAGAAAGCGGGCTTCAAGGGGCGGGACCCGCTGGTGGCGGGCTCCGAGCTGGAGGGCGGGCCGCCCGCCGAGCCGGAGGGCGGGCCTGCCACCCAGTCCGGGGAGCCGCCCGTGGAGGCCAACTGCGCGGTGGGCGAGGTGAGGAGTTTTGAGTGGGAGGGGCGCGAGGGGGTTGCGGGGGGGTGGGGGGGGGCCCTCCTCCTCCCCTCTTGCCCCCCCCCCCACCCACCCACCCACCCCACACACACACACACTGTGATCATCCTTCCCTTCCCTTCTCTCTCCCCTCTCCTTTTTAGTACGCCGAAACGCCGACCTCCGCCTGCGCTGCCTGCGCCGAGGGCTCCTACTGCCTGGGCGGCGGCCGCCAGCCCCGGTCCGCCCGGTGCCCGGCCAACATGACGACGGCCGGGCGCGGGGCGGGGCGCGGGGTCGAGTGCTCCATCCTGATCGACCCGGACGGCGGCGGCGTGACGTCCTCGACCGAGGAGACGCCCGCGCCGACGCCCGTGCCGCCGCCGCCGACCGCCGCCCCGCCCGCGCCGCCGCCGGCGACCAAGCCCCCCGCCCCGTCCGCGCCCACGCCCACGCCCGCCGCGCCCGCCCCGGTGCCGGACCCGCCCCCGACCACGACCTCCTCCAACGCGCTGTGCGCGGCCGGGGCGGGCGCGTGCCTGTCGGCCGGGTCCGGCGACTGCGGGTCCGCCCTGGCCGCGGCGGGCCTCCTCCTCGACCCGGCCGCCGGGTCGGAGGACTCGGGCGGGCCCATCCCCAAGGGCATTCCCGGCCCGGTCCCGCACACGGAAGAGATTGAGACGCCGTCGGGCGAGGTCATCAAAACCGTGAAGACGCTCTTCTTCAAGGTCTTTGTCATCCCGGACGACGCCTGCCTGGCCAAGCCCGCCAACGCCACCGGCGAGGACGCGGGCAAGACCTGGTCCCGGGGCGGCCGGGGGTCGGGCAGTGGCCTGTGCTGCGTGCTGGCCGGGAACGGCGGGGCCAAGGCCAAGCACCAGTGGGGTGGGCGGTGAGTGTGGGGCCCACCTGGGGGGGGGATTGTCTTGATTGCTTAGTGAGCTGTGCGAGAGAGGTTTGTCTTGGTTGCTTTGTTTGTTTGGGTGGAGAGAGGGGGGGAGCGTTGTCCGGCGTTTGTTTCGAGTGTTTGAAGAGAGTTTTTTTCTCCAAAATGCGACCGTGGGTTGGTAGGGAGGAGCCTGCCTGCCACTTGACCCTTCTTCACACTCCCACACACGTTGCGTCCCCGCGCCTCTCTCCCGTGATCCTCTCTCTGTGCCCGCACGCGCGCACAGAGTCTCCCTCTCTCTCCTGAAAGGAAGCCCCAAATCCACGCGCGAAGCAGACTTCTGGCCCCCGTGCGACTCCGCCTGCGTTCTCCCCGCGCTCTTACGTGCATTCGCTTTTTTTTTTTTTTTTTTTTACGCACCCCCTCCCCCTTTTCCAATGCCGGGCGTCGGCATGTCCGCCCACGCCCACGCCCCTGGCAGCAGCCAGCAAAAAGTCAAGCAAAAGGTCAAGCCCACGTTGGAACCCATCCCGGGCGCGCTGGGCCCAGGCGGAGTGACCCCGCCGGCCAGCGCCGCCAGCGCCGCCGCTGGCGGCCAGGCGGCCGACGGGGACTGCCGGTTCGCGCGGGCCCTGGCCTCGCCCGACGCGGCCACACGCCACCGGGGGCTGGCCGCGCTGGGGTTGTGGCTGGCTGCCCGGCCGGACGTCAGCGAGAGCGATATGCGCAAGGTTAGAGAAAGAAACGAGAGGGAGCCGACGGCAAAACGCGAGAGGGGCGGCGGCCTGTCTTTTTTTTTTTTTTACCTCCAGGCAGCGCACCGCCCACTTGCTTCAACCCCTTCCGCGCGCGCGCACCCACACTCTCAACCCCCCCCCCCCCCCCCCCCTCCCTCTCTCTCTCTCTCTCGCTCTCACCCAACCCATTGCCCAGATCTGGAAGGGCCTCTTCTACTGCTACTGGCACGCCGACCTGGCCCCCGTGCAGGCTGATTTGGCCGCCCGGCTGGGCGCCTTGCCGGCCACCCTCCCGCCCCGCCCGGCCGCGTCCTACCGCGCCGCCGGCCTGGCGGCCCTGCAACGGGAGTGGGGCGGCCTGGACCGCCTGCGCATGGACAAGTTCATGGGCCTGGCCCGGGCCCTGGTGCGGGCGGCCTTTGCGGCGGCGGCGGCGGCCGGGTGGGAGGCGGCAGCCTGTGCGGCCGCGCTCGCCCCGCTGGCGGCCGCCCTCGTCCCTGACCCCTCCGCCGCCGCCGCCGCGCCCGCTGGGCTGGGCCTTCACATCGCGGACGTGGCAGTGACGGAGCTGGTGGCCGTCGCGGCCGGGCGGGACGAGCCGGGGTCGTCCTCCGGGGGGAAAGGGAGGGGAGGCGGTAAGGCGGCCGCGGCCGCGGGCGGGTGGGCGGCCGCGGCCGAGCCCTTTGTAAGGGCAGTCGCCGGCACGCCCCGCCCGGAACTGGCGGGGCGCCTGGCGTCCACCTTTTTCACCGGCCTGGCCGCCCACCTGGCCGGGCGGGGCGCGGCCGGCGCGGCGGGCGCGGCGGCCATCGCTGAGTCCGCCCGGGCGGCCGCGGCAGAGCCGGCCACGCGCGCGCGCGCGCGGGGCCTCCTCTTCGACGCGGCGGCGGCCCTTGACGCGGCGGCGTTGGAGGCCGGGCTACGCGGGGAGCCGCCGACCGAGGCGGAGTTGAAGCAGCAGAGGAAGGATAAGGCGGCGGCGGCGGACGCGGGGCCGGGCACGCCGCCCGGGCCCGCGCGCGCGCTGCCGCCCCCCGCCGCTGCGCCCGCCGCCGCTGCCGCCGCCGTCCAGCCTCAGCAGCCGCACCACCGCAAGAAGCGCCCCGCGCCCGCAGATGCTCCTGCCCCTCCTCCCACCGCTGCCGCCAACGCTCCCGCCGCCGCCGCCCCCGCCCCGCCCGGCCCCAAGCGGGTCAAGTGGTCGCTGCGCTCCAACGTCGCGCACGCGGTCGGCGCTCCAGTCCCGCCGCCGGCCGTCCGCACGCCGCCCGGCACCCGCCCGCGGGGGCCCGCCCTAGCGCCCAAGGCCCGCACCACCCGGCTGGGGCGGGACGGGACGCCCGCGGCGGGGGGGCACGGTGGTGGTGGTGGGCCGGGCAAGCGGGCGTTGAAGGCCGCGCTGTTCCGCTGACTGGAGAGATTTGAAAAAAAAAATGGCACACACAACCTTCCTCCGCCCCTGCTTCGCCCCTCCTCTCTCTCTTTCTTCACCTAAAGTTTCACGCGACGGGCGCCCCAAACCCGGCCCCCCCGGTGGACGCGTTCCCGCTGGTCGTCCCGACCTCGTACCCGCCCGCCCGCAGCCAGCGCAGGTGGTCGACGGGCGCGCCCCCCGCGCAGATGCCGGACGGCGAGACGCCGAGGTCAGCGAAGCCGCCCACGCCGGGCGCCCCGGACGCGACACGGTCCACGCCCGCCTCCGCGACCGCGTCCGCCGTCAGGAAGGCGGGGGGCAGGAGGGACCCCGCAAAGGGGAGCCGGGCCGCCAGGGCCGCCAGCGAGGCCGGGAGGGGGACCGTGCGGACCGGCTCCCGCATCAGCCCCAGGACGAGCGTCGCCAGGCCCGCCGTCGTCAGCGTGTCCGGGCCCGCCAGCTCGAACAGCCGGCCGGGCGCGGTCGGGGAGCGCAGGGACGCCGTCAGGGCGACCGCGACGTCGACCACCCAGGCGGGGGAGAGGGTGGCCCGCCCGCCAGAGGCGAGGGGGATGGCCGGGAGGGCCGCCCCGAGGGCCGCCAGCGCGTTGGTCAGCCTGTCCTCCACGCCCACCAGGGGGGCGGCCCGGGCGATGGTCGCGCCGGCGTAGGCGGCCCTCACCGCCGCCTCCCCCGCCGCCCGGGACCGCAGGCGAGGGGAGGGCGAGGTCGGCGAACAGCCGAGGACGGAGACGTGGACAAACCGCTCCACGAGGGGCGCGGCCGCGGCGGCGGCCGCCAGGCGCGCCGCCCCGCTCACGTGCACCTCCTCGTACGGCCACCGCTTGGTCGGCCCGTCCGCGCCGATGAGGTTGAAGACGACGTGCGACTTGGCCACCGCCCGCTCGATGGCCGCCTCGTCACGCAGGCTGAAGCCCGGCACCTGGATGACCTGGCCCAGGTCGCCCATCGTCTTGAGGTGCTGCGTGTCGATCTCGTCCCGGCGGTGGGGCAGGACGACGCGGGCGCCGGACCGGGCGAGCTCGGAGACCAGGTAGCGGCCCAGAAAGCCGGTGGCCCCGAAGACGGTTGCGGTGAGGCCGGCGTACTAAGAGAGAGAGAGGGAGAGAGAGAGGGAGAGGACAGAGAGGACGAGAGGAATGAGGAGGGGGCGAGGTTGGGTGAGGGCGTTCCATCGCGCCGCAGCGTTTTTTTTTTCTCTCTCGCGCGCGCTTCCTCCCCTCTCTTCACTACGCACGGATGACCGCCCACCCCCACCTCCCCGGTAAGGAGAGGTGCCCTTCAGGGCGGGCTGGGGGAGGAGGTCGTTGGTGGTGGCGGTTGCAAAGGTGCGGGGGCCTGAGAGAAAGAAAAAAAGGGGTGAAGGGTGTGCGTGCACAGAGAGAGCGCAGTCTGGCCTCGGGGGGGCGCAAATCCCAGGGCGGCGACGTCAACCATGCGACATCGAAGGTACCGGGCAGGGCAGGTGACAGGCTCGCGGTCACGGCACGCCCACGCCGGAGAGAGCGCCGCATCGAAATCGCTGCCGCCGCCGCTCACGCCTCCCTTCTCCCCATTTTTAACTCACCGCACCCGCCGCTGCGCTTCGCGGCGGCCGCCAGGGCGGTGGCCAGGGACCGGTGGAGCGGGGCTGCCATCTAAGGTGCGCGGCGTTGGGTGGAGTAGTGAGCGCAGAGGCAATACGGGCCGGGAAAGAAAGAAGAATGACCTACAGGCATGGCCACTGCTCACTCTCGCCGCGTCTTCCCTTTTTGGCGCGCCACCCCACCCCACACCCCACCCCAACGACGTCCACCCGCCCGGCCGCCGCCATGAACTCCCTGGCCGCCCGTGCCCTCCTGCGCGTACGTGTTTGGTGACGTCCGAGGGGAGGGGAGGCCGGGGGTCAGAGGCCGCTCTTGCAACCCTGAAACGCGGCGCCCTAACAGCCTTCTCTCCTCCCTTCCTCCTGCCCTGTCACAGACTCGCCGCCAGGCCATCGGCGCCCGCCCCTATGACGCCACCGTCCGGGCGGCCTCCGTCATCGCGGGGGCTGAAAAGGTGTGTGGTAGAGCAGTGACAGAGGGCAGGGGTCGCGGTTCCAAAACCCGCCGCCGCGCGGCCCGCTTTTCCGGCCCTCAATGCCCTTCTAACCTCTCCCTCTCCTTCTCCCCTTCAGGCCCCCATGTCCAAGATGGAGCCCGATCAGTTCATCAACGACCGGTACGCGTCCATGGAGGCCCGGCTGGCGGTAAGTAACAAGGTGGAGGAGAGGCTGGAAGCGGGGACGGGAGGGGGCACAAGCATAAACTTAAGGACAAGGGAGCGGCGCGCCGATGGCGGCTCGGCTGGGCGTCCCCCTCTTTTCGTCTCCCCCCGCTCTCTCCTCCTCACCCTCACACCGCCTCCCCGTAGATCGTGCGCAAGCGCCTGAACCGGCCCCTGACCCTGGCTGAAAAGGTGAGCCTGGAAGAATTGGAGATTGGGGTGGGGTGGCGAGAGAAAACGTGACAGACAGCGGGCGGGGGGGGGGGGGCGGGTCCAGCCCCTTTCCTCAACCTACCTACCCTCTCTCCATTTCCCCTTCCTCTCTCCCAGGTCGTCTACGGCCACCTCGACGACCCCGCCGGCCAGGACATCGTCCGCGGCCAGTCCTACCTCCGCCTCCGCCCCGACCGCGTCGCCATGCAGGACGCGACCGCCCAGATGGCCGTCCTCCAATTCATTTCGTCGGGCCTGCCCCGCACGGCGGTCCCGTCCACCATCCACTGCGACCACCTCATCGAGGGGACGACCGCGCCGCAGCCCGACCGGGGCGGCGCGTTCGGGGGCGTGGCCGACCTGGCCCTGGCCGTGAAGACCAACCAGGAGGTGTACGACTTCCTGGCGACGGCGGGCTCCAAGTATGGCATTGGCTTCTGGAAGCCCGGGTCGGGCATCATCCACCAGATCGTGCTGGAGAACTACGCCTTCCCGGGCGGCATGATGATCGGCACGGACTCCCACACCCCCAACGCGGGGGGGCTGGGCATGTGCGCGGTCGGCGTGGGCGGCGCGGACGCGGTGGACGTGATGGCGGGCCTGCCCTGGGAGTTGAAGGCGCCCAAGGTCATTGGCGTCCGCCTGACGGGCAAGCTCTCCCAGTGGACGTCCCCCAAGGACGTCATCTGCAAGGTGGCCGGCATCCTGACGGTGAAGGGCGGGACCGGCGCCATCGTGGAGTACTTTGGCCCGGGCGTGGACGCCATTTCCGCGACCGGCATGGGCACGATCTGCAACATGGGCGCGGAGATCGGGGCGACCACCTCCATGTTCCCCTTCAACGCCCGCATGTACGATTACCTGGCCGCGACGGGGCGGGAGGGTGCCGCCAAGCTGGCGGACGCGTTCAAGGAGAACCTGGCGGCCGACCCGGGCGCGGAGTACGACCAGATCATCGAGGTCGACCTCACGACGCTCGAGCCCCAGGTCAACGGGCCCTTCACGCCCGACCTGGCCCACCCGCTCTCCGAGTTTGCGGCCGCCCTCAAGGCCAACGGCTGGCCGTCCGAGCTGAAGGCCGGGCTGATCGGGTCCTGCACCAATTCCTCGTACGAGGACATGGCCCGGGCCGCGTCCGTCGCGCGCCAGGCGCTCAAGGCGGGCATGAAGGCCAAGGTCCCCTTCACCATCACGCCCGGCTCCGAACAGATCCGGGCGACCATCGAGCGGGACGGCCTGCTGGAGGTGTTTGAGAAGGTGGGCGGCACCGTGCTCGCCAACGCGTGCGGGCCCTGCATCGGCCAGTGGAAGCGGACGGAGGTCGCCAAGGGCGAGGCCAACTCGATCGTCACGTCCTACAACCGCAACTTCGCCGCCCGCAACGACGGCAACCCGGCGACGCACTGCTTCGTGACGTCGCCCGAGCTGGTGACGGCGTTCGCGATCGCGGGGTCCCTGGCCTTCAACCCGACCGTGGACGTCCTGGTCGGCGCGGACGGGCAGGAGGTCGCGCTCGCGCCCCCGACGGGGGATGAGCTGCCCTCCCGCGGCTTCGACCCGGGCGCCGACACCTACCAGGCCCCCGCGGCCGACGCGTCCGCGTCCGCCGTCGCCGTCGACCCGGCCTCCAACCGCCTGCAGCTGCTCACCCCCTTCCCGGAGTGGGATGGCGGCGACCTGACGGGCGCCAAGGTGCTCATCAAGGTCGCGGGCAAGTGCACGACCGACCACATCTCCATGGCCGGGCCCTGGCTCAAGTACCGGGGCCACCTGGACAACATCTCCAACAACTTCCTCATCGGGGGGCTCAACTCTGAGAACGGGGCCGTCAACAGCGTCAAGGACCAGCTGAGCGGCGAGTACGGGGCGGTCCCGGACGTGGCCCGCGCCTACAAAAAGGCGGGCGTCCCCTGGGTGGTGGTCGGCGACGAAAACTATGGGGAGGGGTCCTCCCGGGAGCACGCGGCCCTGGAGCCCCGCCACCTGGGCGGGCGCGCCGTCCTGGTGAAGTCCTTTGCCCGCATCCACGAGACCAACCTGAAGAAACAGGGCCTGCTGCCCCTGACGTTTGCGGACCCGGCCGACTACGAAAAGGTGGGGCCGTTCGACGTGGTCGCGGTCACCGGGCTGCAAACCTTTGCGCCCGGCACGCCCCTGACATTCGCGGGGACCCGCCCCGACGGGTCCACCTACGAGTTTCCGGTCAACCACACCTTCAACGACAACCAGATCACCTGGTTCAAGGCGGGGTCGGCCCTGAACGCGATGGGCAAGGCGAACGCCAAGAAATGAGACACAATGATGAAAGAGGGAAGGGAGGGGTGGGGTCGGGGGATGGGGGTGCGAAAGAGTGAGAGAGGTGGCGCGCCTTCTAGGGGGGGGGGCATTTCTCTTCTCATTTCGAACGTGTGTGTGT
>Ga0315287_10004204_pt1 | contig 13997 bp, 21 predicted proteins | sample YL17G11_0_MG_FD_205037 | JGI IMG/M metagenome (GOLD analysis project Ga0315287, IMG submission 205037) | Sediment microbial communities from Yellowstone Lake, YNP, Wyoming, USA - YL17G11_0 | ecosystem: Environmental > Aquatic > Freshwater > Lake > Sediment | place: USA: Wyoming | collected... | reverse complement strand
CACCCTCGCCGCCACCCCCGCCCCGCTGGACGTACTCGACAGCATCCCCAACCCGACCAACCGCGACACCTACGAGGAGGGCTGGTTGGATGCGATGGCGCGAGTCCGTGCCGCCACCCCCGCCCCGCTGGACGTGAGCACAGAGGGTGATCGCACCTGTGTCCATTGCGGCTACATCAACCTTGTCGATAACTGTCCGGGGTGCGGCGAGCCCTACGAGCGCGCCGCCCCCGCCCCGCTGGACCATGTTCATCGCGGCGAGTGGTGCGCCAAGTGCGTCGAGCATGGTCTTGTCGAGGAGGTTCGCCGCAATCGGGCCACCCCCGCCCCGCTGGACGAGGTTGTCGCGGCGCTGGTGATGAAGAAGTTGCCGATGGTCGAGCCGGTCGGGGATCGTAAAACCGACGCCATCAACAGCCAGCGGGCATCGTGGAACGCCGCAATCGACTTCGCCCTCGACGCCCTCGCCACCCCCGCCCCGCTGGACCTCGACGGCAAGCCGTTCTGCCCAACCGGCTACGCCCAGCGCTACCACGCCATCGGGGAGTGCGAGTGCGCCACCCCCGCCCCGCTGGACGTGCTGGCGGCGGCGAGCCAGACGATCCTTGACCGCTGCCTTGACTTCTTCGATGAAGATGACCTCAGCCCCGAGTCATCGTTTGCCATGCCGGTGACGCTGCGGGGCCGTGACGTGTTCGCCCTCCGCGAGGCCCTCGCCGCCACCCCCGCCCCGCTGGACGTGGATCGGCTAGCGCGGGCGCTGACCGAGGTTCAGGGCGGTGCGCTCGACTCGTGGATGGGCCGGGCACCGCTCATCGCCGCCGCCTACGCCGAGGAACCTCATGGGGGATGACTCCTTCCGGCTTCGGCTGTCCCTGATCGACGGTGTCTACGTCCCGGAGCTGCGGTGCCCGCATTGCGGCCAATGGCTGCTGATCGACACCGAGAACTGGGAACCGGGCGAGTGGCACATGTGCTTGGCCTGCAAGCGCATGAAGTCGAGGCTCTACGCCGCCCTGCGCCAGCGTGACGCCGAGTACCGCACCCAGAAGGCCGAGAAGTCCCGCCGCTACCGCAAGTGGCTCAAGGAGACCTACCCCCAGTACCTCCAGGCCTACGAGCGGGAGAAGAAGGCCCGCAACCGTGAGAGGGCCAGGCTGTACCGGGCCATGATGAGGGAGCAGGCATGAAAGAGATGACAACTGCGGAGTTCGCCAAGGCGAACCTCGCGGCCCTGGCGGAGCCCGTGAGCGTCCGCCGCTACACCCAGGTGGTCGGGACGTACTACCCGATGGGCTACGAGCCGTCCTCCGCGCCTCCGCCGCCCACGCTGGGCCTCACCGAGCCCGCCAACAGCCTGATCGGTGATCTCGCCGCAGCGGAGAAGCACGTCCGAGACCTCGAGGACGAGGTGAAGCGCCTCAAGCAGGAACTCGCGAAGCGCCCTGCCGGCCTGGAGCCCGACATGCGGTCGCGGCCCGTCGCCAGCGACAAGGTGAAGGCGGGGGATCCGTTCGCCGGCCTCGCCAAGCAAGACAGGGAGTTCTTTGAGCGAAAGCTCGGGACCAAGAAGAAGTAGACTCTGGCGATTACCGCCATCACCCATAAGGAGGGTTCCGTGGGCATCTTCGACAGCCAGGTCGACTGGGTGCCGGCGTGACCCGCGACGAGATCTGCGATGAGATCGCCGCGAGGCTCGGTATCGACCCCGAGAACGAAGAGGAGATGGAAGAGGCCGGCGTCATCCTGTTTGACGGGATGGAGCCGGCCTTCGTTGGTCTCGCGGAGCGGTTCGAGGCGGACGGCCATCGCTACTTCGCCGTGTACAGCTACAGGAAGATGGTCGAGATCCTCGTTGCGGACGGGGACATGGATGACACCGACGCCATGGAGTACCTGGAGTTCAACACCGTGGGCCTCTACGCCGGCCCCAACACGCCCGCGATCCTGCGGGACATGGAGGGCTGATGATCGACTTCCCCGTCGTCTCGCCGTTGCGGGAGCCGGAGACGCCCGCTCCTCGCCATCCTGACCAGACCACGATGTTCGAGTCACCCGTGGACACGACCTTCTCGGTGGGCGGCAGTGGAGCGGCGGTCAGCTTCACCGTCAGGTTCCACCGCACGTCGCGCCAGAAGTGCGCCGCGTGCGGCAACCGCCGGGTCTGCTTCTACGTCGGGCTGGGTGACCTGTTCAAGGGCCCGGCGATGTGCGCCAAGTGCTTCGGCGTCCGGTGAGCATCGCACTGTTCGACGCACCGCCCAGGGTGACGATCAACAATCCGTCCGCAGTAGGCGGATCACGGGCTGGGCTCCTGCTCGGGATGGTGGTCAACGGCACCGAGCTCCAGGGCGTGGTCTGTCTCGAGGACGGAGAGGCGATGCTCGTCAACGCCTCCTGGTTCAGCCTGGACTTCCGCTACGACGCCCAAACCGACCAGTTCAAGGACAAGGACGCCCAAGAACCTGACCAGGAGGGCTAGTCGGGGCCTAGCGCCCGATGTAGGCTTTCGGGTATAACTGAATAGGGAACCGCTCGGTCGTGGCTCCGGCTTCTCTTGGTTGACCTCCAAGCTGTCGCAGACATGACCAGGACCCCGAATGGACGGGTCGGCCTTCACGGGCTGGCCCGTCCTCTTTTCTGCCCTGGAGGCCTGCGTGCGCCAGATCACCGTCACGGCAACCTTCGCCTCGACCCATAGGGATCCGAGTGAGGGACCGCATCTTCACGGCCACACCTTCAGCGTGTCGGCCACCGAGCTCGGCAACGATGCCGGCGTCAAGTACGAGCTCCTGCCCGATCTCCGGGCGGTCCTCTCCGAGCTCCATCTCCACAGCCTCGACGACATGCTCATCGGAGGCTCCCAGACCATCGACGGCATCGGTGCCTGGATCATGGAGCGTCTCCTGTCCAGGCACCCGCGCCTGGTCAGGGTTGACATGCACACGGCCGACCAGCCAGACGTGGTGGTCAGTGTGCTCCGGGAGATCCGATGAACACGAAATATGACTACGTCGCCCTCGAGCGCGAATACGTCGCCGGGGACATGAGCATGCGCGATCTCGCCCACAGTCACGGGATCGCCAACCACTCGGTCATCACCGAGCAGGCAAAGCGCCGCAACTGGGTCAAGAAGCGTGCCGACTACCGAGAGGGTGCATCCGAGAAGGCCGTCGTCTACATGGCCGACGCCGAGGGGATGCGCCGCGCACTCGAGGTCCAGGTCCGTGACCACGCCATCGAGGCCATCGACAAGGCGATCCTCAAGCTCATGGCCGACATGGCTGACACGGTCAAGAGCATCGGGGCCGACGGCGAGGTGATCGACACCGGCATCCCGATCATGCGGATCAAGCCGGCCGACGTGGCCCAGTTGATCGACCGCCTCCAGGTCCTCTTCAACCGTCCGTCGAGCATCACCGAGGAGCGCACTCTTGGCATCAGCGTCTCTGCTGGCGGAGTCGGAGCCGACATTCTTCGCGGCATTGTTGAGGCAACTCGAGGCCTGTCGTCCTCGGGAGCTGAACGATCTCCGATCCCTCGCCTTAGTCGAACTGGCGAGAACTGACGGCGTAGACGCGGTCCTCGCATACGGCGAGCTCGTCTTCGGGTATGTCCCGGCCCAGCACCACCGCGACATGGTCGCGGAGACGCTCGAGGCGATCCTCTACCGCGAGAACGAGATCTACCTCCTGCCGCGTGGCGGGGCGAAGACGACCTGGGACAACACGATCCTGTGCTGCTGGCTGGTCGGGAAGTACCCCGACATCCGCATCGGGATGGTGTCCAACACCGACACCCAGGCCAAGGACTTCAGCCGGGCGGTCAAGTACACGATCCAGTCCAACCCGGCCCACCGCCTGGTCTTCCCTGACTCGATGCCCTCGGGCGAGAAGTGGACCGACAAGGAGTGGCTGTGCGCCGGCAGCCGCTGGCTGGGATCCAAGGACGTGACGATGTTCGCCGTCGGGGTCGGCGGCGCGATCATCAGCAAGCGGTTCGACCTCCTGCTCCTCGATGACATCCTCGACGAGGAGAACACCCAGACCATCGACCAGCAGGAAGGCGTCGAGATCTGGTTCAAGAAGACCCTCAAGCCCTGCCTGGCACCTGACGGGGTGGTCGTCGCCATCGGCACCCGGTGGGGCGAGGGAGACCTGTACGAGAAGTTCATGGAGCCCACCGCCGACAGTGGCTTCGGGTGGCGCTACCACATCGTCTCGGCCCTCACGACCGACGAGAACGGCCAGCTCGTGTCGTACTGGCCCAGCTACTGGCCCGTCGAGCGGCTCCTCAAGGAGCGCGAGGAGATGGGCAGCCCGCTCTTCTCCTGCGCCTACCAGAACGACATCTCGGGCCTGCTCAAGGGCAACATCTTCCACGGGCCGTTCGACCACTTCAGCGTCCTCCCCGAAGGCCACCAGTACACGCTCCGCATGGGCGTGGACCTGGCGAGCTCCACTCGGGAGCGTGCCGACTTCACCGCCCGGGTGACGACGGCCGAGGACATGTGCCAGGCCGGCTGCGCCCTCAAGGGCATGTTCTACGTCCTCTCGTCCTACCAGGACCGCCGCGAGTCCCATCACGCCGAGTTCGTCCATGACGGCTGGATGGCCTACCCCAGCATCGGCCTCGTTCTCGTCGAGAAGGTCCAGTTCCAGTCCACCCTGGTCCAGACGGTCATGGAGGACTACCCCCGCATCCCGATCCAGGGCAAGCCGGTGGATGGCGACAAGACGACCCGTGGGCGGGGCGTGGCCGCGAGGTACGAGGCCCACAAGGTCCTTCACCACATCTCCTTGCGTGGATCCGCGTTCGAGACCCAGCTTCTCGCCTTCCCCAAGGGGCATGACGACCTCGTGGACGCTCTCGGGTACTCGATGGACCTGGGTGGCGACACCTTCACCTACGGGAGCCTCAAGCGTTAGTTGTTACGCCAGAGACTGCCGCGCCTGATCCTTCCGACCACGTTGGAGTCTAACAGATGACCCAAGACCGCCAATGGTCAGAGATCGAGTTCCGTGACGGCAAGCGGGACGTTCCCGACTACATCGCGGCGCTCCTCTCGGGCATCGAGACGCACCGCCTCACCTACGACGAAGCCATCGCCGAGGCCAACAAGAAGACCGAGGCGGACTTCATCAACGCCCAGCAGGAACGTGTTCTTGCGGCGCACTTTCGGGAGCTCCGCTGATGGGCGTCATCACTGACTTTCTGACCCGCTCGTACCGCACGAGCCCCAAGAACCTCCCACAGGGTTCAAGCAGCATGATCTTCCAGGAGCGGGGGAGGGTCGGGAAGACATCGGGTGCCCTGTTCCGCAACTGGGCCGAACACTCCGAATGGGTCAGGGCAGCGGTCAATATCCGCAAGGCCCAGGTGTCGAGCGCCGAATGGGACATCGTTCCGTTCGACCAGGAGGAGAAGTTCGATGAGGGGATCGCTCGAGACCTTCGGGATCTCTTCAACCGCCCGAACCTCGCCGTGGAGTCGTTCCGGTCGTGGGTGGAGCCGATCCTCGAGGACATCCTGGTCCTTGACGCCGGGTCCGTCGAGAAGGAGAGGACCCTGGGCGGGTCGGTCGCCTATCTGCATGCGGTGGATGGGGCCAAGATCCGCGTCAACAGCCTCTGGGATGGCGATCCTGACGAGACCCGCTACTGGTGGGTTCCAACACCCCAATACGAGGTCCCGTTCAAGAACGAGGACTTCATCTACATCATGGCGAACCCCAGGACCTACTCGGTGCTGGGGTTGTCTCCGCTGGAGACCCTCAAGCTGACCATCGACTCCGAGGTCAACGGGTCGATGTACAACGCCCGCCAGGTGACCAATGCCGCCCCCGACGGCCTGCTGGACCTTGGAGAAGGTGCCCGTCCCGAGCAGATCGAGGGCTTCAAGAGCTACTGGACCTCCGAGGTCGCCGGCAAGGGGGCGATGGCCTTCATCGGCGGCACCAAGGGTGCCAAGTTCGTCCCCTTCCGGGGCTCCAACCGGGAGATGCAGTACCAGGAGTGGCTCAACTACCTGGTGCGGAAGATCGCCGCCGTCTACGCGATCTCGCCGCAGGACCTGGGCCTCACATTCGACATCAACCGCGCCACGGCGGAGAGCCAGCAGGAGATGACGGAAGACCGTGGTCTCCGACCGCTGCTCGCGCTCGTGCAGGACTACTTCACGCGGGAGATCGTCTGGGACGAAGGCTACGGAGGCACCAAGAACAACCTCGCCTTCCGTTTCACGCGGCTGAACATCAAGGAGTCCATGTCAAAGGCCAACATCAACAAGTTGGCGCTCGCAGGCATGCCTTGGAAGCCGGTGAACGAGGCGCGGCTGGATGAGGGCCGTCCGCCGCTCGGAGACCCGAACGACCCCGAGAACCCGTACAACAAGCTCATGGCGAACACCCCCCTTGGCGTCGTGACCGTCGATGACGTGCTCTCGGCCAAGGAGGTCGCCACACCGCCGCCCGCCCCTGCGGCAGGACAGTCGAAGCCGTCGAGCTCGAAGAAGGCGATGACGCCCCAGGAGGTCCTCCTCGAAGGAGTGAGGGCCAACCAGGACGAGATCGCCAGGATCCTGGCTTCGATGAGCACCGAGACTCACCCCGAGTCGTAAGAGCAAGGGCTACAGCACAGGAGCAACCTCAATGGCTGCGACACTCCAGCTTTCCGTGACGAATGGGAACAACGCCGCCTCCGATGGCGTGACGGGCATCGATCTCATCAGCGCGGACAACGCCACCAACACCCTGGCCAACCGCCAGGCCAACCCGATCACGGTCGGCACCAATTCGTATGAGAAGTGGATCCGGCTCAAGATCACCGTAGCCCCGACCAACTACGTCCAGAGCTTCCAGGTGTGGTTCAACAGCACCGTGGACACGTCCACCACGCTGTACTTCACCGGGGCGTATGTGACGTACCAGACCGGGACCACGGCCACCTCCACGATCGCCAACGCTGTCGCGACGACCTACACGTCGGGCAACAAGGCGACCTGGGACCTGATCTCGTACAGCCAGACCAGCTCGTACACCAAGTACCTGGTCATGCAGCTCAGGGTCGACGCGACCGCCGGTCCGGGCAACTGGACCCAGCAGACCGTCAACTACAGCTACCAGGAAGCCTAGTTTCCTGTTCACGGGCGGGGGGTTCCCCCCAACTCCCCGCCCGTCCAATCCTCATCCTTGCGGAGGGAACGTGAAGACAGTCCTGGTCACAGGTGGCAACGGGTTCATCGGGCGATATACCACGGAGGAGCTGGTCAGGCGTGGATACCTCGTTTCCTCACTCGACACCCGATACCGCGACGGGGGACCCAGCGTCACCACCGTTCTCGGCGACATCCGGGATGCAACAGCCGTCACCGAGGCTGTCGCCCACGCCGATGGTGTCATCCACCTGGCTGGCGTACTCGGTACACAGGAGACGGTCAGGAACCCTCGTCCTGCGGCGGAGACGAACATCCTCGGGGGGCTGAACGTCCTCGAGGCCTGCGCCCAGTACGACGTGCCGCTGGTCAACATCGCCGTCGGCAACTACTGGATGAACAACACCTACTCGATCACCAAGAACACCGTCGAGCGTTTCGTGGACATGCACGTCCGCTTCCGGGGCAGCAGGATGACCGTCGTCCGCGCCCTGAACGCCTACGGTCCCAGGCAGAGCGCCTCGGCCCCCTACGGGCCCTCCAAGGTCCGCAAGATCATGCCCAGCTTCATCTGTCGGGCGCTGTCCGGGGAGCCGATCGAGATCTACGGTGACGGCACCCAGATCATGGACATGATCCATGTCGGGGACGTTGCCCGGATCCTCGTGGACAGTCTCGAGACCACCGAGAAGTACGGCCCCCTGGGCACGCTTGAGGCAGGCACGGGCCGTGAGACCACCGTCAACCAGATTGCCCAGCTCGTCGCCGACGAGGTCACGCTCCAGGCGAATATCGCCGTCGAGATCAGGCATCTCGACATGCGCCCCGGTGAGGATGTGGGATCGGTGGTCCTGGGGGACCCGACCACGCTCGAAGTCATCGGGATGGCCCCGAGCATCCTCGTGAGGCTCGAAGACGGCGTCCAGGACACGGTCGGCTACTTCGGCGCTTATCTGCCGTGATTGAAGCCGTGCGGGTCCTCGCCGATGACTTCTCGGCGATCGGCTACGACATCGAGAACGAGTGGTTCGGGTCGGTCGACGCTGAGATCCTGTACGCGATGGTCATCAAGTTCCACCCCGGCAGGATCATCGAGATCGGATCGGGCTTCTCCACCTCCATCTCGCTCGCGGCCATGCGCTCCAACCTCCGTGATGGCTGGGGATGCACCCTCACCGCGATCGACCCCTATCCTCGCGCTGCCCTCGATCCGGTCGTCGACCACCGCTGCGTGCGCCTCGAGGACGCTCCACGAGAGCTGTTCGACTGGCTCGTGGACAACGACATCCTGTTCATCGACTCCAGCCACAAGTGGGCCCCCGGGAACGACGTGGACATCCTGTACCACGAGATCCTGCCGTCCCTCCTGCCCGGTGTCATCGTCCATGCCCACGACATCTTCCTGCCGGACCCCTACCCCGAGGCGTGGTCCGACCGTGGGTATGACGAGCAGGAGCATCTCAAGAACCTCCTCGATACCGGACAATGGGAGGTGCTCTGGTCGAGCCACCAGATGCAGCAGTCGTCCCCAGAGCTGCTGGCGGATGCGTTCGCGTCGTACACGCCATCAAGGTGGCCCGGGAGCTTCTGGATGAGGAAGCGATGAGGGTTCTCGTCACCGGGTCCGACGGGTTCGTCGGCCGGCACACCGTCAAGGCGCTGAGGGATCGCGGGGTCGAGGTTGTCACCGCCGACAAGAAGACCGGCATCGATCTCGCCTACGAGCATCTCCCTCTGGGGCTGTGGGACGCAAGGCCTGACCTGATCATCCACCTCGCCGGATCCTGCTCGACGCTGGGCAGCATCTACCGTCCGATGGTCACCTTCCGCGACACCGTTGGTACCGCCGCGAAGGTGATGGACCTCGCCTCCATCCGCCAGACGCCCGTGATCGTCACCAGCTCGGTCAAGGCTCGCGACGGGATGACGCCCTACGGCGCGGCCAAGCAGATGGTCGAGACGTGGGCCATCGAGATGGGCCACACCTTTGACTTTCCGGTCGTCATCAACCGCCCGGGGACGATCTACGGCCCGGGCCAGGAAGGGTCACAGGAGTCGGGCTGGATCGCCTGGTTCCTCAAGGCCAAGAAGGAGGGGCTTGAGGTGGTGATCAACGGTGACGGCCTCCAGCGCCGCGACCTGTTGCACGTCTCGGACTACGTCGAGTTGCTGATGCTCCAGATGCAGGCACCCAAGCTCTACTCGATCCAGACCTGGGACGTGGGTGGGGGACCGGCCAACGTCGTGACCGTCAACGAGATCGCGAGCTACCTCGGCCTCGACTACACCCACGGTCCCGAACGGTACGGAGACGCCAGGAGCTACGTCGGCCACAACCACGTCCCAGGCTGGGAGCCCAAGGTCTTCTGGCGCACCAGCGAGACGTTCCATGGTCTATGACATTCCGTTCCGGGGAGATATCGATCCCCACGTCGGGCAACTGACGGACCTCGCGTCACGGTCCAGGATCACCGTGGAGATCGGCGTCGGCACCTTCGCCAGCACGATGGCCCTCATGCGTGGCCTCCCGGACGACGGTCACCTGACGAGCGTGGACATCGACTTCAAGTCCCACCCCGAGCTCGATGCCGACCCGCGCTGGTCGTTCATCCACGGCAGCTCCATGGATCCCGCGACGATCGTCCGCCTGCCACGCGAGCCCGATCTCATGTTCATCGACTCGGGCCACAGCCTCGAGTTGACCTGGCTCGAACTCCTGCTGGCTGACTTCCTGCGTGCGAAGCGCATCGCCCTCCACGACTACCTGTTCCCGGTGAACGGCGAGAACTGCCGGGTACATCAGGCGGTGGACGAGTTCCTCGAGGCCGGCACCTACCGCTGGGAGGCCCTCCACGAGAGCTACTGGGGACTTGCCGTGCTGGTGAGAGCGTGAGCATCGCCGATCTGCTCCCCTGCGCGATCCTCGTCCCGTCCCTTGACCGGCCGCAGAACCTACGCGACATGGTCAGCAACATCCACCAGAACACTCCCGAGGAGCACTTCATCCTGTTCTGCGTCGGGGACGAGAAGAGCAAGCTGATCCTCGACGAGCTGGGCGAGTGGTTCCTCGACGACGAGCGCGACAAGGACAAGCGGTACGTCACCCGGATGAACAAACTCATCGGACACATCGACGACGCGAAGACGATCTTCTTCGGGTCCGATGACGTGCGCCACCACAGGGGCTGGCTCACCGCCGCGCTGCGGGTCATGGATGCGGATCCGTTCCCCCGGTGCGTGGTTGTCAACGACCTTCACAACTCCAACGGGACCCAGGCCGTGATCCGTCGGTCCTGGCTCCAGAGTGCCGTGTTCGATGCTCCGGGTCTCGCGTTCCACAAGGGTTACGGGCACAACTTCGCCGACAACGAGATGTTCCTCACCGCCCAGGTGGCGGGAGAGTTTGCCAGGGCTCCCGACTCGATCGTGGAGCATCTCCACCCGGTGTTCGGGTCCGCGAATGCCCTGCCGTGGGACCCGACCTACACCAACGCCCTGGAGCCATGGGCGGAGGACGGCGAACGGTTCGACCGCAGGGCGGCGATGATCAACAGCCGATGATCTCCGTCATCATCCCCACCTACAACCGGGCGGGTCTCCTGATGGAGCGGGCCATCCCCTCGCTGCTGGCCCAGACGTACACCGACTGGGAATGCCTCGTCGTGGGGGACGGGACGAACCAGGAGACGGTGGCAAGGGTGGGGACCTTCTGTGAGAAGGACTCCCGTTTCCGCTTCTGGAACCTTGCCCATGACGAGTACCCCGAGGGAGGCGAAGCCTGGGGACTCTACGGCCTGACGGCCCTCAACTTCGGTCTTGACTGGGCGAGGGGAGAGTGGATCAGCGTCCTCAACGACGACGACGAGTACACCCCCGACAACTTCGAGGTGCTCCTCGCGGAGGCAGAGCTTTCAGGCGCGGACTTCATCTACGGCATGAGCGACACCTGGAAGGACGGCCTTCCCACGGGCCAACTCTACGGGCAACTCCCGCTCGGTGATGGGAACGTCACGCAGGGTGCCTACATCTACAGGAGGGGCCTCGAGTACCGCTATCGCCGCGACTGCTACAGCCGTTTCAGGAATGGCGATGCCGACATGTGGGTCAGGATGCGGGAGGGCGGCGTGAGGCCATCCTTCATCTCCAGGGTCGTCCACCACTACCACAGGAGCTACCCGTGATCCCCGTTCTCGCCGTGCCCGTCCTCGACCGCTACGACCTCCTCGAGGGGATGGAGAAGAGCGTGGACGTGGACGTGAAGCGGTACTACGTCATCGACAACGGTGGGCGGTACGAGACGGACACCCGCCTCTGGCCCTGGTGGGAGCAGCGCCACGTCTGCCGGCCCGGTGCCAACCTGGGCTTCGGGGCGTCGGTCAACCTCACCATCAAGACCAACCTCGGTAGTCCCTGGTGGATGTTCGTCAACGACGACATCATCTTCACGCCCGGCGATCTCAAGATCATGGCGAACTTGATGTGGTCGATGACCGAGACTCCCCTGCTGGCGACGATGGAGGGATGCGGCTACTCCGCCTTCGCGATCAACGAGCTCGCGGTTGAGACCGTGGGCTGGTTCGACGAGGCCTACCACCCCGCCTACTGCGAGGACACCGACATCAACTGGCGATGCCAGCAACTCGGGGTCCAGCGGGTCGAGGTTCCTGGCACCTCCCAGCACCTCGCGAGCCAGACGATCCGCAGCAGCGCGAGTCGCCGCAACAGCAACGACTGGTCGTACCCCCGCAACGTGAAGTATCACGAGATGAAGTGGGGAGGCCCTCCTCGCTCAGAGGTGTACGCCACGCCGTTCAACAAGCCGTTCATCGAGGGCGGCGATCCATCCATCACCACGGCACCGAAACTCAGCCGACTTCGCGATCTGGCTTGGTAATGGAACGCCGGAGGTCTACTCTGGAAGCGCACGGTCGGAACCCGTCTGGGCGGGGACTTGCCGGTTCAGTCGCGAGCAGTTCACCTAGCAGGAGTATCTGATGACGACACTGGCGATCACCCCGGCATCGGGGTCCATCACCGCAGAACGGACCGTCTGCCGCGTCACCACGGCAGGAGCACCCGACAACACCCTCACCGGGTACGACGGGACCATCGACAACACCCCCACGGGCCAGCACCAGTACCCCGCCTCCCCGGCGGAGAACTACTACATCGCCTTCCTCGTGGGAGGCGTGGAGAGGGGTCGGAGCTACGTCTTCAACCCGGGCTCCAGCGGCGTCCACGTCTTCAACAACTACATCTTCCCGTCGGCTGGGACCTGGACCGTCAACCTCGTCCGCAGGCGGGACAGCGGCACCGAGGCGACCCTCTCGGTCGTCGTCGCCGCCGCCCCGGCTGCTGATCCGGCCATCCCGACTCCCAGCGTCTGACGATGGCGGAGGCGAAACCTAAGGCCCGCAAGCCGAAACGGGTCGGGAAGATCGACGGCACGGAGATGGAGGTCCTCGAGATCCACGAGGACCCCTCCGGGACCGGGAAGTGCATCGGCACCATCGCGATGGTCACCCGCGACCTGGTCGCGGCCCAGACGACCATCTCGTGGCTCATGGACGACCGCAGCTACCTCGGCCCTGGCGAGTACACGTCGCGCTTCATCATCCAGGGCAACGTGCTGGTCCACCAGCGCAACGAGTGCATCCAGAAGATGGACGGCGACTGGATCCTGTTCATCGACTCCGACATGGTGTTCCAGCCGGACGCCGTGAAGAAGCTCATCGAGACCCAGAAGAAGTTCGACCTGGACATGGTCGGGGGCCTCTGCTTCCAGCGCATGCCCCCCTACCAGCCCACGATGTACGTCATGGCACCGAACGCCGAGCATGGCTACACCTTCCTCGAGGACTGGCCCGAGGACACGGCCGTCGAGGTCGATGCCACGGGCATGGCCTTCGCTCTTGTCCACAAGCGCGTGTTCGACATGATCCTCCGCAAGAACACGGGCGAGGGCTTCCCCGATCTCGACCACCGGATGGGCGTCCGTCCCCCTCCCTTCTTCCGCTGGGAGGGTGAGTACGGCGAGGACTTCCTGTTCTGCCGCGAGGCGAAGGCAGCAGGCGCGAAGATCTTCGTGGACACGAGTGTGAAGATCGGACACAGCGGGACCACGATCATCACCGAGAAGAACTTCTTCCGGGAGATCGCCTTCCGCCATCCCGACGAACAGGTGTTCCGCGAGGAACAGCTCGAGTCCATGGGCAGGACCGCCATCACGCCGGCCGATGCCCGGCAGAAACTGGGAGTCACTTGGTGATGGAGGTCATCGAAGGCCAGGCAGAGGTCCTGGGCGAGCGAGAGGTCATCGAAGTTGAAACCCGTGGCTGGCAGGGGGACTTCCCGTTCTTCCTGGTGATCGAGCCCAATGACCAGACCAACGGGAACATCGGGATCGACATCGACGAGCCGGGCTGGATCGCCAGCAACCAGGCCGCGATGCGGATCCCTTCCACCTGGTGGCTGAACATGAAGGCGAACGGCCAGCCGCTGTTCGCGCTGGTGGTCGAGGATGGGGACCAGCCCTACTTCACCAAGCTGCACGTCGGCAACCTGATGGCTGGCAGCGAGATTGTCGCGGTCGGCATCGGCAAGAAGGGCCGCGACGGTGAGATGACACGCTTGTGGATCTTGCCGAACGGTGTAGTCTGCGGGGGAGACGACGCGGAAGTCATCGCTTCCCGGATGCTCGGAGGCTGATGCCCTAACAGGCAGGCCCGCCCCAATCCCATGGGGCGTTGTGAACGGACCAATCCCATGGTCGAAGACGTGAAGATAGAACGCAACAGGCCCGGGTCTACGGACCCGGGCTTTGCTGCGTCCGAGGAGAGGACATG
>Ga0315287_10004202_pt1 | contig 13999 bp, 10 predicted proteins | sample YL17G11_0_MG_FD_205037 | JGI IMG/M metagenome (GOLD analysis project Ga0315287, IMG submission 205037) | Sediment microbial communities from Yellowstone Lake, YNP, Wyoming, USA - YL17G11_0 | ecosystem: Environmental > Aquatic > Freshwater > Lake > Sediment | place: USA: Wyoming | collected... | reverse complement strand
CCAGGAAGGTCCCGCCGTAGGGCCGCACCCCCTTGTGCAGGGCCATGCCCGAGAGGAGGGCCGCCATGGCGTGCTCCCGCACCCCGAAGCGCAGGTAGCGCCCGTCCCAGGCACCTTTCTGGAAATTGCGCGCGCCCTGGATAGCCGTGTTGTTGGAGGGCGTCAGGTCCGCCGAACCACCCATCAGCGCCGGCAGCCGGGCGGTGACGGCGTTCAGCACCTGCCCGAACGCCGCCCGGGTGGCGATGGGTTTGCCGTCGGCAAAGGCCGGCAGGTCCGAATCCCAGCCGGGCGGCAGTGTCCCGTCGATCGCCTGCCGAAAGCCTTCGGCGAGCTCGGGGAGCTTCTGCGCCAAGGCCATAAATTTCGCCTGCCAGGCCGCCTCGGCCTTCGCGCCCCGGTCGACGCAGCGGCGGAAATGCGCGCGCACCGGGTCGGAGACGCTGAAGACCGCATCCGGCGGCAGCCCCAACCGCTCCTTGGTCAGGCGCACCTCCTCCGGCCCCAGGGGCGCGCCGTGGGCCTCGTGGGAATCCTGCTTGTGCGGGCTGCCATAGCCGATATGCGTGCGGCAGACGATCAGGGACGGTTTCTCGGTTTCGGCCTTGGCCGCTGCGAACGCCTGCCGGATGGCGTCCAGATCGTTGCCGTCTTTGACCCGCAGGACCTGCCAGTGGTAGGCGCCGAAACGGCGGGCCACGTCCTCGGTGAAGGCAAGCTCGGTGCCGCCGTCGATCGTCACCCGGTTGTCGTCGTAGAGGCAGATGAGCCGGCCGAGGCCGAGGTGGCCGGCGAGCGAGGCGGCCTCGGAGGTGATGCCCTCCATCATGTCGCCGTCGCCGCAGAACACGAAGGTGAAGTGATCGACGATCTTCCGGCCGCCGCGGTTGAAGCGCGCCGCCAGGTGGCGCTCGGCGATGGCCATGCCGACGGCGTTGGCAAAACCCTGGCCCAGGGGGCCGGTGGTGGTCTCGACCCCGGGGGTGTGCCCGTATTCGGGGTGCCCGGGGGTCTGGCTGCCCCACTGGCGGAAGCGCTTGAGCTCGTCGAGGGAAAGGTCATATCCACACAGGTGCAGCAGGCTGTAAAGCAGGGCGGAGGCGTGCCCGCCGGACAGCACGAAGCGGTCCCGGTCGACCCAGCCGGGGTTGCGCGGGTTGTGTTTCAGCACCCTGGTCCACAGCACGTAGGCCGCGGCAGCCAGTCCCATGGGCGCGCCGGGGTGCCCGGATTTCGCCGCCTCGACCATGTCCATGGCCAGCGCCCGAATGGTGTTCACGCACAAGCCATCCAACGACTGTTTGGTCTTCGCCATTCGAAAATCCTCCTTTCAGCGCATTCAGATCTCGTAAAACCGACCGTGCCTTCCGGATTTCAGGAATTGTTCGACCGTTTCCGCGATCTGCCCGCTCTGCAGCCCGTAAAGAGCGAGAACGTCCTCGTAGGGGCCCGGCTCGGCAAACTGGTCGTTCACACCGATCATCTTCATGGGGACAGGGTGCTCGACCGATAGAAATTCGGCAATACAACTGCCCATGCCGCCGGCCACGTAACCTTCTTCCACAGTGACGATTTTCCCGGTTTCTTTGGCCGCCTTCAGGATCAGTTCCTTGTCGAGCGGCTTGATCGTGTGCAGGTTGATGAGGCGCACATGGATGCCCTTGCCTTTGAGAATCTTGGCGGCTCCGGCCGCCTTGCTGAGGACGGTGCCCGTTCCGATGAGCGTGACGTCGCTGCCGTTCTGCATGACGACTCCTTTCCCGATCCGGAAAGGGTAGCTTTCGTCCATGAGAACGGGCATCGGCGGGCTGCCCACTTTGATGTAGACGGGCCCGATATGTTCGGCCGCCGCGTGCACGGCCTTGACGATGTCCACCGGATCGCCCGGATTGATGATCGTCACTCCCGGTATGGTTCGAATGATGGCCACATCATCCAGCGACTGATGGGTCGCCCCAAGATCGGAGTAGGTCAGCCCGGCGCAGCGGCCCACCACCTTGACATTCTGCCGCATGTAGCCCAGGTCGTTGCGAAACATTTCGAAGGGGCGCGCCGTCACAAAAGGCGCAATGGCCACCACGAAGGGGATCTTGCCGGTGGTGGCCAGCCCTGCGGCAAATCCCATGATCCCCTGCTCCATGATCCCGAACTCAATGTGACGCTCCGGAAAACGTTTTTGAAAAGGTGTCAGCCCTGACCCGCTGGAACTATCGGCAGAGAGCGCTATAATATTTTTGTTTGTTTCACCAGCGGCGACCAGCGCCTCTCCAAACGTTTTTCGAGGATCCTTGTAAATCTCCATTATTTGATCCGCTCCTCTATTGCCTGGAGTTCGCGCTCTGCCATCGCCAAGCCCTCGTCCGTGGCCTTCCAGTAGTGGTACTCGACCTTGTTTTCGGCAAAGGACAGGCCTTTTGACTTAATGGTGTTGGCGATGATCACCGACGGCTTGCTCTTTTCAAACGGGATATCCGTGGCCTGCGCGACGATCTGGTCCATGTCGTGACCGTCGATCACCCGCACTCGCCAGCCGAACGCCTCCCAGCGTTTATCCAGGGGTTCATAGCTCATGACATCGACCGTCTTGCCGCCGATCTGCAGGCTGTTCCGGTCCACGAAAACAAGCAGATTGTCCAGCTGGTGATGGCTGGCGGCAGCGGCCGCCTCCCAGTTCGATCCTTCGGCCAGTTCCCCGTCACCCATGACCACGTAGACCTTGGCCTCGATGCCATCCATCTTCAGCCCCATGGCCATCCCGCCGGCAATGGCCAGGCCGTGCCCCAGCGCTCCGGTATTGGTCTCGATGCCGGGGACCTTGTGCATATCCGGGTGCCCGCCCAGTTTCGTGCAATGGGCCCCATAGGTGTCAAGAATGCAATGATCCAGGAAACCCTTTTCAGCCAGCGTTCCATAGAGGGCCAGACACTTATGGCCGGCCGAAAGCACAAACCGGTCGCGCTGCGGCCAGCCCGGGTTCAGCGGATCGACCCGCATGATCTTGAAATAGAGCGCCGCCAGGATATCGGCCGACGAAAGCGCCCCACCGACATGTCCGGACCGGCCGGCTTTCAACATCCTCAGAACGTTCCTGCGTATTTTAACCGCGACGCTCTCGAGCTCTTTTTTTTCAGCTGCGTTTAGTTCTGCCACGTGACAACTCCGCTAGTTTTGATGGTCTCGGGTGTAATCGCAAATCCTCTGCACCTTGGGTTCAGAACGCCCGCCGGGGATATACTCGAATTTCATCCAAATCCTTTCATCGCTATTTCACCATCTATTCTCCCTGCGCCAGGGCCGCAAGAGCGGCCGTGCGGTTTACCCTTCGACCAGCCGGGCCAACGTCGCTGCGAGCACCTGGGCGCCTGCCGCTAGGTCCTCAGGCTTGGTGAACTCGGATTCGTGGTGACCGACGCCGGCGGCGGACGGCACGAAGATCATCGCGCTAGGGCACACCGCCTTTAGCGGAATCGAATCCTGGCCGGCGACGGTGTTGAGCCGCAGCGACGCGTAGCCGCAGGCTTTCGCCGTGTCCTCGATTAGGTCGCGGAGCTGGGCGTCGAACACGCCGGGCGGGCGGTCCACGGTGCGCGTCAGCGTCACCGGCACTGCCTCGGTCGACAGCGCGCGCGCCTTGGCCTCGAACCGGGCGCAGGCGTCCGCCAGCATGGTCGGATCGAGAGCACGGAACTCGGCGAACAGCCGCACGCGGCCGGGAACCACATTGGTCGAGTTGGGCTGGATGTCGAGCCGGCCGACGGAGGACAACAGGGCGTTGCCGGTCCAGTCGGAAATCTGTCGGCAAAAAAGCACCAGTTCGGCTGCCGGCAAGAGCGCGTCGCGCCGCGCCGCCATCGGCGTCGGGCCGGTATGGGCGGTTCGGCCTAAGATGTCAGCGATGTACTTGACCGTGCCCCAATTGCCCTCGACCACGCCGATCGTGATTCCCGCGCGCTCCAGCTCCGTGCCCTGCTCGATATGCAGCTCGACATAGGCCGCGACGTTCGGGGGGGGCGCATCGGTACCGCGATAGCCGATATCGGTTAGCGCCGCGTCCAGCGTGACGCCGTCGCCATCCGCGCGCGACAGTGCGAAGTCGGTATCAACCAGCCCGGTGAACACGGCGCTGCCCAGGGTGCTGGGAGAGAAACGGGCGCCTTCCTCGTTGGTCCAGGAAACGACGCCCAGGTTGCACGCCGGCTTCCCGCCGCCCTGCGCTATCCAGCGGCGCACCGCGAGCAACGCCTCCAGCCCGGCAAGAACGCCGCAGGCGCCGTCGTAGCGGCCGCCCGAAGGCTGGCTGTCGAGATGCGAGCCGGTCAGCACCAGCGGCGCGGCCGGCCCGGCCAGTTCGGCGACCCCGAAGACGTTACCGACCGCGTCAACCGCGACGCTCAGGCCTTCCTCGCCGAGGCGCGCGCGGAACCAGTCGCGGGCCAAGCCGTCCTCTCGGCTAGCCGCCAGGCGGCACACGCCTCCGCCGGGGGTGCCGCCGATGGCGGAGAGGTCACTGAGCCAGCGGTGCAGGCGGTCGGCATCGATCGTGGTTTGCTTCTTGCGCGTCTGTCCGGTCACGGCGCCTCCTTCCCGGCCTCAACGGCTGCTGCCGCCGTCGGCGCCGGGGGGAACCCTGATTTGCCGGCGAAGTGGCAGCGCACCAGCCTTCCGGCAACCGCGCCCAGGGCCGGCGCTTCGGCCACGCAGACGTCCTTCCTGTAGGAGCACCGCGTGTGGAAGCGGCAGCCGCACGGCGGGTCCACCGGGCTCGGCACGTCGCCGGAGAGGATTATGCGGGTGTTCCTCGCCGCCGCCTCTGGGTCAGCAACCGGCGCTGCCGAAAACAGTGCCTGGGAGTAGGGGTGCAGGACGGAGGCCCGTGTCGCGCGCGCGTCGGCAAGCTCGACGATCTCGCCCAGGTACATCACCGCGATGCGGTCCGCGATGTGCTGCACCAACGCCAAGTCGTGCGTGATGAAAAGGTAGGCGATGCCGAGTTTGCGCTGCAGACGCTTCAGCAGGTTGATAACCTGGGCTTGGATCGAGACGTCGAGCGCAGATACCGGTTCGTCGCAGAGGATGATCGACGGGTTGACAGCGAGCGCGCGCGCGATCGCCACGCGCTGGCGCTGGCCGCCCGACAGTTCGTGCGGATGGCGGTCCATAAACTCCGGCCCCAGGCCGACGGTTTCCAACAATTCCGAAACCTTGCGCCGGCGGGCGGGGCGTTCCAGGGGTTCATGCAGCCGGATCGGGTCGCCGACGATGGTCCCGATCGAACGGCGTGGGTTCAGGCTGGCATAGGGATCTTGGAACACAATCTGGATCTGGCGGCGAAGCACTCGCAGGGTGCGCTTGTCGGCGCGGGTGATGTCGCGGCCCATCAGGACCACCCGACCGCGCGTCGGCTCCTCCAGCCGCATCAGGCATTTGGCGAGCGTCGACTTGCCGCAGCCCGATTCGCCGACCACCGCCAACGTCTCGCCACGTTTCAGGTCGAGCGAGATGCCGTCGAGCGCATGCACGTGTCTTGCCGGCGCGAACAGGCCATGTTTGACCGGGTAGTGCTTGACCAGGTCGATAGCCTCGAGAACGGTTTCTGCGGGCATGCCGGTCATATCTGCCTCTTTTGCGCCACGAAGCAGGCCACGGGGCGCTGCGGCGCGATCTCCTGCAGCGCCGGCGCCTCTTGCCGGCAGAGAGGCAGCATGGCGAAGCAGCGCGGCGCAAAGCTGCAGCCCTTGGGCATGTCGAACGGCGACGGCACTGCGCCCGGTATCTCGCGCAACAGTGCGCCTTCCGTCTCCTCCCACTTGGCGGCATCCAGCAGCCCCTGAGTATAGGGGTGGCGCGGGTCTTTGAAGATCCGGGCGACGGAGTCTTCTTCCACTTTCCGACCCGCATACATGACGATGACCCGGTGCGCGGTTTCGGCCACGATACCTAGATTGTGGGTGATGAGCAGGACCGCCATGCCCAGCTTGTCCTTCAACGACTGGATCAGGCCGAGGACCTGGGCCTGGACGGTGACGTCGAGCGCCGTCGTCGGCTCGTCCGCGATCAGCAGTTTGGGCCGGCACGCCAGCGCCATTGCGATCATCACACGCTGGCGCATGCCGCCCGACAGGTTGTGCGGGTACTGCCGAGCTCGATCCTCGGGCGCCGGCACGCCGACCAGGCGCAACAGCTCGACCACCTCGGCTATGACCTCGCGCTTGGACAGACCGAGATGTAGCCGCAGCACCTCGCCGATCTGGCGCTCAACCGTGTAGACCGGGTTCAGCGCCATCATCGGGTCCTGGAAGATCATGGCGATGCGCCGGCCGCGCACGGCGCGGATGGCGGCATCAGGAAGCGTCAAGATGTCCTGGCCGTCGAACAGGATGCGCCCGCCGGATACCTTGCCGGGTGGATCGGGGATCAGCCGCAGGGCTGCGAGCGCCACGGTGCTCTTGCCAGAACCGGATTCGCCGACGATGGCGACGGTCTCGCCCTCGCCGATGGCGAAGGAAAGCTTGTCGACCGCCTTGACCACGCCGAGCGTGGTGCGGAAATGGACCGACAGGTCCTCGACGTGCAGCACCGCGCTCATCGCTGCTTCAGCCGCGGGTTGAGGGCGTCGCTCAGCCCCTCCCCGACCAGGTTGATGGCCAGCACGGTCAGCAGGATCATAGACCCGGGAATCGCCGCCATCCACCAGGCCACGCGCAGCACCGTGCGCGCCACGCCGATCATGTAGCCCCAGGACACTCGGTTGGGATCGCCGAGGCCCAGGAACGAGAGGCCGGATTCGGTCAGGATCGCCGTCGCCACCATGAGCGAAGCGACGACGATCACCGGCGGTAATGCGTTGGGCAGGATCTGGAGCATGATGATCTCCCAGTCCGGCATGCCGATGGCCCGGCAGCCTTGCACGTAATCGCGGTCTCGTTGCGTGATGAACTCGCCGCGCGCCAGCCGGGCGACCGACGGCCACGACACCACGGCGATGGAGATGGTGATGTTCACGACCGTTGGCGAGAAGATCGCGACCAAGACGACCGCCAGCACAAACGATGGAATGGTCAGGAAGAACTCGGTAAAGCGCATCAGCACGTCGTCGATGAGCCCTCCGTAATAGCCGGCCAGCGCGCCGAGGGTGACGCCAACGACGGTGGCGGCGAGGCTGGCCATGACCCCGATCAGGAGGGACACCCGCCCGCCGTGGATGATGCCGGCCAGGATGTCGCGCCCGGCGACGTCGGTGCCGAGCGGATAGCGATCGAACGGCAGCATGAATGGTCGGCCCACCATGTCGAACGGATCGGTCGGATAGACGAACGGCCCGATGAGCGCGAGTAGCACCACCAGCGACAGCACCGCCGCGCCGCCGACCGCGGCCCGGTTGTTGCGGAAGCGCAGCCAGAACGCGCGCAGGAAGCTCATTGGGGTACTCTCAATTTTTTTGTGTATAATATTCATCGTCCAGTTCTTTGAAGTAAAGCAGGTTCTTGCGCATTTTTCCTGCAGGGTTCGACCTCCAATGCAACTCTCATTTATTGGTGATCCTGGGATCGAGCAGGCCGTAGAGCAGGTCGACGATCAGGTTGGCGATCACCACCATGACGGACGAGACGAACAGGATTCCGAGAAGAAGGTTCAGGTCGCGTTGCAGCAGCGCGTCGAACACCAGCCGCCCCAGGCCCGGCCAGCCGAACACGGTCTCGACCAACACCGACCCGCCGAGCAGGTGGCCGATCTGCACGCCGGCGAGCGTGACCACTGGCAATAGCGCGTTGCGCAGCACATGCGTCCGGGCAATGACGCCCTCGGAAAGCCCCTTGGCGCGCGCGGTGGTGATGAAGTCCAGGCTGTAGACCTCGAGCATGGCCGCGCGCATCAGCCGCGTGTAGATGGCTACGTAGAACAGCCCCAGCGTCGCCGCCGGCAGGATCATGTGCCGGGCGACGTCGAAGGCGTATGCAAGGGAGGTCTGGCTTGCCCCGATCTGCATCATGCCGCCCGAGGGCAGCAGGTCGAGCTTGACCGAGAACAGCACGATGAGCATGAGCCCGAGCCAGAAGGCCGGGGTGGCGTAGATGACCAGCGCCGATAACGAGACCAGGTTGTCGATCCACGATCCCTGGTGGCGCGCGGCGACTACGCCGAGGCCAACGCCGAGCACGAGCGCGAGCGAAATCGCCGTCACCATGAGCACGAGGGTCCCCGGCAGGCGGTCGAGGATCAGGTCGAGGACCGGCTCCTGCTGCAGGAACGAGACGCCGAGATCTAAGGTGAGCAGCCGTCGCATGTAGATCAGGAACTGCTGGATCAGCGGCAGGTCGAGGCCGAACTCCCGGCGCAGCTGCTGGGTGAATTCCAGCGTCGCGTGTCCCATCTGGCCGGCCAAGATGTCGGCGGCGTCGCCGGGCGCCATCTTGGCGAGAAGGAAGTTCATCGCCGCAATGGCCAGCACCACTGGAATAAGCTGTAGCAGGCGGCGGCCGATGAAGGCGACGGTCGTTTTTTTCACTGCCGGCCTCAATCAACCCATACAGAATCCCAGCTCGAATACATCGAGATGCCGTTGGTGATCAGCCCGTGCACGCGTTTGTTCCATACATTCGCGAAGCTCATCTCAATGAGGAAGATCACCGGTAGGTCGTTGCGTAGGATCCCCTGGACCTCGGCCCATACCTTGTTACGCTCCGGCCCGTCTTCGAGCTGACTGGCCTTCTCGAACAACCCGTCAAGCTTCGGGTTGTTGTAGCCCATCGAGTTGCTGAAGGTCGTACCCTTCTTGATGTTGGTCGAGCTGAAGGTGCGCTGCACACCGATGGTCGGGTCCGGATAGTTATGCGCGAAGTTGCTCGTGAAGTCGTAGTCCCAGTCCGTGTAGATGCGCTTCAGCCAGCCACCCAAGTCGAGACTCTGGGTCTCGACCAGGATGCCGATCTTGCCCAACTCCTGCTTTATGTATTCGGCCTGGCGCACCCATTCCTCACCATAGGGCAGGAAATTCTGCACCAGCTTAAACCGCACCCCGTCGGTGCCGCGCTTGTAGCCGGCGTCGTCGAGCAACTTGTTGGCCTTGTCCGGGCTGTACTCGAACGGCTTCAGGGTCTTATCGAAATGGTTGGGGTTGCCGCTGACCACCGGTCCGCTGGCCGGCTTGCCCAGGCCGTACCAGATCACGTCGACCAGCTTCGCGCGGTCGATGGCGAGGCTGATCGCCTGGCGCACCTTGACGTCGCTCAACGGCTTCTCGCGCAGGTTCACCTCCAGCCACATCAGGGGCCCCAGGCCCTCGCTGCCGTCCGCTGAGACGACCAGGAAGGGAAGCTTGCTCAAGCGCTGGATCTCGGCCGGTGGCAGCCCGGTCATCGGCGCCAGGTCGACCTCGCCCTTCTCGACGGCGATGGCGCGCGCCGCGCCGTCGGGCAGAACGCGAAGCACGAGCTGGTCGAGATAGGGCCTGCCCGGTTTCCAATAGGTTGGGTTGCGCTCTAAGATGATGTGGCTGCCCTTCTTCCATTCCTTGAGCTTGAACGGGCCGGTGCCGATCGGGTTCTGCATGATTTTGGCCTGGCGGATATTGTCGGCGGCGATCTCTTCGTTGCTGAAGCCGTGCTTGGGCATCATCGGAGATTCGCTCGGCTGGAAGGCGCGCAGGAAATAGGGCACCGGCTTCTTCAGGTTGAACACCACCGTTCTCGCATCGGGGGTCTCGATGGCCTCGACCTCGCCGAAATAGGTCCGGCCGCGCGAGTGATAGGGCTTGACCACCTTCTCGATGCTGAACTTAACGTCCTCGCTGGTGAACGGCTTGCCGTCGTGCCAGGTGACGCCCTGACGTAGCTTGAAGGTGTAGGTCAGGCGGTCCGGCGAAACCGTCCAGGATTCGGCCAGGCCCGGCCGTGACTTGAGCCCAGCTCCCTCGTACTCGAGCAGGCTTTCGTAGATCTTGGAGGCGATGAGCGCCACCGGCACGGCGGTGGTCGCAATGCTCGACATCGCCGTCGGTTCGGGATGGTAGGTGTAGGTCAGCGTGCCGCCCTTCTTCTGGGCGTGTGCTGGAACGGCCACTGCGCCTATCAGCAACGCGGCGGCCCCCAAGCTCAGGATGCGCTTTACATTCATTGCAAATACCTCCTCTTTTTGAGTCGAGTAGGCCGGACCCCGGATATCGGTGGCGCCCTGATAAAAAGGGCACGCGATCACTGCGTGCCCGTTCCTCAAACCGAAGAACCAAAGGCTACTTGCCGAAAGCGACCGCCTTGCCGCTCGTCACATTCCAGGCCGAACCGTCCTCGAGACTGATGCGGTAGAACTCGCGCAGCACGTTGCCCATGAAGCCGATCTCGACGATGGAGACATCCTTGAACTGAGTGTCGATGCCGTTGGGCAGGATTCTGTTCATCTCGTCGGCCACCTCCTTCATCGCGGCCTGCAGGCGCTCGTCGTATTTCGTCATGCTGTACACAAGGGTGTTGTGCGGGTTGTGCGAGGCCGTTTCTTTGCCGTCCTTGATGACGTTAACCCCGCTGACGCCCACGGTGCGGGTGAGCTCCTTGGCAACGTCGCTCATGTTCGCGTACACCGGGCCGGTGCAGCGCGGCAGCGGCCCGTCGCGAAGCGGCGTGAGCGCGGCGGTGGCCACCGTGTTAAAGGACATCATCTCCGCGTAGCCCTGCCCGCTCTTCACCACGCCGAGGTCGAACCACCACGGAGCGCCGGCACCCTTGGAGGCTTCTGTGTTGTAGAAATCCTTGAGCGTGAGCTTGAGAACCGGCGGCACCTTGGGCAGCGCCTTCAGCATTTTTTCCGGCGTCGCCGGATCGGCGTTATGGAGATGCATCACCGTCACGTGCTGCAGGTTGAAGGTGCGCGCCTCGTCCACGAGACCCAGCTTCACGAGCCGCTCGCGTAGCGGCGGGTAAATCTTGTTGTCGAGGATGTCCGTCACGTCCTTGGGCAGGCGGTACACCAGCCCGTAGGTGGCCTTGTGCTCCCGGAATTCGGGCTTCCCGATGGAACTGTTGTCGATGGCGCTCGCTCCAGTGGCGGCCATGGCGCCGCCGACGAGCACTGCAAGCCCCAACAATGCGCTCCGAAAAGTCTTCATGGTTGCATCTCCTATGGTGTTTGTTTTTTTGATTAAAGGTATTGCTTTCGATGTATAGGGGGGCTGTTTTTGCTTGTCAAGGGGTATTATGCATCTGAAAACAGCAACTTTCCCTGACCCCTGTTGATTGCTGACTACAGGAAGAGAGACCTTTCAGTATACTCATGCCTGATGAAACTTGCTTCTTGTTTTCGTCGACCGAGCGGCAGCTCAGACAAGGGGTTCGGTGTAGTTGCGGAAGAGGTCGAAGCGGAATTTCAACCGTTCCAGTTTCGTAGAGAATGAAAAGTGATCGCAGTATAGATAAAAAAATCGAGGCGCTGGAAAAGAGAATGGCATCATACATCAGCGGGAGATAAACGACAGCCTCCGGCAGAATGCCGCAAAGTAAAAAAGGGGATGCGCTTCTGCGCATCCCCTTTTCACCTAATGCACTCTGACAACCGCCGATCAGGCGCACCAACGATAGATGGCCAGAGCCAGGATTTTCAAGCAATCCAGGTATTCCGAAATCGAAATGCATTCGTTGGCCTTGTGGGCGTAGCCGATCCAGCCGGGACCGAAGATGACTGTAGGCACCTTCCCCTGGTTGCCGAGATACTCCATGTCCGCACAGTAGGGACAGCCGGCGATCGGACCGACCCCGGGGTTGATCGATTTCGCCGCTCCGAAGACTTCCCGGATGATCGGCTCCCCTGGATCCGTCGTCACGCTGTTGCGGTGATGGAGGAATCGCACTCTTGCCGGATGGTCCTTGAACCAGGGATCCTTCGCCGTTTCCTCCGCCACGCGGTCTTTGATCCGGTCCATGATCTCGTTGACGGAGCCCAGAGAGGGGCCGAAATACATGCAGCCCCTGATGGTGCAGCCGTTGGCCGTCACCGTGGGATAAGTTCCCCCGGCGATCTCGCCGATGACGCAGGAGAAGGAATGTCCGCCCCCATAGAGGGGATGGGGTTCCATACAATTGTGGTCTCGCTCCACCTGAAGCAGGGCCTCGATCGCCGGGGCGAGTTTTTCGATGGCGCTGACTCCGGCCATCGTTTTCCCTTCCCAGCGGGTGCCCGGCGATCTCGACACGCCTGTCAGGACCACTTCCCAGTAAACGTCGCCCGGCGTCGCGATGTAGACCTGATTCCGCGAAGGCTCCGTCATGATCGCGGCGTCGGCCTTCAGACCCTCCGCTACCAGAGAGAGCGTTCCGTTGCCGGAATGCTCTTCGTTGACGGCCGAAACGAACAGTACATCACCGCGCAGCTTGACGCCCGCTTCGACGAGACACTGGATCGCCAGCAGGGCGGCGCTCAGCCCGCCCTTCATGTCCGAGGCGCCTCGGCCGTACATTAGACCGTCCTCGACCTGAGCCCCGAAAGGATCGTACTTCCACTCGCTCTTCGGCTCGACCGTAACATTGTCCACGTGTCCCGCGAGCAGCAGCGACCTCCCTCCGCCCGTCCCCTTGAGCTTGGCGACAAGGTTCGGCCTGCCCTTGTAGTTGAGGACGTCGCGCTTGCCGCTTCTCATCAACTCCTCGTAGGAGGCCAGCCGATCGTAGGCCAGGATGAGGTCGTGCCGCCAATGGGTCGGGTACTGGGCGGACTCCGGATACTTCCGGAAGATCAATTCCAGATCCGGCTCCGACAGTTTCACCTCCATGCCCAGCGATCGAGCATGGGACGCCAGGAACTCCTGGGCGGCTCCTTCTTCGCCAGTCAGGCTAGGTATGCGGACGAGTCGGGCGAGAAAGTCCACCAACTCGGCCTTTTTTTGTTCTACTTTTGAAACGATTTTATCTTCCATCAAACTTATGAGCGCTTTTTTGCCCCCTCTTGAATGATCGCCTAAAGGAAAATCCGCCGGCGCTCCGGATCGTACGGGGCTTTCATAAGCCTTGTAGCCGGAATCGTCTCGCCGAATACCTCTATGGCAAAACCGTCCCGATGATCGGCCTCCGAAGCGGGCAGATACCCCAGGGCGATGGTCTTCCCCACCGTATGGCCATAGCCGCCGCTGGAGACCGCCCCGAGGACCTTTCCCCGGCGGGTAATCGTCTCCCCACCGTAGAGCAGGCGCGGCCGGTCATGATCCAGCGCAAAGGTTGAGAGTTTCCACTTCGGTCCCGCCTGTTTGATCTTCAAAAGCGCCTCCCGACCCTTGAAGGGTCCCCGGTCGAGATGGACGGCAAAACCGATCCCGGCGTCGTAGGGGCTGTAGTCCGGTGATACCTCTGCGCCCCAGTAGCAGTACCCCTTCTCCAGCCGGAGGGAGTCAATCGCCCGGTATCCGGCGTTGCGGATGCCGAGGTCCCGGCCGGCCTCCCAGAGACTCTCGTACAAACTGGCGGCGTATTCCGGAGGCATATAGAGCTCGTAGCCCAGTTCGCCGATGTAGGTCACCCGGAGGGCCAGTACCGGGGCATAGCCGATGACGACCTCCCGGCATTGACCGAAGGCGAAACCTTCGTTGCTGAAGTCATCGTCGGAAAGACGCATCAGGAGTTCTCGGGAGAGGGGCCCGCAGACGTTGATCATCGCAAAGGCGGAGGTCACATCGCGCAGCGAAACCGAACCGTCCTTCGGCAGATGCCTTTTCAGCCACATGAAATCGTGCACCCCGAAGGCGGTGCCGGTGATCAGAAAAAATCGATCTTCCGTCACCCGGGAGATGGTGATGTCCGCCTCGATTCCGCCCCGGTCGTTGCAGAGCTGCGTATAGACGGTCGTTCCCACTGGCCGGTCCAGGTTGCCGGCCGCCACGCCGTTGAGGAACCTCAACGCCCCGGATCCGGCCACCTCGAACTTGCTGAACGAAGACTGGTCGATCAGGACCACCGCCTCCCGGGCCGCCCGATGCTCGGCGGCCACGTGCTCGAACCAGTTCGGAATCCCGAAGGTCGGGGAA
>Ga0315287_10004201_pt1 | contig 13999 bp, 8 predicted proteins | sample YL17G11_0_MG_FD_205037 | JGI IMG/M metagenome (GOLD analysis project Ga0315287, IMG submission 205037) | Sediment microbial communities from Yellowstone Lake, YNP, Wyoming, USA - YL17G11_0 | ecosystem: Environmental > Aquatic > Freshwater > Lake > Sediment | place: USA: Wyoming | collected... | reverse complement strand
ACCCTGGCGCCACGGCGTTGATCGTTACGCCGCGGCTGGCGAAAATCGGAGCGGTGCTTTGCACCATGCCCACCACGCCGGCCTTGGAAAAAGCGTAGTTGGTCTGACCCGCGTTGCCGGCGATGCCGGAGATGGACGACACGCAGACGATGCGGCCGCCGGCCGCGAGTGCGCCTGACTCCACCAGCGCGTCGTTGATGCGCTCCTGCGTGGACAGGTTGACGTTGACCACCATCTGCCACAGGGGCTCCTTCATGTTGGCGATGGTCTTGTCGCGCGTGATGCCTGCGTTGTGCACCACCACGTCCCAGCCTCCCTGTGCCTGGGCAGCTTCGACCAGCACTTGCGGCGCGTCGGCGCCGCCAATGTCCAGCTCGATCGCCACGCCGCCCAGCGCGTCCGCGACTTCGCGCAGGCCCGGTTGCGCCTGCGGCATGTCCAGGCAGATCACGCTCGCGCCCTCGCGCGCCATGACCCTGGCAATCGACGCTCCGATGCCGCGCGACGCTCCGGTGACCAGAACCTTCCTGCCCGCCAGCGGCTGGGTCCAGTCGGCAGGCGCACGGGACGGGCCGACCGGCAAACCGACGTGGATGACCTGCGCCGACACATAGGCGGAGCGGGGCGACAACAGGAAGCGCAGCGTCGATTCGAGTTGGTCCTCGGCGCCCTCGGCGACATAGACCAGTTGCACGGTGATCGCCTTCTTGAACTCCTTGGCCAGCGACCGGGTCAGGCCCTCCAGCGCGCGCTGCATCGTCGCCTTGCGCGGTGCCCGGCACTCCTGCGGCGGGCGCCCGAGGATCACGACGCGACCACAGGGCAGCACCGAGCGGGCCGTGTCGTGGAAGAACCCGTACAGCGCGTCGGACTGCGTGCTGTCGTCCATGCCGGTGGCGTCGAACACCAGGGCCTTGACCTTTTCACCCGGCTGGCCGTCAGCACCCCAACGGCCGGTGAGCAAGCCGGCCTTGTTGGCGACGGGCATCCATTGCCGCAGTTGCGCATGTGCCAGTGCTTGCGCACTCATGGATCTGAGCGTCGTCGCGATTACCTCCAGCAATTGCGGTTCGCGGCCGCCACCCAGCAACACCAGCCCGTCGACGACCGGCTGTCCTGGCGCGTAGCGCTCCAGCACCAGGGGCTTGGGCAGGCCGAGTGCCCGCGTCAGCCGGGCGCCCAGGGCAGAGTTCGCAAATCCAAGATAGGCATCGTTCATCGTTTCAACTCTCAGGGCCGGTCGCGCAGCTCGCGGCGCAGGATCTTGCCGACGTTGCTCTTGGGCAGCTCGTCCAGGAACTCCACCTGGCGCGGAATCTTGTACCCGGTGAGGTTCTCGCGGCAGTGCGCGATGAGCATCGCCTCGGTGAGTGCGGGGGACTTCTTCACTACGTAGATCTTTACGGCCTCGCCCGAGTCGGCACTGGGCTTGCCCACGGCCGCGACCTCCAGCACTCCGGGGCACATCATGACCACTTCCTCGATCTCGTTCGGATAAACGTTGAAGCCCGACACCAGGATCATGTCCTTCAAGCGGTCGACGATCTTGAGAAAGCCGCGCTCGTCCATCACGGCGATGTCACCGGTGCGAAGGAAGCCGTCCACGGTCATCACCGCGGCCGTCGCCTCCGGCAGGTTCCAGTAGCCCTTCATCACCTGCGGGCCGCGCACACACAGCTCGCCTGCATCACCGAGGGGCAGTTCGCGGCCTTCGGCATCGCGGATGGAGACTTCGGTCGACGGCACCGGCAGACCGATGCCGCCGCTGAACTCCTTCAGGTGGAAGGGGTTGACGGTGACTGTCGGCGAGCACTCGGTCAGTCCGTAGCCTTCCACCAGCGGCGCCTTGGTGACCTGCTGCCAGCGTTCGGCTACCGCGCGCTGCACGGCGGCGCCGCCACCGATGGCGAAGCGCAACTTGCTGAAATCGAGTCTGGCAAAGCCCGGATCGTTGAGCAGGCCGTTGAACAGCGTGTTCACGGCAGGCAGCGCGGCAAACCGGTACCGGCTCAGCACCTTGATGAAGGCCGGAATGTTGCGCGGGTCAGCCACCAGCACGTTCGTGCCGCCGATCCCGACGAAGCCCAGGCAGCCGCCCAGCGCGAAGATGTGGTACAGGGGGATTGCGGTGATGCTGATCAGTGGCTCATTCCTGTCGAGGAACGGGTCGCTCCAGACCTGGCCCTGCTTCACGTTGGCGAGGACGTTGCGATGGGTCAGCATCGCGCCCTTGGACACGCCGGTGGTGCCGCCGGTGTACTGCAGGAAGGCCAGGTCCTGCGACTGGATGCGCACAGGCTTGAAGTCAGCCGCCGCCCCGTGTGACAGCAGGTCCAGGAAAGTCACGCTGCCGGGCAGGCTGTAGGCGGGCACCGCCTTCCGGACCTTGCGGATGAGGAAGTTGCCCAGCACGCGTTTGGGCCACGGCAGCAAGTCGGTGAGGCCGGTCACCACCACATGCTTGACCGCCGTGCGCTCGATCACCCTGGCCAGCGTGTGTGCGAACACCTCGACCACGATCATCGCTGCGGCGCCGGAGTCCTCGAGCTGATGTTGCAGCTCGCGCGGCGTGTACAGCGGGTTGACGTTCACCACCACGTAGCCTGCGCGCAGCAGCCCGAAGAGGCACACCGGGTACTGCAGCAGGTTGGGCATCATCAGCGCCACCCGGCTGCCTTGCGGCAGGCGCAGGACGGATTGGAAGTAGGCCGCCACGTGGCGCGTCAGCCGGTTCAGCTCGCCGTATGTGATGGCCACGCCGGTCGAGCCGCTGATGAACGCCTTGCGGTCGGCATAGCGGCTTGCCGCGTCCTCGAAATACTCGGCGATCGATCCCGGCGCGCCCGCGTCGATCTCGGCGGGAACGCCGGGCGAGTAGCTCTTGATCCAGATTCTTTCCATCGCCGCCAACAAAAGACGCCCCGTCAGGGGCGTTTTTCGTTCTGTCGCTTCGTGCGCAGCTCGGCCCGGGCCCGCGTGTATTCGCTGGCAAATTCCTCGGAAAACGGGCGCGGCAAGCCTTCCTCGGCGTTCTGCTGGGTGAGCATCCGGTAGAACTCGGCGTAGTGCTCCCAGTAGCGGGGCCGCGGGTCCTGGCCCGGGGCCAGCGTCCGCGCACGTCCCTGTTCGAACTGGTCCGCCACGTTCGACGGCGCCAGCTGCCCGAGCAGTGCGAGCACGCCGGCCCTGGCGGCCGACTGCAGGGCCGTTTCGTGATCCTTGATCTCCTGCATGACATCCCGCAGTGAATCGACCGGCCCGCCGTACAGGCGGCCGTGGGACTCGAACAGGCGCTGGATCGCCTGGTCGACGCCGGTCGAGGATCGCAGCGGGTTGCTCCCGCCCGATTGGCTCGGCGCCGCCGCCGGGGCGCCCGGTGTGGTCTTGGCGCGGGCCTGCGCGAGATCGGTCAGTCCGAGAACAGCCTCGCGCAGCATCTGTCCGGCCACGAGGGGCAGCATCGACTGGGCTTGCGGGCTGAGCGACGACGGGTCGATGCCGGCGCCCCGGCAAAACGCCTGTACCGCCGAGCGCAGGTCGCTCCAGGTGCCGGCTTGCTGGTGAAACGGCGCATTGCGCTCGCGGGAATCCGCCCGGTTCGGGCGCCGCGCAACGATGTCCGCAAGTTCCTCGCGGGTGACCGGGCGGGTTTGCAGGTTCCAGTCCGCGCCCGCCGTCAAGGTGGCGGAGTAATCCGCGGGCGGCTCCGAGGGCGGGCGCGGCGTCGGTGAATGGCCCAAGGGCGGCGGGGGTGGTTCATCGTTGGCGGCGTGTGCGGCCTCGGCCGCTTCCCGGAATGCCCTGGGCACTCTCAGCCCGAACGCGTTGCGCAGCGAGATCGAGCCGGAGTCCTCCGGTTCGCGCGGCGTGAGCAGGCTGTTGAGGTCGAGAGGGTGGCCGATGTCCTCGCCGATGTGCTTTTCCGCCACATGCTCTTCATCCGCGCCCGGCAGGAAGTCGGTGCGCTCGTCGATGCTGATGACGATGTCGTAGTCGCCGACGCGCAGCCGGTCGCCGTCATGCAGTTCGATGGCGCTGCCGAGCACCGACGCCGGCTCGTCGGCATCGTTGACGAACACGCCGTTGGTGCTGGTGTCCTTGAGCCAGTAGGACCCGGCCCGGTATTCCAGTTCGAAGTGATGGCTCGACACGATGCGCCGCGTGTCCGGCAGCACCCAATCGTTATCCGGCGCGCGGCCGACGGACCCGCCATGGACGCCGAAGACCCGGGAACGTTGTTCACCGAGTTCCTGGTACTGGTCGCTGATGACTCGCAGCTTGATGGCCATGCTCTGGGCCTTGTTCCCGATCCGTTGGCGACGATCATATCGTGCGCGCAGGCTGACGCCCCGCCGGGACCCTTGTAATATGCGGCGACCCTAACACGCAAGATCCATTGCTAAATGACCTCCAGTCACATATTCAAGGTCATATTCCACAACCAGGGCAAGGTCTTCGAGATCTATGCCCGGAAAGTGGGTCATGGGCAGATGTTCGGCTTCATCGAAGTCGAGGAACTGATTTTCGGCGAGCGCTCGGCCGTGGTCATCGATCCGTCGGAAGAGAAGATCCAGGCGGAATTCGCCGGGGTCAAGCGCACCTACCTGCCGTTGCACTCGGTCATCCGCATTGACGAAGTGCGCAAGTCCGGGGTCAGCAAGGTGTCTTCCACCGACGGCACGAACGTCGCGCAGTTCCCGTTCCCGGTCTACACGCCCGGCGGTCCGGGCTCGCGCGAGAAATAGGCCGGCGCCCGCATGCTCACATTCAGCGGCGCCCCGGCGCTCTCGGAATTCAGGCTCAGCAAGCTCGAATCCGGACTGCGCGCCCGGATCCCCGCGGTGGCGAGCCTCGATTCCCGGTTCCTGCACTTCGTCGATGCGGAGCGTCCCCTCACGCCCGGGGAATCGGACGTGCTCCGGGCGCTGCTGACGTATGGCCCGGCCGCTCACGCGTCACAGCCCGACGGCGCACTGCTGCTGGTCGTGCCGCGGTTCGGCACGGTGTCGCCCTGGTCGAGCAAGGCGTCCGACATTGCGCACGTCTGCGGACTGGCGCCCGTGCGGCGCATCGAGCGCGGCATCGGCTATTACCTCCGCACCGCATCGGCGTTGAGCGCCGGGCAGTGGGACGAGGCGGCGCTGCTGCTGCACGATCGCATGACGGAGAGCGTCCTGCGCGACTGCGAGGGTGCGGCTGCGCTGTTCGCTCATTCGACGCCGCAGCCACTCGCCACCGTGGCCGTGCTCGAGCGCGGCCGTGCGGCACTGGAAGAGGCGAACGCTGCGCTCGGTCTCGCGCTGTCGGACGACGAGATCGACTATCTCGTCGCTGCATTCTGCCGGCTGAAACGCAATCCGTCCGACGTCGAGTTGATGATGTTCGCCCAGGCGAATTCCGAGCACTGCCGGCACAAGATCTTCAACGCCGACTGGATCGTCGACGGTGAGCCCAGTGCGAAATCGCTGTTCGACATGATCCGCAACACCTACGCGGCGAATCCGTCGGGGATTCTCTCCGCGTATCGGGACAACGCCTCCGTCATCGAGGGCTGGAACGGCCGGCGCTGGTTCGCGCGACCGGGCGGCGGCGCGTACGAGTCGTCGGACGAGCCCATCGATATCCTGATGAAGGTCGAGACGCACAATCACCCGACTGCGATCGCACCGTTCCCCGGCGCGGCCACCGGCTCGGGCGGCGAGATCCGCGACGAGGGCGCCACCGGCCGCGGGTCCAAGCCGAAGGCCGGGCTGGTTGGCTTTTCCGTCTCCAACCTGCGCATCCCGGGTTTCGAGCAGCCCTGGGAGCAGGACTTCGGCAAGCCGCAGCGCATCGTCTCGGCCCTGCAGATCATGCTCGACGGCCCGCTCGGCGCCGCTGCGTTCAACAACGAGTTCGGCCGGCCGGGCATCTGCGGCTACTTCCGCACCTTCGAGCAGCGCGTCGAGTCGGCTGGGCGCGAGCCGGCGCGCGGTTACCACAAACCGATCATGATCGCCGGCGGTCTCGGCAACATCCGCCGCCAGCACGTCGAGAAGGCGACGGTCGTGCCCGGAGCGAAGATCGTCGTGCTCGGCGGTCCGGCGATGCTGATTGGTCTTGGCGGGGGCGCGGCCTCCTCGATGGGCTCCGGCGCGAGCTCCGCCGACCTAGACTTCGCATCGGTGCAGCGGGGCAATCCGGAGATCCAGCGTCGCGCGCAGGAAGTGATCGACGCCTGCGCCGCGATGGGTCCCGGCAATCCGATCCTGCTGATCCACGACGTCGGTGCCGGCGGACTGTCGAACGCCATTCCCGAATCGGTGGCGCACGGCTCGACCGGTGGCCGGATCGACCTGCGCAAGGTCCCGAGCGACGAGCCGGGCATGTCGCCGCTCGAAATCTGGTGCAACGAAGCGCAGGAGCGCTACGTCCTGATCGTGGCGGTGGAACGGCTCGCGGCTTTCACGGCGCTGTGCGAGCGCGAGCGCTGTCCGTTCTCCATCGTCGGGGATGTCACGGACGATGCCCGGCTGCAGGTTGACGATCCGCTGTTCGGCAACGCGCCGGTCAGCGTGCCGCTCGAGGTGATCCTCGGCAAGCCGCCGCGCATGACTCGTGACGTGCGCCGGCTGCCCCACGCCGCGGACGACTTCGATGGCCGCGGGATCGATGTGCGCGAGGCGGCCGGGCGTGTGCTGCGCCTGCCGGCCGTCGCTGACAAGACGTTCCTGGTGACGATCGGCGACCGGTCGGTCGGCGGGATGATCAGCCGCGACCCGTTGGTCGGCCCCTGGCAGGTTCCGGTCAGTGATGTCGCCGTCACCGTCAGCGACTATTTCTCCAATCGCGGCGAAGCGATGGCGATGGGTGAGCGCACGCCGCTCGCGCTGCTGAACGCGGCCGCTTCGGGACGCATGGCGGTTGCCGAGGCGATCACCAATATTGCTGCAGCGGACATCGCGCGCATCGAGGACGTGCGCCTTTCGGCGAACTGGATGGCGGCGTGCGGCGAGCCCGGCGAGGACGCAGATCTGTTCGATACCGTACACGCGGTCGGCGAAGAGTTCTGTCCGGCGCTCGGTGTGGCGATTCCAGTCGGCAAGGACTCGCTGTCGATGAAGACCGCCTGGCGCGACGGCAACGAGCAGAAGAAAGTCGTCGCACCGGTGTCGCTGATCGTGTCCGCGTTTGCGCCGGTCGAGGACGTCCGACGCACGCTGACGCCGCAGTTGCGCACGGACGTGCGCGGTGCGACCAGCCTCGTGCTCGTCGACCTGGCACGCGGCAGCAACCGGCTCGGGGGCTCGTGCCTCGCGCAGGTTTACGGTCGAATCGGCCGCGCCGCGCCCGACTGCGAGGATCCCGCGCAGCTGCGCGAGTTCTTCAAGGCGATCTCACGCCTGCGCCGGGCCGGGCTGGTGCTCGCGTACCACGACCGGTCCGACGGTGGCCTGTTCGTGACGTTGTGCGAAATGGCCTTCGCCGGCCGCTGCGGGGTCGAGGTCGACCTGCCGGGGGTGCCGGGCGATGCGTCGGCCATCGCAGCCCTGTTTGCCGAGGAACTCGGGGCGGTCCTGCAGGTGGAAGCGCGCCACGAGCGACAGGTGCTCGAGGTGTTTCGCGACGGCGGGCTGCAGCAGTGCGTGCGGGTCATCGGTCGGGTGACCGCCGACGATCATGTGGCGATCACGCGTGCCGGCCAGTCCTTGTTCTCTGCGACGCGCACGGAACTGCGCCGCGCCTGGTCGGAGACGACGCTGCACATGCAGTCGCTGCGTGACAATCCGCAGTGTGCGCGGGAGGAGCATGAACGTGCGTGCGACCCCGTTGATCCAGGACTGTTCGCCCGGCTGTCGTTCGATCCGCAGGAAGATATTGCTGCGCCGTACGTGCTCAGGGGCGCGCGCCCCGAGGTGGCGATCCTGCGCGAGCAGGGGGTCAACAGCCAGCTCGAGATGGCGGCGGCGTTCCATCGCGCCGGTTTCCGAGCGTCCGATGTGCACATGACGGACCTGATCGCCGGTCGCGTCACGCTCGATCGGTTTCGCGGGCTGGTTGCCTGCGGCGGATTTTCCTATGGCGACGTGCTCGGCGCCGGCGAGGGCTGGGCGAAGTCGATCCTGTTCAACCCGCGGCTGCGCGAGCAATTCGCCGCGTTCTTCGCCCGTCCGGACAGCTTTTCGCTCGGCGTTTGCAATGGCTGCCAGATGATGTCGGCGCTCAAGCCGCTCATCCCGGGCGCAGACGCGTGGCCACGATTCGTGCGCAACCACTCGGAGCAGTTCGAGGGGCGCGTTGCCCTGGTCGAGGTGCTGCCGACGCCGTCACTGTTCCTTGCCGGCATGTCGGGATCCATGATGCCGATCGCCGTCGCGCACGGCGAAGGGCGCGCCGAGTTCAGCGGTGCGACGGAGGAGCGTTCCTGCACGGCGCTCGGGGTGGTCGCGATGCGGTTCGTCGATAATCGCGGCCAACCGACGCTGGCCTATCCCGCCAACCCAAACGGCTCGCCGGCCGGGATCACCGGCCTGACCACGGCCGACGGGCGTGCGACGATCCTGATGCCGCATCCGGAGCGGGTGTTCCGCACCGTGCAGAATTCGTGGCACCCGGATGACTGGCGGGAAGACAGCGGCTGGATGCGGATGTTCCGCAACGCCCGGGTGTGGGTCGGGTAAGCGGCCCGCGCGATCGGTTGCGGGTCAGTCCGCGCCGGCGGCGCGCCCGATCGGCGTGATCTTGTCGAGCGTCTCCTCGGCGAAGAAGCGTCGCACCATCATTGCCTGCTGCAGCTTGCCCTTGCGCACGTAGGCTTCGTACAGCATGTCCTTGATCAACTCGAGCAGGATGCCGGCTTCGCAGGCGCCGATCGCGGGCATCGACGGCGCAGGGTCCGAGTCCGAGCCAAAGAGGACCTTCTTGAGGGTGGCGAAGGTTTCCGGGTCGATTTCCGCCATCTCCCGGGCTTCGTTGAGCTGCCCGAAGATCCGCAGCCGGCCATTCTCACCGAGATCCTCGTACACCGCCTGGGCCGTGCGCCGGCACATCGACGCAAACGCGTTGAAATGTCCGCCGGAGTAGCACCCCAGCGCTTCGCGAAACAGCTGCTCCGCCTGTTCGGGGAGGTAGGTGAAGCTGAATTTCTCCCGGGCCCGCTCCAGCTCCACGAAGTTATTCGCGAGTTCGACGCGGTTGTTCGCGTACATCTTCACCGCGAACTTCAGGAAGACCGGCGCGTTGCAGGAATCGCAGCGATAAACCACCCCGACGTGATTCGGGCGCGACGCCGCGAGCTCGGCAAACTGCGGCACCGACACCGGCGTGATGTGGGTGAACACCTGGCAATGCGGGCAGTTCAGGGCGAGGCTGCGCTCCTGATCGTGGTGCAGGCGGCTGCTCGCATCTACGTAGACAGACATGGGCCGGCATCCCTTTCGCTGCGGATCAGCCGAGTGTAGCGGAATGCACGTGGCCCGGCACGGGATCCGGCCGAGGAACTCAGGGCCTGGGCCGCAATGCGTCGGCTGCCGCTTCATTGGCCGCGCGGACGTGCAGTCCCGTCGCATCGAACCAGAGTTCGTACCGGGCACGCGGGGCGAGCGGACTCCAGGGTCCATAGGCGTGCTCGGCAACGGCGTAATGAGACCAGCGCGAGCCGGTGCGGGCCTGTGCCCAGACGTCCTCGCCGACTTCGTCGCTGAGCCGATAGCTCGACGGCGAGGCATCGCCCGGGCCGGCCGTGCTGAGGTACCGGGTACTGAGTCGGTCCAGGCGGAAGACCGGCCCCAGGCCAAGTTCGACTGCCAGGCCCCGCCAGGCCAGCGTGCGCGTGTCCATGCGCCATTCGTCGCCGGCAACCTCGAAGACCTGCATGTGTCCGCCGGGCAGTCGAGTGAGCGTCAGGCGATGGGAACGCGAGCCGGTTCGTTCGCAGAACACCTGTGCCACCGTGGCCCCGGGTCGCAGGGCCTGGTAGGTCCCGAGATTTGCGGCCACCGGCCAGAGCAGTGCGGCTCCAGCGATCAGCAGCGCGCCGAGCAGGGCGTGCCCCAACGACGCCCAGCGCCGCCCGGCGAGGCCCCGGCTCAGCGCCAACAGGAGGGTCAGTCCGCCGGATCCGGCGAGAAAGTACGCTACTGATCGCATCGCACGCGCGTCAGCTGGTCTCGCGCAGGAAGTCGGAAAGTTGACCGGAGCGCACGACCGTGGCGAGCGTCTCGATGTCACGGTCGAGACGATGATCGTGCGCACGGAAGGGCACGCGCTCGCGCACGGCGCTATGCACCCGCTGCAACTCCGGCGTCGTCCTCAGTGGCCGCATGCAGTCCACCGCCTGTGCCGCCGAGAGCAGTTCGATGCCGAGCACGCGTGCCGTGTTGGCGCAGATTTCGAGCAGCTTGCGGCCCGCCCACGGCGCCATGCTGACGTGATCCTCCTGTCCTGCCGATGTCGGCAGGCTGTCCACGGAGGCCGGGTGCGCGTACACCTTGTTCTCGGAGACCAGGGCGGCGGCGGTGACGTGCGCCATCATGAAGCCTGACTCGAGGCCGGGCTCGGTCGCCAGGAACATGTTGAGGGCCGGGTTGATCCGGCGGTCGAGCAGGTCGATGCGGCGCTCGGAGGTGCTGGCCAGTTCGGCCACCGCGATGGCGAGGAAGTCACTGATGAAGCCCACCGGCTCGGCGTGAAAATTGCCGCCCGAGAGGATGTCGTCGCCGAAGATCAACGGGTTGTCGGACACGCCATTCACCGCGGCCGAAAGGATCGCACGCGCGTGGTCGATCGTGTGCTGCACGGCACCGAAGACCTGCGGCATGCAGCGCACCGCATAGGGGTCCTGGACTCGCTCGCAATTCTCGTGGCTGACGTGAATCTCGCTTTCGGTGAGCAGCTGCCGCAGCTTGCGCGCCACCTCGATCTGGCCCGGCAGCCGGCTGGCCTGCTGGATGCGTTCGTCGAACGGCGCGTGGCTGCCCGCCAGTCCCTCGACGGTGAGCGCGCAGCAGACGATGGCAGCATCGAGCAGGCGCTCGGCCTGCAGCAGGCCCTCGAGTGCCAGCGCCAGGCTGAGTTGCGTGCCATTCAGCAACGCCAGGCCTTCCTTCGCTTCCGGCTGCAGTGGTTCAGCACCGATCGCCTGATTCACGGCGGACCCGCTCAATGCTTCCACGCCCCGCATCGCTTCGCCTTCACCGATCAGCGCGAGTGCCACGTGCGCCAGGGGTGCGAGGTCGCCCGACGCGCCCACCGAGCCCTGCGCCGGAACGACCGGCAGTACGTCGGCGTTCAACAGGTCGAGCAGCAGCTGCGCGACCATCGGTCGGGCACCCGAGTAGCCCGCCGCGAGGCTGTTCGCCTTGAGCAACAGCATCCTGCGCACGATAGGTGCGGGCAGCGGCGCGCCGGTGCCGCAGGCATGGCTGCGGATCAGGTTGAGTTGCAGCTTGCGGGTCTTGTCGGCCGGGATCGTGCGGTTGGCGAACGCGCCGAATCCGGTGTTGATCCCGTAGTTGACCTCGCCGCTCGCGATCGCGCGGCGCACGGCGTCGACCGAGTCCTGCATGCGCCGCTTGGCGTCAGGTGCCAGCGTCGCTGTCGGTCGCAGCTCCTCGAACGAACGCAGGTGCGCGAGCGTGAGACGCGTGCCGTCGATCTCGAGCGTGCCATTGCGGGCTGGTCCTGTCGCCATGCTGACCTCCGGCTCCGCCCCCTGGGCCGTGGGCTCAGGCGTGGAGACTGCGATAGCGTACCCGGTGCGGCTGCTCCGCGTCCTCGCCGCGACGCTTTTTCAGGTCGTCGACGTATTCCGAGTAGTTGCCCTCGAACCACACCGCTTCGCTGTTGCCCTCGAACGCGAGGATGTGCGTGGCGATGCGGTCGAGGAACCAGCGATCGTGCGAGATCACGACCGCGCAGCCCGGGAAGCTCAGTAAGGCCTCCTCGAGGGCACGCAGTGTCTCGACGTCGAGGTCATTGGTCGGCTCGTCGAGCAGGATGACGTTGCCGCCTTCCTTCAGCACCTTGGCGAGGTGGACGCGGTTGCGCTCGCCGCCCGAGAGTTCGCCGATGAACTGCTGTTGCTGCGAGCCCCGGAAATTGAAGCGGCCCACGTAGGCCCGCGAAGACGTCTCGTAGTTGCCGACCTTGATCATCTCGAGTCCGCCCGAGATTTCCGCCCAGACGGTCTTCTTGTCGTCCAGCGACTCGCGCGACTGGTCGACGTAGGCCAGCTGTACCGACGGCCCGATGCGGATCTCGCCCGCATCGGCCTGCTCCTTGCCAGTCAGGATGCGGAACAGCGTGGTCTTGCCGGCGCCGTTCGGTCCGATGATGCCGACGATGCCGCCCTGGGGCAGGCTGAAATCCAGGTTCTCGAACAACAGTTTCTCGCCGTAGGCTTTCGAGAGTCCCTGGGCCTCGATGACCAGCTCGCCCAGGCGCGGGCCCGGCGGGATGTAGATCTCGTTGGTCTCGTTGCGTTCCTGGAACTCGCGCGACTGCAGTTCCTCGAAGCGCTGCATGCGGGCCTTGCTCTTGGCCTGGCGCGCCTTTGGGTTCTGGCGCACCCACTCGAGTTCGCGCGCGAGCATTTTCTTGAGCGCTCCCTGTTGCTGCTCCTCGACCTGCAGGCGCTGCTCCTTCTGTTCGAGCCACGACGAATAGTTGCCCTGCCACGGGATGCCGTAGCCGCGATCCAGTTCGAGGATCCAGCCCGCCACGTTGTCGAGAAAATAGCGGTCGTGGGTCACGGCGATGACCGTGCCGGGGTAGGTCTCCAGGTAATGCTCGAGCCAGCGCACCGACTCGGCGTCGAGGTGGTTGGTCGGCTCATCAAGCAGCAGCATGTCCGGCTTCGACAGCAGCAGTTGGCAGAGCGCGACACGGCGCCGCTCGCCGCCCGAGATCTTCGTGACGTCCGCGTCCCACGGCGGCAGGCGCAGCGCGTCGGCCGCGACTTCGAGCTGGCGCTCGAGGTTGTGCCCGTCCGCGGCCTGGATCACCGCCTCGAGGCGCGCCTGCTCGGCGGCGATCCTGTCGAAGTCGGCATCGGGTTCCGCGTAGGCCGCATAGACCGCGTCCAGGCCGGCCAGCGCGTCCTTGATGTGCTGGACCGCTTGCTCGACGTTGCCCCGCACGTCCTTGCTGGCGTCCAGCTTGGGCTCCTGCTCCAGGAAGCCGATCTTGATGCCGGGTTGCGGCCGGGCCTCGCCTTCGAATTCCTTGTCGATGCCGGCCATGATCCTCAGCAGCGTGGACTTGCCCGATCCGTTCAGGCCGAGCACGCCGATCTTGGCGCCGGGGAAGAAGCTGAGCGAGATGTCGCGCAGGATGACCCGCTTCGGCGCGACGACCTTGCCGACGCGGTGCATCGTGTAAATGAATTGAGCCATGATGAAAAGTACGACTCTGCGGGCCAGGTGGGGCGGAAAAAGGTCGGCGATTATCGGTCATGACCGTTCGGGGCGCCACCGCGCGTCCAGCGTCGCTCGCTGCTGGGTTGCTACGCGATATGACTGCGCTTCGCGAGTTGGGCGGGCAGCTGCGCCCGATTCCGGGGTGCGCTCGGAAAAACGCCGTAAATCCATCCCTGGAGGCTCCGGGCGCGGCGTCCATGCCGCTCACGGTGTTCCGAGCGCACCCCGAAACCGTGCGTTGCGCCGCCTGCCATTGCGTTGCGCATGGCTCCGCGCGCCGGTCGGGTTGTCAACGAAATCGCAGCGACCGCGGCGGCCGGGGGGAAGAACGCTTGCGGGGCCGTGCGAGGCATGGACGCCGAGCCCGGAGCCCCCATGGACGGGTTTACGGCGTCCCCGCAAGCGTTCTTCCCCCCGGCCGGCACGGCCGCTCGCACCTCTTCCAGCTAAACCCGGCCCGGCAGCGAAGCAGCCCCATCGGCTACAATTGCGCGTCCCCGATCGTGGAGAGTCCATGTTCCCCGCCAGCATGAAGATCGCCGGGTTCGACCCCGAACTCGCGGCCGCGCTCGATCACGAGCGCACCCGCCAGGAAGAGCACA
>Ga0315287_10004199_pt1 | contig 14000 bp, 16 predicted proteins | sample YL17G11_0_MG_FD_205037 | JGI IMG/M metagenome (GOLD analysis project Ga0315287, IMG submission 205037) | Sediment microbial communities from Yellowstone Lake, YNP, Wyoming, USA - YL17G11_0 | ecosystem: Environmental > Aquatic > Freshwater > Lake > Sediment | place: USA: Wyoming | collected... | reverse complement strand
ATTTTAATAAAGATTTTGTCGTGCAAGATTATACTAAAGATAATTTTATAAAATATTTACAAAATAATTTTTCTTCTGTATCATCTTTGGGTTTTACAAAACAAACTAAAACAAGAGAAATATATCGCTGTTTGGTGTAATATGATTACTATACATTTTGTTTCGTACAACGAGGAAGTTAGACTTCAATTTATGCTCGATCATTATAAGTCGAGATTTCCAACATGTCATTTTGTAGTTTATGATAATTTTAGCACAGATGATACTATTAATATTGCTTTGAGAAATAATTGTGAGGTAATTCCATATAATACCGATAACACACATAATGATGAGCTGCTTAGAAATTTAAAAAATAATTGTTGGAAGACTGCAAAAACTGATTGGGTATTAGTGTGTGATCCTGATGAATTGTTTGATGTTAATGAAGATGATTTAAAATTTGAAGAATCAGTTGGAACAACAATTATTAAAGCTACTAGTTATCAAATGGTTAATATGAGTGAGGAACCTTATGATTGTGAATTAAATAATATAAAATATGGAGCAAGAAGCCTAGCTCATGATAAGATGTTTATCTTTAATAAGAAACATATTAAAGAAATTAATTTTAATCATGGATGTCACTTAGCAAACCCTATAGGAGATATAAAATTTAATTCAAAACAATATAATATGTATCATTATCATTTTATAAATACCGAATTTATTTATAATAGATATCAAATGACAATAAATAGGTTTTCAGAAATAAATAAGAAACATGGCTGGGGAGCACATTGTTCTCTTGGTTTAGAAGATTTAAATAAAAAGATTAATAATATTAGGGCTAATGCTATAAAGATTAGATAATATAAAATGAGGAATTATGAAATATGATTTAAGTATTTGTGCTTATTGTAAAGATGAAACGGATTATTTAGAAGAATGGGTTAATTTCAACAGATGTGTTGGCGTTGAGCATTTTTATATTTATGATAATTTTAGTGTTGTTCCTGCAAAAATAACTTTATCTAAATATATTAATGCTGGATATGTAACAGTAATTGATTTTCCTGGTGGAGGAAGGCAAATACAATGTTTTAATAATTGTTTAAATGATCATAGAAATGATTCTAAGTGGATCGCATTTATAGATTGTGATGAATTTTTAATTCCTAAACAAGTTGATACGATACAAGAAGTATTAAAAGATTATGAAAATTATGGAGGTTTATGTGTCAATTGGGTTATGTTTGGAACAAGTGGGTTTTTAACTAAACAACCTGGATTAGTTTCTGAAATATTTACATTATCTAAGCCAAATAAACATACTAAAACTATTGTTCAAACAGAATTTGCTATACAATCTTCAGGTAACCCCCATTCTTTTAGATATAAAAATAAATATTTTTCTGTATCCGAAAATCTTCAAAGAGTAGATAATGTATTTATTAATCCTAATATCAATAAAATTCAATTAAATCATTATATTATAAAATCACGTGAAGAGTTTGAAAAAAAACATAAAAAATATTTACAGGGAACAGCAGATGGAAGTAAACATTTATCAAAATTAGAAGATGATATAAATTCGACTGATACCGAATGTGTTGATATAGATACAAGTGCTTTTAGATTTATTGAAAAAACTAAAAAATTATATTTATAAACACAATAAAGGTGATAATATGATAAAGATAGCTAATACTGGATTTTGGGATGGTAATGAGGCTCATTTATACCACGGATATTCAAAGCCATTAGTTGATTGGATTACCGAATATTTAAAAGAAGATAAAAATAAACGGCTTAATGATTTTGGATGTGGTATCGGACAATATTTGCAAAATTTAAGCAATATGGGTTTTACAAATTTAATTGGATTTGAAGGAGATCCTCCTAAACATAAAGTATTTAATAATATTATTCAACAAGATTTATCAGTTCCTTTTTCTGTTTTAGAAAAAGGTAATTGTTTATTTTTAGAAGTTGCTGAACATATTCCTGCCGAATTTGAAGATATAGTATTAAATAATATAATAAGCGCCTGTGACGGCAAACTTATAATGTCTTGGGCAATACGAGGACAAGGCGGACACGGTCATGTAAACTGTTTGAATAATGACGAAGCAATTTATAGGTTTGTTAGTAGAGGAATGATATATTTAGAAAAAGATACGGAATCCGTCCGGAATGTTATTCATCCAACTAAAAATAGTATACAAGAACATGAATTGCCATGGTTTAAAAACACTACTTTAATTTTTAAATCAAAATAGGGATAATTTAAATGATCACTGTCTATTCAATGATTTTTAACGAAAATGTTATTATGCAATTTATGATAGATCATTATAGAAATAGATTTCCTAATTGTAATATTGTTTTTTATGATAATGAAAGCACAGATAATTCGGCGCAAATAGCATTAAATAATAATTGTGAAGTAATTAATTATCCAACAAATAATAAAGTTGACGATAATAAATTAAGAACATTAAAAAATAATTGTTGGAAATCAGCTAAAACAGATTGGGTTTTAGTTTGTGATATTGACGAAATGTTAGATATTACTGAAGATAAATTAAAAGAAGAAGAAAATAATGGGACAAATATAATCACATCTGAAGGATGGAATATGGTCAATATGGAGAATAATTATGATTTAAAAAATATTAAATATGCAATATCTGAACCTATTTATAGTAAGCCGATATTATTTAATAAAAAATATATTTCTGAAATAAATTATTGTTATGGAGCCCACAATTGTTATCCAATAGGAACTGCAAATTATAGTAATAATATATATAGACTTTTTCATTATAGATATATAAATCCAGATTATTCTTTACAAAGATTACATTGGACACGTCAAAGATTTAGCGATATTAATTTGCGTAATGGATGGGGAATTCAATATATGTGTGAAGACGATGTTATTATTAAAGAATTTAATAATGCCAGAATTATTGCTAAAAAAATAATTGAATAAAATAAAGGCAAATTATAATGAATAAATATATGGTTGCTTTAAGTGATATTCAATCTGTAAGAGATCGAAGAGATATTCCAAATCTTCTTCGTAAAATGAATGCTGAAAAAATTTCCGGAATATATACTGCGCTCTTATCTAAAAGAGATTGATTGTTAATACCAATCATTACAACACGAACTGCATTATATTTTAATTTATTAACGGCATTAACAATGTCTTGTGGAACATTAATTATAAGCGGAATTATCTCTTCTAATGGAGCGGTATTTACTATTTTATCAAATTCAAATTGTTCACTATCGGTAGATATAATCCACTTTTTATTTTTTAAATAAATTGATTTTATATTAATATTTGTTTTTATTTTAGACGTTTCTTTAATAAAAGATTCTACTAAAGATTGTATCCCTCCTTTAATTGGATATCCAAAATTAAGTTGGTGCACATAACCTTCTGTTTCAATGCCAATAGCAGATTTTATAATATCTTCAAGTGGAGGTTTAGGTATTCTATCTACCCATTCCGTATTCATATCTGATAATTTTGTTTTCCATATTTTATTATTATAAGGAATTAAATATCTATCAGCAATACCTTTTCCAAAAGTATAATAAATCCATTCTTCAAAATTAGAATATGATTTATTTGGATTTTCAATAAATGTTAATAGACAGTCAATAATATCTTCTTTATCTAAAGACGATAATCCATTTTCAAAAGGATATTTTATATATTTATTTTTAAATAATATTTTGTTATTTCTTTTACAATAATGAATATTAGGATTTAAAATATCATTAATAATTTTCATTATTTTAGTATTTGTAGAAAATAAAATGTGTCCGCCAATATCATAATAAAAACCATCTTTTTCAAAAGTTCGACATAACCCACCTATATTAGAATTTTTCTCTAAAATTTCTGACGGATGATTTAAATAATGTTGAAAAGAAATTCCGCTTAAACCACCTCCAATTATTCCGATTTTCATAAATCCTCGCAAAAAATATTTTGACTATGATATATAGGGTAATATGAATATACAACAATTAAATATAAAAATTTTTGCAGATGGTGCCGATCTAAAATCTATTCTTGAATTAAATAAAAATCCTTTAATTAAAGGATTTACAACAAATCCTTCTCTTATGCGTAAAACAGGAATCACAGATTATAGGGCTTTTTCTAAAGAAGTTTTAAAACATATTGATAAACCATTTTCATTTGAAGTGTTTGCGGATGAATTTGATGAGATGGAAGTTCAAGCAAAAGAAATTGCTTCATGGGGAAATAATGTTTATGTAAAGATCCCTGTAACTAATACCCGTGGAGAAAGTTCTGTCGAGCTTATTGAAAAACTTTCTCATAGTGGAGTTAAAGTTAATGTTACTGCTGTATTTACTTTGGAACAAGTGTTTGATGTTGCTCAAGCATTAGAGGGCGGAGAACCAAGCGTATGCTCGATTTTTGCGGGCAGAATAGCCGATACGGGGGCTAACCCTTCCCCATTAATGTTAGCAGCTAAAGCAATATGTAATTCAATGGATAAAAGTATAGAATTGCTTTGGGCTAGCCCTCGTGAGCTGTATAATATTATAGAGGCAGAAAATGTTGGATGTAATATTATCACCGTAGGACATGACCTACTTGCTAAGATAAATTTGTTTGGAAAAGATTTAACAGAGTTTAGTTTAGATACGGTGAAAATGTTTAGAAATGACGCACAAAAAGCAGGATACACGTTATGATGAGATTTACAGATTTATATTTTGCCGAAACAAATGCAATAATTTCACACATAGATTGTGAAGATATTGAATCATTAGTGCAAAGTCTTTGTTGTGTTAGAGATAATGGTGGAAGGCTAATAATCCTTGGTTGCGGAGGCTCTGCTGGAACAGCATCTCACGCAGTAAATGATTTTAGAAAAATTTGTAATATTGAAACTTATGCGCCAACAGATAATGTATCGGAGTTAACAGCTCGTGTTAACGATGAAGGATGGGAAACAACATTTGTAGAATGGCTTAAAGGATCGAGATTAAATAGTAATGACGCCATATTAATTTTATCTGTTGGAGGGTCAGATATTGAAAAAGGAATTTCTATAAATTTAGCAAAAGCCATTGATTATGCAAAAGAAGTTAATGCGCAAGTTTTAGGTATAGTTGGACGTGATGGTGGATATACTAAGCAAATGGCAAATGTTTGTTTAGTAATCCCGCCATTAGTTGCAGATAGAGTGACTGCTCATACCGAGGGTTTAGCTTCAATTATTTTACATTGCATTGTCAGTCATCCAGATCTTAAAGTCGTACAAACAAAATGGGAATCGGTTAAATGAGTATAACTCGTTGTATCATTACGGGCGGAGCGGGATTTATTGGAAGTCATTTTATTGATGTATTATTAGATAATAAAGAAACTGAATTAGTTACAATTTTTGATAATTTTTGTAATGGTCATAGTTGGCATTACGCGCATCATATTAATGATAAAAGGCTTAAAGTAGTTTGCGATACTATAGAAAACATTTCAGCTTTATCACAAGTTATGGACGGTCATGATACAGTTATACATCTTGCTAGTAATGCAGATATTGCTAAAGCAAGCACAGATCCAACTGTAGATTTTTGGCAAGGAACCGCTTTAACAAATTGTGTGTTAGAAGCGATGCGAATCACTGGCACTAAAAGACTTCTTTATGCATCAGGTTCGGGAGTATATGGAGATCATTCAGAAATTGAATTTCAAGAAGATTATGGTCCATTATTACCAATTTCTACTTACGGAGCGTCTAAATTAGCCGGAGAGTCATTAATACATTCTTATTGTTGTATGTTTGGAATTTCAGCAGTTTGTTTTAGATTCGCTAATGTTGTCGGCGAAAGACAAACACACGGAGTTTGTTATGATTTTATTAAAAAGCTTTTAAAAGATCCGACTATATTATCAATTTGGGGAAATGGAACGCAAGACAAATCTTATATTTATGTGAAAGATGTTGTGAATGCTGTTTTGTTAGCAAATGAAAAATTAGATAAATCATTTGAAGTTTATAACGTTGCCACAGAAGAGTCTATTATTGTTAAAGAAATTGCAGAACTCGTAGTTGATCATATGAAACTTTCAAATATTAAATTTGAATATACTGGTGGTAATTGTGGATTTCTTGGAGACGTACCAATTATAAAATTATCTTCTAAAAAAATAAGAAAATTAGGTTGGAAAAACAGTTTAACAACAAAAGAAGCAATTTCTAAATCTATTTTAGATATGTTAAAAGATATAGATAATGGAAAGATGAAATTGTGATATCTTAATGAGATAATAATGATAAAATGTTCTGATTGTAAACAAGAAAAAGATAAAAATAATTTTCTTAAAAAGAATAATATAGATTTATATAAATTATGTGATGAGTGTAGAAAATTCTATAAGGAACGATATTATAATAAGCCAAATAAAAATAATAAAGAACATTTTTCAAACGAATATATATTACCTAATAATTTAACTAATATTCAACATGAAGTGCTTACTGGCGGATTATTAGGTGATTTATATATGTCCCTTGATGGAAAATATCCACGCATTGGAATAAAAAGACAATATTTAGATTATAATTATCTTAATTGGGAATATGAAATATTTAAGGATTTATGTAAATCACAAATTAAATCTTTTGATGTATATGATAAAAGATATGATACTATTAAAAAATATTGTTCATTTAGAACTCGTGCAGTTCCTGCTTTTTTAGATTATTATAATAAGTGGTATCCTAATGGAAAAAAGATTGTACCAAATAATTTAGAATTTACTCCTATGATATTAGCTATATGGTTTGCTGATGATGGATCTGTGCGTAATCGGGGAAAAAGGGAATTAGAAATTAATTTTGCTACCAATTCTTTTGGAGAAAATTACACTCAATTTTTAGCAGAAAAATTAGAAAAAAGATATAATTTAAAATTTCCAATTTATAAAAAGAAAGATAAAGATCAGTTTCTTATAAGGGCGGGGTCAGAATCATCTCAAAGATTTTTAAAAGAAATAACTCCATATATTATACAAATTAATATGATTAGAAAATATAATGTTTGGAAAGATTTGTCTTTGGATATTAAACCATCATTGTCTGGTCATTATAAAAATTATAAAATGTTATATGATGCCATTCTTGAATTAAATGATTTTTCAATTAATGAGATTTCTAAAATAGTTAAAATATATGATCCGTGTTATTTAAGATTAATAATTAATAATTTTTGTAAAAAACAATATATTTATAAATATAAAAGTACAGATTTTAATAAACCACATAGGTATGTAGTTAATGAATTGGGAAAAGATTTTTTTAGTATACCTCCAATTGATAATAAAAATATTGAGGAGTAATTATGATTATTTCAAGAAGTCCATTAAGAATATCGCTAGGCGGTGGAGCTAGCGATATAGCTAGCTATTATTCTCAATATGGTGGATTTTTTATATCTGCCGCAATACAGCAATATGTTTATACGACAGTTACTCGTTCTAATTCCGATAAATTTTTACTAAGATATTCTAAAATTGAAAATGTTGATAATATAGAAGAAATACAACATCCAATAATTAGAGAAGCACTAAAATTAACAGGTATATCCGAACCATTAGAAATAACAAGTATGGCTGATTTACCATCTGGATCTGGTTTAGGATCTTCTGGAAGTTTTGCAACGGCTTTATTAAAAGCTTTATATAAATTTAAAAGACAATCTATTTCTCCAGAACAATTAGCAAAAATGGCTTGTCATATTGAAATAGATCTATTAAAGGAGCCTGTGGGCTTACAAGATCAAACAATTGCGGCTTTTGGTGGGGTAAATTCATTTACTGTTGATTATGACGGCAAAGTAACCGTTCAACCGCTAAATGTTTCTGAATATATATTAAATCAGTTAGAAGAAAATTTAATAATGGTTTCTACAGGTTTTTATAGAGCGGCATCTAAAGTTTTAAAAGAACAAGATGATAAAACTAAAGCCATGGATCAAAATATGATTGATAATTTACATCATATAAAGGATTTAGGATATCGTAGTTTAGATGCGTTAGAGAGTTGCGATCTAATAGAATTTGGAACCATTATGCATGAACATTGGCAATATAAAAAGAAACGTTCCAAAAATATGAGTAATCCAGATATAGACGAATGGTATCAAATAGCCATGGAAAACGGGGCAATTGGGGGAAAATTAGTTGGAGCTGGATTAGGCGGTTTTCTTTTATTCTACACAGAAGAAAAAACAAGATTACAAAATGCTTTTAAACAAATAGGTCTTAAGGAAGTAGAAATAAGATTTGATTTTGAAGGGACTAAAATTCTTTAATGCAATGTGTGATTTTAGCGGGTGGTCTTGGTACGAGGATGTTGCCATTAACGCAACAAATTCCCAAAGCTCTTATTGAAGTATCTGGCAAGCCTTTTGTGCACTATCAACTGTCTTGGCTTGCCACACACGGCATTACTGATGTGACGTTCTGCATAGGGCACTTTGGGCAGATGATCCGAGGCTATGTACAAGACGGATCTGCCTATAATTTAAAAGTTAACTATGTGGATGAGGGCGAAAATTTATTAGGGACGGCGGGGGCGCTCAGACTTGCACTTGATGAAAATAAACTTAATGAATCATTCTTTGTAATGTATGGAGACTCTTTTCTTCCAATTGATTTTGAAGATGTTTGGAATTTTCATATTAATAATTCTAAATCAGTAATGACTATTTATAAAAACAATAATCAATTTGACAAGAGCAATGTTGTTTTATATGAAAACAACATAATATTATATAATAAAAATCAAACAAGTTCTTCATATGAATATATTGATTATGGATTATCAATATTATCAAAAGATATTGTTGAAGACATAATGCCCAAACAAAAACATAAATTAGCGGATTTATTTTATGAATTAAGTATTGAAAATAAAATTATTGGATATGAGGTATTTGAAAGGTTTTTTGAGATTGGATCTTTTTCTGGATTAAAAGATTTTGAAGAATGGTTAAATTATAATACTGATGAGTTATTAGAAATGGAATTAGATAGTCCGCCATTTACTCCGGCGGATCTTTTGGATTTTAAGTCGCGCAATTTTGTTCGCAATAATAGACACAATTGATATGTTTTATAATCATATCTAATATGAATTAGATTTTATAAATTAATTCTAGTTTCAAATAATTCGTGTGCAGGATCAAAATATCTTAGAAACCCTTGAGAATTAACTCCAATATTTCCCATGTGCAAATCTCCTCTACCAGTAATAACTTTAACTACAATTTCTTCTATTAAAAAGAATAGCCAATTATTTCTTAAAATTTTATCTTTATCAACTGTTTCTTTATATAAATCTATTATTTCATTTTTATGTAAAGAAGAAAATATTTGCCGAGATATTAAATTAATATTTCTTTTTAAAATATCTTTAGATTTTTGAGACAACTCTTCTTTTCTTATAATTTTTCTCATTGTATTAATTTTATCTATAAAATTATTTTTAATTATTTTGGCGATTTCTGATGCAATATATCCTATTGCATCAACTGATTGAGTAGATAATCCAGAGTCAGGATTTAATACAGGATCCATTTTTTCCATTATATAATAATAAATTGGTTGATTTTTAACATATCCAAGGATTCCGGACTCATAAACCATGGCTTCTGTTTTAGCCATTGGCAAATTAGTATGTAATGATTTAATAGCTTCTAAAGATTTTTTAAAAGAAAATTCGCTGGTAAATAATTTTAATACTCTATCTGGTCCAATTGAATAAACCGATCCATCCACTCCAGAGCCAAGTAATTTGGGTATTGTTTGAAATTGTCCGGCAAGTTTATCTAATTTTTCTTTATTTTTTGATATAAATATGTCGGCAGCAAGCTCTCCAAATTTATCTCCTAAATATTCCGCTATATAATGGTAATGTGCTAATTCTGCGGGAAATATATTTTTAATAGGTTTTTCAATTATATATAGATATAATGTTGGTATTTCGCCTTCTCCTATTAACATATCTTCTCTTAAAACATCAATCTCTCCAAAATATTTAGGAGTTTCTCTTTTTAAAGAAATGATTACATATTTAGCAGACACATCATCATTTGATAAATGTGATGATATTGTTCCTCCGCCAGAGTATGAGAAAAATAAATCTTTTCTAATTAATTCTAATAAATTATTATTTTTAGCAACCCATTTTACCATATTTTCAAATGTAATTTTTATATTTAATTTATTTAAATCTTCTTGTAAATCTTCAAGTCTTTTTTTTATAAATGGTTCTTTGCTTATATTTTCATATAAATCTGCAAATTTAACAATATAAAAATATTTCATTATAAAATATATCTTATTATTAGTTTACGTAATAATCATGCAAGGAGTTGCTAACGGAAGATATTTCTGCCATTTTTTACTTATTATTGCGCTACTATTATTAAATTGTGTTGGCAATGAAAAACCGAGTCCACTATTATGAAAACACAAAGCATCTACTGCCACAATATTTTTTTTAAGCTCACGATAACGACAAGCAATATCTGCGCCATATAAATGATATCCAAGTGTTGTATCTGATCCAGGATAATTTTGTTTTTCAAAACCAAATAATAATTCATCAAGAGAGTCTACATTTGCTGGGAAAGGACTACCATTGTTTAAATAACAATGACGATCCATTACGCATCCATGATGAACACTTGAACCATTTTCAAATTTTGCGCCATAAACACCAAACATTGACGCATTAACATCTAAAGTTTTAGCTTCATTTACTTTTTTAGTAAACACTGCATCCCATTTATGTGGCAGATATGCGTCTTGATGAGTATAAACTATAAAGTCATTTTTTGCAAATTTTATACCGTTTTCTAATGCTTCGGCAGCAGAAGGCTGATTGTTTAATGCTATGATTTGGTGTATATGTTGATTTTTAAATATTGGAGAAGACATGAAATTATCATTAAAGCATCTTCCATCATTAGTAGGAACAATAAAACTAATTGGAAATTCTGGTTCGTTTTCTATATAATTTGTATTTATATTTCCTTTAAAAATATATTGATAGACATTCATATAAAATTTTGTTCTTTCAAAATCTTGTTTTACAAAGTTTATACTATTTTTTAAAGTATTTAAAAAATCTATTGGAGCTTCTGATGTAATTACATTGGCTATTTGTGGAATAAATCCTGCATCTAATAATAATTTTATAAAGCTTGCGTATGTAAAAAATCTAATGTGTGTATTATCTAATAATCCTACATCTTGATATTGAAACTCTCCGGATAGTAAAGAAGTAATAATAGAATGGTGTTGTATATTAGGAACGCTACATAATATACATCCGTCCTGTTTAAGCATAGTTCGTGTTTTACGAAGAATTTCCAATGGATTATGTAAATGTTCTAAAACGTCTCCAAAGATTATACAATCAAATTGATCGTCTATTAATAGTTCTGATTCTACATCTACACAGAACACATGATCTAATTTTGTTTCAGCAACTTTGGCAGCATCTGGAGCTTTTTCTATTGCATAATATTTTACTTTTGGATTTCGCGCTTTGACTTGTTCGCCGAAGTTACCGAAACCACATCCAATTTCAAGAATTTTTTCTGCTGTAATTGGAACTTGGTCTAATAATTGAAAATTAATTCCTGAAAAATATCTGAGAGATTGTGTATAATTCATGTTTTAATATATATCGGCAACAAAATATTATACTAATAACATATAATAGAAATGAATCATTTTAGGTTTAGAATGCTTGTTAAGTTAGCGCAACAACAACCAACCACAGAAGTTGCGAAAACACAGGTTGTATCTGCGCCTTTACCATCATTTATTGCCACTGTAGAATATCCAAATATTATTAATGGTTTTGGTCCTGATTTTTCTAGAAAAATTAATGAACTTGCAGATGAATTAAATAGATTTTTGCATTATTATTCTAATGGAAAATATTCAATGAAGGGATTTAAGGCTAATAATTTTCAAACAGTTTCTGATGCTATGCCAGATATTATTAATATGGCTAATTTTGCAAATTTAGTTTATATAAATTTTTTCAATCATGGAAATAGTTTTACTAAACCACTTTCTCCTATTGAGATAAAACAACGACTTGATGCCGTAAATAATAGCACAAGTTTTAATAATTTAAAAGATGTTCCTGTTTCCGGGCAACTGGCGCAAAATACAAAAGGATCTGGAAGTAATAGAGCAAAGATTAAATTAATTTTAGATAATATGAGATCATTAATTCCTTCTTGAGAAGATATATAGTTTTATATGGCATCAACAAAGTTAAAAGACAGGGTTGATTCTTATATTGAGTCAACAAATTATAAATTATTAAATAGAGTGCCTATTATTATTTGTATTAATGGGCGAGGTTTTCATAAAATTACAAGCCTAATTGATAAGCCATATTGTATAAAATTTGCTGAAAGCATGATTTCTACAATGGTTAAGTTATGTACAGAGGTGCAAGGAACAATATTTGCATATCAACATAATGATGAAATTGTTTTAGTTGCTTGTAACGATCAGAATGAATCGACTTTTGCATGGTATGATAATTATATTCAAAAGGTTTGTTCTATTACCGCTTCGATAGCAACACAATATTTTAATAAATATATCTTATCTAAAGATTTGAATTTGATGGGGGAAGCATTTTTCACCTCTCAAGTTTTTGTTGTTCCAAATATTACAGAAGCGATTAATACGATTGTATATAAGCAACAACATAATTTTTACACATCTATTCAGCTTTCTTGTTTTTATGAATTATTAAAGAAATATGATAAATCACTTATTAAAGAAATGTTAATTGATTTGGGGACGGATGAAAAGATAGATTTATTAAGACAAGAATGTAATATTGATTTTAATGAATATCATATTTCTTTTCGGCGAGGAGTAGCTTGTTATAAGGCTTATACAGAAGTTAATGGATTTGTGAAAAATAAATGGGTGATAAATACGGAGCTACCTATCTTTACAAAAGATCAATTATTTTTAAATAATATATTTAACAAAAAATAAATAAAAACATTTTTATGTATCTTGACAATGTGGCATAAAGAGTTATATTTTTAATAGATTATTAAAGGGGGTAAATTAGTTTCGACAGGGTAAAAAATTATTAAAATGCAGATCGGGAATAATTGCAATCTCGTTAAAAAGCGATTAAACGTCAAATGCCAACGATAATAGCATTGCTCCAATGGCACTAGCTGCTTAATTGGTGTCTCTATAAAAAGATTTTCTGGTATTTATAGAGGTATAAACCCACAAGAAATAGTTAATAATTTGGTTGCGGAATTATTAATAAAATAAACAGTAAATAGCCTGAAAGAGCGACAATCTTTCAACGTTGTTAATAATGTTAAAATTAACTAAATCTGTGAATGATTTTAATAATAATTTATTTTGGACTGCGGTGCAACTCCGCATACCTCCACAAGATTATATAAATAAAAATGAATAATAAATTAAAATTTTATGCTGTTGGAGTTCTTAATTTAGATTTATCTAATAATTATGAAGTTATAGATAAAAGATTATGGGGATTATATCTTAAATTTGAAGATGCCGAAGAAGCCGTTTTAGAAAATCATTATGATTATTTCGAAGATGGAACTTTTAATTATGCATTAATTGAAGATCATTATGTTATAGATCATTCAAATTTTAATACATCATTGGATATATTAAATCAATGGTGGTATGAAGCTGAATATTGCAATAATAATTTCGTTGTTTCAAAGATAGAAGCTCCAGAAAGATATAAAAATATTCTTTGTTGGTGGGTTGGATAGTTTATTAATTAAATTATTAATTTAGGATTTTAATCATGAATACATTTATTTTAGGCAAGGGATTTATTTCTTCACATTTGCCTTATCCAATAATATCAGAAAGGATTCCTTTAAATAAAGGATATATAAATATAATT
>Ga0315287_10004197_pt1 | contig 14005 bp, 14 predicted proteins | sample YL17G11_0_MG_FD_205037 | JGI IMG/M metagenome (GOLD analysis project Ga0315287, IMG submission 205037) | Sediment microbial communities from Yellowstone Lake, YNP, Wyoming, USA - YL17G11_0 | ecosystem: Environmental > Aquatic > Freshwater > Lake > Sediment | place: USA: Wyoming | collected... | reverse complement strand
ATATTGAAGGCGGGTGATGACCGTGGTCACGGGTATGACGCCGACGGGGAGAACGGATTTGCCTATAAGACTGTTGATAAAAGAACTCTTGCCCGCTTTAAACTGGCCGAGGATAGCCACATCAATAGGCGGGCTCTGGATAAGCAGTTTTTCGCAGGCCTCTATCTGGCGGGTGAGAGAAACAATGGAGAATCTGGCGCAATGGTCAAGAACGTCTTTCAGCAATCGCTGTGAAACATCCTGAAGATGGGCTTTTGAACCATGTTTTATTATATCAGACATAAAAAAACTCCTTCAGGATAAAGCCAGAAGGAGTTATCAGCATTAAGGGCGGTTTGTTTACAGGCGAACTCCATCACCTCATCTAAAGTTAAACAAATTCGAAATTTCTTGTCAAGGGGTTTATTCATTAAGGTTAAGACCAGCCACCATGGATGCTGAGATGGATAATTATATTTACCAAATAATTTGTTACATCCTATTCAGCATGAAGCATGTGTGAACCAACGATTTCTAATTGAAATCCGCGTATTTGGCCGCAAGTCCATTTTTAAGGATAACAGGAAGAAATCAGTGCGTCTACTTGGTTGTTGCAGGAATCAGCAGAGTGCGAAAGACGCGCCCTGTCATGGAAGCAGATGATGATTATCCCGGGATCTTTTTTCCCAGGCAGTGCATATGCCGAGGCCGGCTCATTCGGGCCAGGATGGGTGAATCCGCCATGGAATAAGCATCGGCACTTTTCGCTTATACTCCCTGTATGCTTCTCCGAAATCAGCAATTAGATCCCGTTCTTCAAGCATTGCGCCGACATATATCCATACAGTCCAGAGGACATTGAACAAGAGCCTGTCAAAAGTGAGGTCAGGGCAAGACCATATCATGAGCAGAACGAAAAGATACAGAGGATGGCGTACCCAGCGATAGGGACCGCTGATGGTCAAGGGTATTTCTTTCGGTTTCTTGCCGCGAAGGCCGTATTTTATTGCCCTTATGCCGTAAGGGTCGAAAAAGCCCAGGGCCTTCGTTCCCCAGTAAAAGCCTACAATAGATCCGGCAAAGATCACTCGCAGCAATAAACGAAGGGCACCTTCAGCCGTGGCAACCGTGCTCGAAGCCCCCTGCCAGAGGATGATAACCACGAACAAAACGATGCCTGAGGATATCGCGTAGAACGCGCTGACGTATGCTTCCGGAATAAACCGAGAGAGAAACCGGCGAAATGATTTCCGCACCACGCCACTGTGCTGAAGGAAAAAAACAACAGAAAGACAGAAATCAAAAATTAATATCCCGCTTTCGTTTAAACCCAGCCTTACCAAATGCAATGACCCGACATAGCAAAACGCACCGAACATAACCAGCGAACCGCCGCTTAATACATAAGCAAGAAAAATCACGATGTATGCGGCATACTTCTGCATCAATAGTTCCTAATAAAGACCTTCTTATTGTCAGGGATAAAAGTTTCCGCGCCGGTCTTTTCCGTAGAAATTTCTATCAGGACGCAAAGAATCTCTTTTTTTGAAATTGAGAGCTACATTTACGAACATGATGAGCACCGGCGCAGGGTCTCTTCACGCTTCGGCGCACGATCCGGAAGCGGGATAAAAAGCAATTAGTCATTTTTCCATTTTCTTCTTTAGGTAATAAGACCTCACAGCAGTAAAAAAGTTGAGAAACGGATCCGCCGAATCCTCAAAGTGGCGCCATTGCGGGTCGTCACCTGGTGGAACAGCCTGAAGCCGTTTGTGTTTCCGGAGTCTCTCGTAGGCCCACTGTATTTGTTTAAATTTTTTTTCCGCCTCAGGATCATCCATGTTCCTGTCCGGATGAAATTTCATGGCAAGACGGCGATACGCCTTCTTGATCTGTTTTTCCGTCGCGCCCGGCGAGATGCCCAGAGTCATGTAAGACTCTTGATTGGAAGGATTCATGGTGTACCCTTGAAAGGCAGCTTCAAGCCTTCTCTCAATCCCTCCCACAAGGGAAGGGAAGGTTAACAGTTTTGCTTTGAGATATTAAATCCCTCGCTTTCAGGCGATACTCTATAGTAAAAAGGGGTATGGAACATTATAAAAAGAAGCATCCCAAGTTCCAAAACTTAGTCCTTTCAACGCGGGAGTAGTGATCTCACCGACCCGGTAATTCTTGTTGATGATAGCCTCTGCGATTTCCTCGTTGCTAATCCTCGTGCGCGCGGACGATTTTGATGAACGGTTTAACGTTCAATCAATACTGTTTTTTCATAACCGGAGCAGGGGATGCATACCGGCTGGCCATCCTTGATCCGGACGTAGCGCTCGAAAACATATTCATGGCACAGGCTGCACTTCGCCTTGTTGAACGACCCTTTGACCGGCGTGAACTTGAAGTCGGGTTTTGCCTCCACGTCAAAAAGAAAATCATCCGGCTGGTCATACACCCACTGGAGGATTTCATCCCTGACCTCGGCCGGGATCTGGGAGGGTTCAACGCCCTTTTTCCGGTAAGCAAAAAATTCAAACTTCCCCATGGCGTCGATAAAGTCCGGGTTCAGAGCGTAACGCACGGCGCCCTTTTGTGGATGGTAGAATGTCGCCGCCAGCTTGCCGTAAAAGGTTTTGGCCATCAGGAGCTTTCCGTAGGTGGCACCCGTCGCTGCCTGCAGGCCGTCCGTCATACAGGTCTGGGGATGTCCTTCAGCGATTTCCGGGAAGATGAAAAACCCATGATCAGGTTCCGGTTTGAGGCCCAAGTAAGCAAGGGCCAGCTTGCCCATGCGGTAACCGATGGGCATGAAGGGGCAGCGGTGTCCGTGAAATTCAAAGGCCCATTCTGGGGGAACATATTTTGTCGTCATAACAAATACCTCCTTCTAAGTTAATTTGATGATATCAAAAAGCATCTTGGCGGCGATGATCAGGAGCAGCACGCCGATGATCTTCTTCAATTGTGAACTCGAAATTCTGGTCTTCATCATCTGCGAACCGACGATGGAGCCCAGGGCACTAAAAAGAGCCATTATTCCGATGAACACGGGGCTAAGTCCTCCCAGGGTGACATGACCGAGGAATCCCGAGAAAGAGGCGAAAACCACCACCATCGCCGTTGTTCCTGCGGCAACCTTGGCGTCAATGCCAAGCCAGTTGAGAACGGGTACGATGAAATTTCCGCCACCCACACCCAGCAGGCCGCCAAGAAATCCGGCTACACCGCCGACAGCCACCCCGGCGCCGGATTCGACGGCACGATTCAATGGCTTTGTCCGAAGCGCAGGTTTGTAGAAGAGCATCATGAAGCCCGCGAAAACCAAAAAGCCTGCGAACATGCCGAGGAAAAGACGCTTGTCCACAAAAGGCGTCGTGTGGGCTCCCATGGGCGCCAGCAGGACCGCTGTGATCAGGATGGGCAGGCCGATCCGCCAGTTGATCAGCCCGCCGCGATAATAATTCACGGCTGCAAACATCAGGCTGACAACATTGAGCAGAAGCGCCGCCGGTACAGCCTCGGCAAGAGGCACTCCCAGGTAGTAGAAAAGGGGCACGAAAATGAAGGCAGCCCCAAGGCCGGCCATGGCCAGAAGGCCTGAGAAAAAAAAGACGGAAACGGCGCTCACGATGTAAACGGTCAGAGACATGTCTTATACCCTTCCCTCAATTGCAGTGGTTGCAGTGCTCCATTTCCCCGGCCGAGCCGGGCAGGATCTGGAGGGTGGTGTGATTGATCCCGTACTTGTGAAGCAGCATTTCCTGGGCTGCGCGGATGATCATTTCACTGTCCGATGCTTCCTCCGTCATCCGGAGATGGGCGGACAAAAGCTTCTGATCGGCGCCGGTCTGCCAGATGTGAAGATCGTTAACCTCCGCCACGGCGTCCATCGCCAGCAGGTCGTTTCTGACCTGGATGAAATCAATGCCTGGTGGAACGGCGTCCAGCAGTGAATTGACGGTCTGCCGGACGATCTTGTAGATTTCTCGGGCGATGAACAGGCTGATGGCGATCGAAATGAGCGGGTCGATGACGTGCCAACCGAAGAACATGATCATCAGGGCGCCGACAATCACCCCGAGGGAAAACAGGGCGTCCTGGAGCGAGTGAAGCCAGGCGCTTCTCATGTTGAAGTTTCGTGCGGATATTTTCTGCAGCAAAAGGGTGGCGGACCCATTTCCAACGAAGGCGATCACGGCGACCCAGAGCATCTTCCCTCCGGGGATTGCCGGCGGCGCCGTCAGTCTGCCGACTGCCTCCCAGAGGATAAAAGCGATCGCAATGGATAGGACGATGCTGTTGACGAAGGCGGCGATAAACTCGATTTTGTGGTAACCGTATGTCTTCTGTGCATTCGCGGGACGGAGGGCGACCTTCTCTGCCCAATAGCTGAAGATCATGGCGGCAATGTCGCTCAGATTGTGGACGGCGTCCGAGATCAAGGCCATGCTCTGAATGAGCAATCCGAAAACCATCTCGAAGGCCACGATCCCGCCGTTGATGACCATGGCGAAAACCAAGTTTTTCAGCGATGCCGGTTGTTCGTGATTGTGGTTGTGTCCCAAAGTTATTCACCTTTCTATAAGTGTTCTACAGCTAATCCTTTTTATAAATCAATGTCTTTATCTGTGGTGATGTACCTGCCCGCCATAGGTTATCAGGCCTGAAACGAAAAAGACGGAAACGGCTTTTATGATGTAGATGCTTAAAGACATGCTTTATTTCCGCTGCCCGGTGAAGATCAGATACAGGGAAGGCAGGAGGAACAGCGTCACCATCACGCCCACCGCCAATCCCCCGATAGCGCCGACGGCCATGGGCTGAAGCATGTCCCCGCCCTCCTCGATGTTGAGGGCCAGGGGGATGAGCCCGGCAATAAAACAGAACGAGAGCATGAGCACGGGTCGCAGGCGGATTTTTGCCGCGGTGACCATTGCCTCCCCCGCCGACAGTTTATCATCGGTTCGCAGCGATTCGGCGAAGGTAATGAGCAGGACACCCTGATTGACCGTTAGGGCGATGACCACCAGGATGCCAATGATCAGCGTGGCCCCCAGAGGAATACCGGTCAGGAAGAGGGCTGCCACCGTCCCGGATAGACAGAATGGAATCACCGACAGCACAAGTGTAGGGAGCATTAGGTTGTTGAACTGGACAGCCAGAACGGCAAAGGCGAAGAACAGGGCGAATCCTAGAATCATCACCACCGCCTTTGTCATGTCCCGCATCATCTGGGCCTGGCCTCCGTAGAAGACCTCGTAGCCCCCCGGCAGTTCGAACTTCGCCATGGCTTTCTTCAATTCATCGAGGGCCTGGCCGACGCTCACCTCGGCAGCGTCTCCGCGGATAATCACCTCCTTGACCTGATCTTCCCGGAGGATCTCGACGGGTCCGGTGGCCTGGACGACCTGAGCAACGTCCCGCAATTTCAGATAACCGCCCCGGGAACGGCTGATGATCAAATTCTCGACATCCTGCATGGAAACGACGTCCTTTTCGGGTATTCTCACGCGGATGTTGTAAAAATCCTCCCCATCCCTGAAGCGTGTCGGCACGGCGCCGCTCAGGAGCGTCTGCGCGGCTCCAGCAACGTCGGCCACGGTGACGCCGAGGCTGGCGGCCCGGACACGGTCGACGCGAATCTGGTACTCCGGCTTAGTCAAATCCATGGAGACGTAAACATTGCGGAAATACTTGAGACCGCTCATGGTCTCCGAGGTTTTCCGGGCGAGATCGAAAAGAATTTTCATATCGTCTCCCTTGATCTTCACCTCGATATCCGCTTCGCCGATCTTGCGCATCCCCTTCATCTTCATCTGGGCGACGATGAGATTCCCCCCGGGAACGGGGACCTTCGAGAGTGTCGATCGAAGCTGCTTAATATAACCCGCCGTGCTGATCTTCCGCTTATGGCGGGGGACAAGCTGAATGTTGATTTCTCCCTCGCTGGCGATCTCAAAGGCGTAAAGGCCCACCACCTTGGCGCCGGCCAGGGTGAAACAGCTTTCGATCAGGGGGTCCTTGGCGATTTTTCCCTCGATATCGCTGAGGATGCGGTCCGTTTCGGCGACGGAGGCGCCCGTCGGGAGCTTCACCTTGACCAGGACGCGGCCGTCGTCCATGGCGGGGAGAAATTCGCTTCCCACCCAGAAGAAAAGCAGGGCCGTCACGATCAAAAAGACAGAAAATACGGCAAGGATCACCTTCCTTCTAAGGAGCGCCTTCCTCAACAAGCCCTCGTAGCGGCCCTTGAGTTTTTCATAAAATCGCTCGAAGAAACCGGATCCGGCGGATCGGGAGGCCCCTTCTCCCAGGAGGAGCGCCGTCAACAGGGGCGTGGCCGTCAGGGCCAGCAACAGGCTGACCAGAACGATCCCGGCAATGACCAGAATCAGCTCCTTGAACAGCAGGCTGATCAATCCGGGCACGATCAGAAAGGGAAGAAAAACGGCCAGAAAGGCCAGCGTCGCGGCGATGATGGCCGGACCGACCTGGGCGGCCCCGGAGACGGCCAGCGCTTCCGTGGAACCAACTTCTCCTTCATGCCTAAGACGGGTGATGTTTTCCACGACGACGATGGCGTTGTCCAATACGACCCCCAGAGCGACCACGAGCCCCCCGAGGGAGAAGATATTAATGGAAAAGCCGCCCAGCTTCATCAGGGCGAAGTTGACGATCAGGGTGATCGGCAGAACCAGCATCATGATCAGGGCCTGCCGCCAGCTTCCCAGAAAAAAGTAAACCACGAGGATGATGAGAACGGCGGCTTCGATGGCAGCATTGCGGACCCCCTTGAGGGCGGCGGTGACGTAATCCGCCTGGTTTTCCACAACACCGATCTGAACGTCGCCCGGAAGGGTAGCCTTGAGCTCCCGGATTTTGCGTTCCACGGCCTGGGCAACTTCGACGGTGTTGGCGCCGGCCTGTTTGAGGACGCTCAGTTTTACACACGGTTTCCCGCCGAGACGAGTGATCACCCGCGTCTCTTCGTGGCCGTCTTCGACCTGGGCCACGTCCCGCAGGTACACCTTTCCCGTCTCACCGGACTTGAGCACGACCGACCGGATTTCGTCCAGCGAGCGGAACTCACCCACCGTCCGGGCGATAAATTCGCGTGGGCCGACGGTGATCCTGCCGCCGAATTGTTCGATGTTTTCCTCCTGAAGCCGCTTGGTCACCGCCGGCAGGGAAAGCCCGAATTTCTCCAGGGCTGCATTATCCAGATGGACCAGAATCTCTCGTTTGAGTCCCCCGGTGATATCCGTCCCGGCGACCCCCGGTACGGATATGATCTGGTTCTGGAGCCACTTGTCCACCCAGGTGCGGAGTTTCACCAGATCCCACTGATCGGAGGAAACGGTGAGCTGAATCACGGGAAGCTGGGATGGATCGGCCTTAAACACGATGGGCGGATCGATGTCCTTCGGCAGTTTCCTGGCCACCCTCGCCATGGCCGCCAGGGCGTCCTGGTAAGCGGTGTCAATGGAAACCCCGTACTGGAAGTTCGCCGTCAGCGTGTACATCCCCTCGATTGATGAGGATTCGAGATAGTCCAGTCCGTCAACCGACGCCATCTGCCGCTCGACGGGGTCGGCGACGTTCACGTCCAGTTCTTCCGGAGTGGCGCCCCGGGCGTAGATATAGACCTTGATCATGGGATAGGTCATATCGGGAAGGAAATTGGTCGGCAACTGCCAAAGGCCGTAGGCGCCGAGTACCATGAGGGTGATAACGATCACGGCGGTGGCTATGCGCCGTTTGACGGCCAGAGCGGTGATCTTCATTGCGGCGTCCCTTTCGTAGCTGCCGTCGCCGGCTTGACGGCGTCTGACTTGACGTCCGGCCCGTCCTTCTTCTCCGGCAGTTTGACCGCTGTTCCTTCCTTCAATTTTTCATTGCCGGCCACAACAATCTGTTCGCCCGGCTTCACCCCGCTGACGATCTCGATCAGACCACCTGCCTCGATCCCCGTCGCGACCTTTCTGGCTGTGGCTTTTCCCTCCTGGACGATGAAAGCCACCCGCTCGCCTTTTGCATTGACGAGGACGGCCTCCGCGGGGACCAGAACGGCGTTTTCATGGGTCTCCACACGCATTTTGATTCTGGCGAATAATCCGGGCGTCAGGGCGATGTCCTTCGCCAGCGAGGCCTCGATGAGCCGGGTGCGTGTGCTCGGGTCGAGCTTGGGATAGAGGCGGAGAATCCGTGCCGGAAAGGTTTTCCCGGGGTAGGCGTCCAGGGTTACGGATAGGGTGCTCCCGTTTCCGATGTGGACGTTTTGCGAATCCGACTCGGGGATGGCGAAGCGGACGACAAGACTCGCCGGGTCAAAAATCTCGACGAGAGGCGCCCGGGGGGACACATAATCACCCTCGACCACCAGGACCTTGGAGACGACGCCGCTCCAGGGGGCCTTGATCATATAGTCCGTGCGGCTCTCCTCGATCCTGGCCAACTGCGCCTTGACGTTTTCGTGCCTGGCCCGGGCGATTTCCAACTGGTCCCCGGGGATGGCCCCGTTTTCGACCAGTTTTTTCACCCGGTCGAGTTCACCCTTCTCCCTTACGAGGTCCGCTTGCGCAGCCGTCAGGAGGGCGTTGATCGTCTTGTCGCGGCCTATGCAGACGAGCTGCTGGCCTCTTGCCACATGGTCGCCCTCACGGACAGAAGCGCCGCAGTTGATAATGGGCCCTTCGGCGGGGGACGACATCCGGGCGATTCTCGCCGCTTCAACCGTGCCGTCCGGTTCAATGGTCCGGCTGATGGAACCGGACGTTGCCATAGCGACCGATACGGACGGAAGGCTCTTGGCCGGTTCCATCACCGTTGCTGTCGAGTATCGTGCATATCTCCATATACATACCGCAAAGATTAGGAATACAAAAATGCCGGAAATAATAAATATTTTTTTTCTCATAGGGTTCCTCCCGTCGCCAGCTTCAGCCTGGCCATGGATATGTGATAATCGATGCAGGACCGGCAATTGCTGGTTTCCGCCTGGAGCAGGGCGGCCTGGGCGTCGAGGACGTCCGTTATGGACCCCTTGCCCAGTTCGTACTTCATCGACTCGATGCGCAGGCTTTCCTTCGCCTGCTCGATTGATTTTTCCGTCGCCTTGAAGCGGTCCGTGCTGGACAGGACATCTAGGGCGGCCGTTTCCGTTTCCTGCCGGATCTGGAGGTCGAGTTTTTTCAACCGGTCCCGCGCCGCAGAGAGGATGGCCGTTTCTTCATTGATTTTCGCGGAGACGCGCCCTCCCTCGAAAAGGGGCACTGATAAGACAACGCCGATGGAACCGACGTCCTCCGTCGAGCTGGTGTTTTTCCCTCTGTCTTCCGGGCTCGGTGCGTTCCTCACGCCGTAAGATCCCACCAGGTTGATACTGGGCCAGTGACCCGCCTTCGCCACTGCCACCCGCAAGGTCTGAGCCTCCAGCCTGTCTTTGGCGGCCTGGTAATCGGGGCGGTTTTTCAGGGCTGCTTCAATCAACCGCCCCATGTCGAGGGGTGCTTCGGTCGGCTTGTCGGCTGTGTCGTCCAGGCGTGCATTTTCCGGAATAGCGTCGTAGCCCATCAGGTTGAACAGGAGGCGTCTCTGGACGGCCAAAGCATTTTCTTCCTTGATGATATTCTGCTTCAGATCGACGAGACGAACCTCGGTCCGCAGGAGATCGACCTTGGCGGCCTTCTGGGCGTCATAGAGTTGTAAAACCCGTTTCCTATTCTCTTCGAGAGCTCCCCGGGAGAATTCAAGGGAGGCGATGATCTTCTGCTGCCCGAGAATGGAAAAATAGACACCGGTTACGCTGTAGATCAGTTCATCCCGGGTCCGGATGAACTTTTTCTTTTCCGCTTCGGAGAGTTTGCCCGCGGCGTCTACTTCGCCGGTGATGCGTCCGCCGGCGTAAAGGGTCATTCTCGCCACCAGATCGCCCCGGTAGAGGTCGTTGTCGAAGACGCCCACCTCCCCGTTGTATTTCGCCTGGATCAGCCGCTGACTGTCATCGAAGTGCTGATAACCGCCTTCGGCGCTGATCTGCGGCCAGAAGGCCGACCGGGCAGCGTCATGCCGCGAGTCCGCGGCGGCGATATCCCATTTGGAGGCGGCAATCTCGGGATTTTTGGCCAGGGCGATTTCAATGCAGAGATCCAAAGAAAAGAGTCCGCTACTTTCCGCAACGCCGGACGGCGTCTGGGGATCAACTTGATTTACGGTGTTTTCTGCCGCAAGGGTTACACCGCCGCCGACCTGGATGACAACTGCGGCGAGGCTGATCAGAACGATAGCTAATAACATTTTTTTTATTCTGAATCGGATCATGGATATATAACTCCGGTTAAATTCATGCTTGGTAATATATTCATTAGGGATCATTCCTCCCGTTTAGAAAAAGATATCTTTTCCCCTGCTATTGCACTTTCCCCCGCAGTGCCAGCTGCCAACATCGGCACGGGACTGACGGCCAGTTTTGTGAGTATAATGTCGGCTTTTCTTTGAACGTATAGAAAATGGCAAACAGACAGAGTCACAAACGGCGGATAGAGAGCCACCGCTATCTGCAAGACATATTGTGCAGCGAGATAAGCGGGAATATCATGGAGTAGACTGAGATATCCGGCAAAACCGAACACGACGGGCAGGATAACACCAAGATATTTCCCGATCATACGCACCTCTCCTGTTTTTTTATTCTGCTGGCTGACGCCTAGGTCTTCCATTGCCCAGAAAAGAGATAAAACAAGGGACACAATAGCGGCTATCGCCATCGATATCAGCATCCGACCGTACACAAACTGACTCGGGGGCAAAACACCTGCGGACCCCGTTGCAACTACTGAATAGCCTTGCAGGACACCTATCAATTTCGCGCCTAGAAGAAGCGAGAGGCCGATCCCCTGAAAAGGTCGGACGAGCCAGATTTTCAGTGGCGATAAGCCGTTCGCCCTTTCAGTTGCAGCGATTAACTCCCGGTGTCCGAGGGTGAAAAGTCTGCCCATGAAGCCGCTTAACGGCAACAGCAGGAAAAAAGGCAGCACGAGGATCAAAGAAAAGCGGATATAGCGGAATGGAATTTTCCAGAACGCTTCGGCACCGCCGACAAAGGTGAAATTGCCGATAAAAAAGGAAATGACCAGATTGACGGCCAGCACCAGAAAGGCCGGCCAGAGCGACCTGAGGATCTGGATATATCTTGCTCTGTGCGTTAAACCGGACATCTGATCCCTTCCTGTGTTCATTGCCTCAATTTACGCTATATACTATATTCTTCTACCCCATCCGGCCCAGACGGGGACGCCGGAGGCGTTTCTGAGGACGAGAACGTTATCGCCCTTCTTCACTTCCGCAGCGATGATTACGGGTTTCCCCCAATAGGTGGTGCGGACCCCTTTGATTTCCACCTGATCACCTTTGACGACTTTCGTATCGAGACGTTCCAAGTACCAGCTCGGTCCGAGGTGGACGGTGACCGTTTCCTTCTCCGTTTTGACCACAAGAGCGATTCCCTGGTTCATCCGTTTCATGGGAACCGTCTGTTCCAGACCAATCACTTCACCGGAGAGCGTTTCACTATTGGCGGGGTTATACATCCCCTGGTAGGGCGTACCCATGCCCCAGCCGCCGCTGCCGCGTCCTCCCCACTTCCCGGGGCCTGCAAGGGCCAAAGAAGCGGTCAAAAGAAACACCATAACAATCATCAAACCAGCAATTCGTTTTGTTTTCATAGGTCTTCTCCTTTTTTGTTGAAAATCTTATTGTCCTTGAACAATCTTTAATAACCCCTCATGCCCATGCCCCGGCCCATTCCGGGTTCCATGCCCATGCCGCCATGACCTCTCATACCTTTGCCGTAACCATATCCCTGACCCGTTCCGTAAGCCTGCAGTTTCGTCTGTTGTTCCGGGGTCAGGATATTGTAAGTGGCCAGCCTGTGGCTGGTAACTTTATCCTGGATCTGATCCCGCAGTGCACGGATTTCCCGATCAGCCGCCGTGATTTTGCTCTGGTCCGGCGATTGCTGCAACCAGAGCAGTCTAAGTTCGCTGCGCTTGCTGTACAGCTTGTTCTGGAGAGGCTGGATTTCTTTCAGTTGCGCCTCCCGCAGGCTTTTGATCTGCACAGTCTGTTCTGCCGTAAGGTTCAGGTTGGCAGCCATCCGGTCATCGATTCCGTAACCATAACCGTAACCTCCCCGCATGCCGCCCTTCCAGGCCGCCGCCGGGGACACCATGATCGCCACCAAGGCAATCACCGCAATCATCGTCATCATTTTCTTCATGGCTTGTGTCTCCTTTCAAGTAAATTGTTTACTGGATATATAGCAAGAGACATACCAATGAAGACAAATTCCTATAACTAATTTATATCATTACACTATATGTTATTTGGTTATAGAATTATGATGAAGCTGAATTGCCGATTGGATATATAGTATCCAGATTGCTGTATCCAGTTGGATAAAAAGTATCCGCCTATAGACCATGCGAATCAGCCAATTTCCCCCACTTGCCTTTCAACATCTGCAAGGCGTGTTTTGTCCGCGCTGCGGGAATTGCTTTCCGACTGAGGAAATCAAGGTGTTTAACAACGGCGGCGAGCTTCGCACCGGGGAAGCCAAGAATGGTTTCATTCGCGCCTATATCAGTGGCGTCGCGGCATCCGTAGCAACCATAGCTGAAATTCAGGCGATCTTCCAAATATGGAATGATAGTCGCATCCACACAGGTGGCCTGCAAAACGGCTGTAGAAGCCGTCACCCGCTGACCGCCCATGGCGTGCAGATAACTCAGAACCAGCCACATGAGCTTCTCCACCTCTTCCTCGACAACCACCACATGGGGGATACGGTCGGCCTGCTCCAGGGGAAAGAGTTCGAGATGATGGATCTGCCCGGCCTCGAAATGAGGCATGTCTTCAACCATCCTCCGGCCCACGGCCGCATCGGAAACAATGCCGAAACCGACGAGTCCCTTTCCCGAGCGCAGTCCTTCCGGCAGGGGACGAAAGCCGAAAGCTGACGCAGCCGCCGGACAGGATATCCCCTCCCCATCCAGAACAACTTTTTGTCCTTGCCGGGCCAGCATAAGGGACTGACAATACCGGTGACTTTCCAACCGTAGCGCACCTGCGGGCAGCAAGGCATCCGCTGCAAAACAAACACCCACGGGAAATGTAGTGAGTCCGAGGATTGAAACGATCTTCCGTCCGGCTTCCCGCACCTCGTTAACGGTCAGATGGCTGTTCTTGGATGATCTTCCTCTGGTTTTTTGCTGATTCATTCATAGTCTCCAAAAATACCCAAGGTAACGGTAGCTATTGTCTTCTCATATCTATCCCATTTACGAGGAATTTCATTTGTTGCCTGTGCAATCCTTCTTCCACAGACAATCGTCGTCATTACATGTTTCTTTCGTGCGAAAACACGGCGAGTAGCCTTCACAGATCTGAATATCACGGATGATATCCTGCTTCGTACGACCAACGCTTGCGTCAACACCCCATACCTCTGCAATTTTTCGAATCTCTTGAAGTTTCATTGAGAAGCCTCCTCATGGCTTCATGTCATTTATGAAGTCTTTTGCTCTGTCGCCTCTCAGATAGTCGGCAAGCCCGATAAGTCCCTCAACAAGGTATTTTGACCGGTAGCCCTTCAACGTCAGGAATGTCCTGGCAAGCTCAGCTCTGTCATAGTGAGGACACACCGTGACGATAATCTTCGACATGTCCAGTTCTTTCAGCCTGTCCGGGAGCTCATTCAGCGGAATGTTTTTAATAGAGCTGAAACTGTATACCTGATATTCTTCCCGGAAACGGATATCAATTATCTGAACCCTGCCCTGCTTGTAGAGGTTCAGCAGTTCCGGGATACCGATTTTCATGTTTCTGCGTTCCTGATAGTCAAATGATCTCAGATAATTTTCAAAAGAAACACTTTCCCCTGAATGTACAGGGGTAATACTTAACAACGTAAAGAGCAGTGCAATAACTATTTTCATATAAAGGGTCCTTTCGTTTCGCCGGAATCAAGTAATGTGAG